>MDSZ01036043.1_pt1 | contig 30807 bp, 20 predicted proteins | sample 811201 | NCBI WGS metagenome assembly MDSZ01 (sample SAMN05326647, study PRJNA326480) | marine metagenome | isolation source: seawater | place: Indian Ocean: North | collected 2010 | reverse complement strand
GGAGAGTTATGTCGATTTTGTGTCTCCACCACTCTTCAAAGAGACACAACAACAAAAAAAGGAAAGAAAAGGTCGTCCAAAGAAAAAGAGAGAGAGGAAAAAAAAAACAAACAGACATTTTAAAACCCTAAATAATACACAAAGAAGAGATTTAGAAGGAAAGACGCACGTGTTGTCTGTTAAAGACAGTAAGGAAAAGAGAGGAGACGTCTTGCGATGGACTGCGACGAGGACGAAGGCGAAAGAAGAAGAGGAGGAGAGGAGGAGGAGGAGGAGGAGGAGGACGACGACGACGAGGGAAAAAGACGACGACGACGCGACCACCACGTGTTGTTCTTTGGCCGATACCCGACGCCCGGGAAATGTAAGACGAGATTGGCGACGGATTTGATGCGCGAGAACTGCGGCGACGAGACGGTTGCGGCGAAGCTGTACGAGCTGTGCACGGAACGAGTGTTGAACGGGTTTCTGCGAGACATCGACGAGCGTTCGGAAGAAGAGAGATGTGATGCGACTATTCGCCTGGTGTTTTACGTCGCGCACTCGGCGGACGTTGGTCGCGTGAGAACGTGGCTGCGAGAGAGTCTGGAAGTGCACGCCAAAGACGAAAGGGAGGAGGAGGAGGAGCAACAACAACAACAACAACAGTTCGTCGAAGTCAGAGCGCAGGATCAAAAAACGAACGATTTAGGATTGAGAATGATACGAGCCATAAACGAGGAGTGCGATGCGATAGAAAAAAAAGGTCCAATGCGCGAAAGCCACGTTATTCACGTCGTCGGGACGGATTATCCAAACGCGTGCTGGAAACGGTTAGAAGAAAACACGAATGTGAGGGCAACGGCGCGCGATAATCCGATTTGTTTCGGGAAAGCGGAAGATGGCGGATTTTGGCACGTGTCGACCGTCGGTAGACTTAGCGAGGATTTTTTCGGGAAGGAAGATGAGAAATTAGTACGGTGGAGCACGAATAACACGTTGGAAGACGCGAAAAATGCAGCAAAGAAAGTTGGGATGAACCCGCGCGTGGAAGATGTAGGCAATCCTCTGCACGATATAGATACTTTAGAAGATGTTAGAAAGTGGATGAGGGCGACGACGAGGAATAAGTCTCACATGGAAGACGATTTTACACAACTCGCGAGGCAGGTTGCGAATAGTCAATGAATACGAAGCTGAGCGCCTGGAATAATACACGATATTTACAACATGAACTGCGTCTAATTCGATTTCCCTTGCAAATCTAACAGCGACTTCATGCCAAACACTTTTTCTACAACCTTGTCGAACGCGTCCACGGATATTTTCGGCGGCTTTGGAAACCATTTTTTGTTCACGAGACGTTTGACTCTTGGAAATTGATCTTGGCGTCTCGCCAAGACGCTTAAAGCAACCAAGGAAAGCGCGCCTAGCATGCAAAACAATGCAAAGTTAATCACGCCCGATAATACGTGTAATGGAAAATATAAAAGGTATCTCCAAAACTCCAAATCCTCGCGTTCACCGCCAACGGGAACAGTTACCATCATTTTCGGTTCCGAGCGCCAACCACCGTGAACGTGCACGCCATTACCGGGCGAAAGTTTCATGATTTTAGACGTCAAACCAATCTCGACTTTTTTGTGTGGTTCGCGCGCTTTCAACGTGATGCTATACGTCGGCCCACACTTGTTGTTATCGTTGTGAAAACTGACATCGCGGTCTAAATCGTCGTCATCGATGAAACAATCCTCGGATGTTGGCTTTTGGTCAACGCGCATGACAAACGCGTTACTCGTTCGGATGGCCGTTCGAATGTCAAACCCAGACTCCTCGGTTATTTCTTGATCGAATTCGCACAAGACGGTGAAATATCTTGACGGATATATCGGATACGCAGAGGATGAGCCTTTCGCCGGTCTCTTCAATCGTAACCACCCAACGGCTTGACCTTTTGGATACTGCAAAGGATTCGCATCTTCCTTCTCTCTTCGTTTTATACGATCGGCGAGGTGCTTCTCTCGGGGCGTCAACGCCGCCACTCGTCGCACGCGTGATGCAAAGGAATCCACGACATACAAAGAGCCACCTAAAGGCGCTAATGCTATGTCGTTCGGCGCTCCGAGACACGCTCGGAATCCGAACCCGTCTGGGAATTCATGTTTAATGCCAAAAGCCATAGACGTGGACGCTATCTGATTGCCTACTTTACACCCATCGTTGGTGACGATCGTGGACACGCGCGTCGCTTCGATGCGATAGTGTGCAGAATGGTCCGTCCATTTGGTGGTGGTGGTGGCGGATGAAGTGCTTTCTTGCACTTTCGATAAACTGACAACACGAATAGTTTGTCCGTGTAACTCTGAAACGAATAAATACAAACCGTCTGGATGGACAGAAATCCCTACCGGATGATCAAACGCGCACTCGTCTAAATACATGCCTTTCGTATCCCATTGAGTTTTCCCGTTACCGCTGTATCGTCTGTTACTGTTCCCGTACCCGATATTCGAGTTACTCCCGGATCGATGACAATCGATTGTTTTCGATTTTCCGCTACCAGAAACCGTGTACGTTTCTCCTGTGGCTATTACTACGGCGCGAATGCGGTTGTTCCTCGTATCTGCGACGTACAAAATCTTCCCGTCCGGCGACGGCGCGATCCCGCTCGGTTCGTTAAATAAAACTTTCGATTTGTCTTCGCTGTCTCGAAACCCGCCTTTGGAATAACTGTTCACGTTTCCTTTGTGCAAAAGGTTCTCGTCGTTGGTGTCGTCCCCACCTTGACCTGCAATCCATTCCTCGGTGAACTCGTAATTGGAGGACTCTTTGTTATGGTTACTCACTAACGCGAAGATCGCGTTTCGTTTTTTACACGCAAAGTATACCCCTTTCAATTTATGCGTCGAACTGTCCACGTGGACCGCGATGCCACTCACATCTCTCACACCTAACCCGTTCTGGAGCACTTTTATCGTCTCTAAAGTTGTGGCCACGTATTCACTAGTGCTACTACCACTGCTACCATCACTATTTTTTCTAGTCCCGAAATACATCCTCTCTCGATTATTCAAAGCGATTTGCTCCTCGGATAAATCTCTCGTGTTGGCCTCATATATCGAGCCTCGGTGTCCCGCGACGCGGTAGATGCTCTCATCGAGTTTATCTACAATAAACATCGTCTCTCCATCTGACGTCGCAGTTATTGGTCCCGGAATTTGAATCATATCGTCACTATATCTACCGCCTTTTTTCCTATACTTCTTCAACGTGTTACTATTTTTCGTTTGTTGTTCTTCTTCCTCATCTCTCTTCCCGATAAACTTAAACGTTATCGTTCTCACCGCATGTTTAGTCCCCTTCGCGATATCGATTGCTCTCACTTTTCTATTTCCTCCGTCGACCACGAAAACTTTATCCTCCGTCGCCGCTATATACAAAGGATTTGAAAATCTAGACACCGCGCCGTACCCGTCCGCGTATCCCGCGTGACACGAACCGCCAATCGTCGTTACATCTCCAGGCACTTCGTCTTCTATTTTCACAACTCTATCCCCGCTATATGGTTTCAATTTCCCGTAACACGTTATCCCTCCGTGTAACAGCGCGTTTTGTGCCGTCGCAGACGACTTTAACGACGCGTCGGATTCGAAATCTAAATCGTAAAGACGCTCGCGTCTGTTCGCATACTTGTACGGGTCCGGTGGAGGCGGCACAAAGGAAGGCGATGGAGTTGGCGAGTGAGGCGCAAGTTTCCTCGCCGCTCTTCGTTGCCCTGCCGCCGTGGACATCGCGCTCTCCCGTTGCCCCGCGACGTCTGGCCACCCACACGCCATCCAAAGGAACGCGACGAGCGCGCAGACGCGACGCCTCCTCGACATCATCATCATCATCATCATCATCATCATCGTCGTCGTCGTATATCTCTCTCACCCCCGGAAATGTAATCCAAAAAAGTGTAAAAACGCGACGAGAAGAAACAGACGACGGCGGCGACGACGACGACGACAACACCGTGGTGCCTCTCAAAATAAAAGAACAAAAGCGTCTTTCTTTCTTCTTCGTCGTCGTCGTCGTCTTTGAACGATGATGATTATGATGATGATGATGATGATGTGATGGTGTTTTTTTTGTGGAAGACTTTTTTTTTTGAAGACGAGATGATTTTTACTCCAGAAGAAGACACTTTGAAAAATGAGGAGGAGGAGGCCGAGGACTTTGTCTCTCTCTTTTTTTCTCTTTTTTTTTCCCTCTCCTTTTTTTTTTCTACGCCTTTTTTGTCCTTCTCTTCACAATAATAAATAATACTACTACGAAGAAGAAGAAGAATTAGAGAGAAATTTGGATGTGAACCAAAAGAGAGAGAGAGAGAGAGGATGGGGACGGCGTCGAAAAAAGCCAACAAAACGGCTGCTGCGTCGTCGAGAGACGTGCAGAAATTCAAAGACATTTGCGAGATCGCGGGGATCGATTTCGAGGCGACCGTGGGGAAATTTACGTCCTCCGAATTGAGAAAATCGAGACGGGAAAAGCTGTTGGACATCTACGAAGACGTGAAGAATTTAACGAGAGCGAAAAGAACGAAAGAGGCTGAAAAACCGAAGCAACTGCTGAGAAAGAAGTGCGTGCAGTACTTTTACGGAGGGCTGGAAGAGACCGCGTTCGTGAAAAGAAAGGAAGAACAACGAGAACAATTAGGAGATGAGGCCGAGGAGAAGACGAGTCCGAAAAGGAGTAGCGCGAGAAAGCAAAAGAGAATAGAAGAATTGGAGAGAAAAGAAGAGGAGAAGGACAAAAAAGTTCAGATGGAATTGAAAAGTGCGAGAGCGAAGAAACCGAGCCGGTTCGATCAAAGCGCTCCATCCTCAGCGGAAGCGCAAACGATACCACCGCCACCACCGCCGCCACCTGCACTGGTAAGCGTGCCACCGGGACCCCCTTTACAACAGCAACAGCAACAACAAATGATGATGATGGCGATGCCACAGTATCAACAGCAGCAACGACAACCTTTTTATGGGCAGTATCAACCGCAACAGGCATATCCGATTGGAATGAGTGGGTATCAGATGCCGCCTCCAGTTCTCACGAGCCAGCCTCTCGGGATGCCACCCATGAGTGTCTTAAGCGGACAAGTGCAGTATCCGCCACCGCCGCCACCATTGCAACAGTTTCAGGAGCAACAGCCGTTGCGATTTGGCGTGCCGTCTGTTTTAGAAAACAGATTAACGCCAGGTGACAGTAATAGAAAGAGAGACCGTGGAGGTATTACGATGGATGACGATTTGCACTCAAACAAAAACAAGAAGAAACGCGAGCAGAGATTCAATAATAACAATAATTATAACGAAAAGTACGGAGAGGAGATTGAGCGACCAAGGTCAGTCACACGAACAGAGTCACCTCGAGGAGAAGTTACCATGGCTGAATTGAAAACTGGGAACAAACGCGCAGTGGGAACGAATCAATCTTTGACGAAGGCGTACATGCGCTTGACCTCGGATCCGAAAGCTTCGGATATTCGACCACCGGCTGTTTTGAAAAAAGCTTTGGCGTTGGTTGAAGAAAAATGGAAGAGTCGAGAGTGGACGTATGACCAGTTAAAAGAGCAATTAAAATCGATTCGTCAGGATTTAACCGTGCAGCACGCGAAAGGTCCGTTGGCTGTTTCTGCATACGAGACGCATGCGAGAGTTGCGTTAGAACATGACGATTTGGCCGAGTACAATCAGTGTCAAACTGTTCTTAAAACGCTACACGAGAGGTACATCAACGAAGAAAAGTTTAAAGATGCGCGAGGTGAGTTTGCAGCGTATAGATTGCTCTACGCTCTAATCGCAGATGAAACGGCCAAGAACGGTCGCCAACTTTTTACGGAGATGATTGACTTGACAGAAGAGAACGTCGAACATGCGTTTGTGAAGCACGCTTTAGAAGCTATTGTTTCCGTGAAAGGTTCAAATATTGTCAAATTCTTTAAACTTCGTGAAACGGCACCGAATTATAATTGGAACTTGATGCAAAAGCACGCGAATCGATTGCGTGGGCACGCATTGTTAGCGTTGTGCTCAAGTCATCGTCCAACGATTCCAGTTTCATTCCTTACGAATACGTTGGGTTTTGAAAACGAAGAAGAAACGATGGAATATTTGAAGAGCGACGATATTGGTGCCGTGTTTATTGAGAAAAACGGCGAACCTCCGCTAGTAGATTGTAAAGGCACGCAGAGTCAATTGTTGTAGAAAGAGATAGTTTTTTGTAAAGCGCTTATTTGATGTATTAAAAGTATGTATACGTTAATGCACGCGCGTAACCCCCTGCCTCACACACGCACACACACATACACACGCTTTCTCTTTTCACGTATCTCTCCTTCAATTTCAAGCGTCGCTAGTGATAAACACGGTTGCACCAGCGATGACGAGCGCGATGATGAAAAAAGGTAAACAAAAGCTCACCGCGCGTGTCGCTCGTCCACTCAATCGGAGTTTTCCTCGACTATTTTCTTCTTCCGTCGCGTCGCGTCCTCCTTTTTCGTCGTTTAATCTTCCGGTAACCCACTTTTCTACGGTGTGACACTCGCGCCAACTCAGCGCCGTCACAGCGATGGCTAAAAACATGTCCACACCGTAGTGCGTTTGATCAAGCGTTTCTTTACACGACATGTGTAACATGGCTAAGAATACGACGAAACTTCCCAGAGATATCCCATGCGTTGCTACGCACAAGAACCCAGACATGTATATAACTCCGTGTCCGGAAAAGATGAGATCGTTACAACCACCGGACCCGCGAATTCGACTCGAACCGTATTCAATCAAATGCCAACCGTCTTCGTAACGCGCCGGCGCGTCTGAAAATTGACGATTATAGCACCCAGGCTTTGGATTTGGTAATACGGTGAGCATGAATGAAACTACGCGAATGGCTCGCGCTAATGCAACCGTCGCGCACGTTCGAGCTGCAATCGCAAATACACGTCTTTCGTCCATCGAACTACTACTGCTACTACTCGTTTTTTCCTCGTCTACCGGGAAAGCGATATTAGGTGAATTGTCGTTGTTTTCCTCGAATTTACCCTGGTTTTCGCCGCGCTCTTCGTCTCTATTCTTACTACTGTGACTATCATTACCATTTGTAGGTCTTTCATCTCTCGAGACTGCCTTCTGACCGTTATTCTTCTTTAAAATCGTCCCAACGATACCTTTTCCTTTTCCTCCTCCGGCGCCGAGTGTTGGTGCTAACACGCCTAAAATCACCCACGCGCCAAAATGCAAGGTCGTCCACCCCGGAAACCGACCACAAAACAGCTCGGAAAAAGCTCTGGATGTCTCGCACCCGCGACTCAGCCACTGATACAGGTTATCTTGCAACGACATGTACGCAAACTTATTCTCGTCTAAGTGCGTAATCAAGGCTACGCACACGTTCTCTGCTAACAATTGCACGACAACCAACGTCGCAAACAAAAGCATCTTCATGGCCGGATACACCTCTTTCCCCCAACTATAAGACGACATGGACAATAAAACCACTAAACTCGTTATCGTTGTTACCATGTAATCTAAAATCCGCGTGCCAGAAACCTCCACGGATGCCCTCAATACCGGCGGAAATGCAGTCAACAAAGTCAACAAAGTCAAAGTTCTTCGTCTGTCCGAGCGAAAGTATCGCGCGAGTTTTCTCGGCACAGAGTTGAATTGATCGTTCCGAGTCTCCCCATCTCGCGTTCTTCTCTCCTGACCGGGTCTTTTTCTCTCGTCTTCTCCGCGAGCGTCGTCGTCGTCGTCGTCCCCTCGCGCGCGGTGGGTCCCTTGTAACTGTCGCATCAACGACCACGAATGCCGCGCAGTCGTTTGTACGATCTTATTCGCGCGTTCTTTCAGCGCCGCGCGCAGAGAAGACGACCGTCGTCGAGACGGTAACGGTGACGACGCGAGTTCTTCTTCTTCCTCCATCTCGCAGGTCGTTTCGAATTCGTCCATTCGCGTCTCTCTCTTGAGTCTCTCTCTCTCCAAAAGTGTGGACTAAAAATATATCTTAAAAGAGGAAAAAGAGGGGAGTTTTTTTGTGTCTCTAGTGTTTAGGGTTTGTGTTTTAAAAAGGAAAACTTTTTGTATCTCTTTTTTCGACGAGACTCCCCCGTTCAACAATTCTTTCGGCATTTTTAAGTTGCTTTTAATAAGACACAGCCCCCAAACGCACTTTACGAAAGAACATGTTCACAACAACAACAACAACAACAACCGCGGTTTCGTCGATGGCGTCTTCGACGCACTCAAAAGCGCGCTCAAAGATCGTCGTTCGCGCGGAACCGACGAAACCGAAATTGAAAAAAGCGGTACGTTTTTGAAGACGCATCGTCGTTTTTTTTTTCATACGTAGCGCGTTTAACGAGAATTGGAAATCTGAGATTACGACGACACCGCGCTCACTTACCTTTTTTTCTATTCTATCGCTCGGATCATCGCAGGAAGAATTCACGGCTGGTGGAGGCGGCGCGAGAGGGTACTGCGATTCCGAGGAAATTAAGGACGCGATGAAAGAGTGCGAAGGTACGCGTGTTTTGAGAAACTTTTTTTTTTAGATACAAATTCTCGTTGATGATCTCTCGTAATCCGCGTCATCATTTTCTTTCCAATTTTCGCTTTGCAAAAAGAAAACGGAAGACTGACACGCGTTTCTTTTTCTTCTTTTTCTTCTTCTTCTTCTTCTTCTTTCTGACGCGTAGGATTGGATGGCAAAAAGTTGGAAGCGTGCTACGCGCAATACGGGTGCGATATTAATGTCGTAACTGATCACTATGCGAGAGTTGCCGGGTTAGAGAAGAAGAGCAGGTAAAGGTTCTCAACCAGCACAGGTATGAGAGAGAGAGACTGATGAACACGCAATAAAGCGCAAAAAGAGCAAAAGCCTACTAGTAGTAGTACTACTGCTACTACTTACTAACTTGTACGTTGTATCGAAAATCGAATACTATCATAAAGAGAGGACCACGCGTAATATTAATTTTAAAAAAGACGTAATCACGTAACTCGTATATAAAAAATAGTGTACTATATAGTTTTCCTCTTCTTCTCCTTCGTCTTTACTTGAAGAAGCACATTTTCCCTTGGTCCATGACGACTCTGTAGGCGTATCTCTCTTGGACAAGCGTTTTGGCTAATTTTTGGTCCTCTTCGCTATCTCCCGGGATGGCAGTGATGTGGCCGTACCCTTGCGAGCGGAACCAGTCGAGCGGAATGGACGGTTGACCATAAACGTCCAATCGCGCGCACAAACCAGAACGCAAGAGCATCAGAGTGGTGATAAAGTTGTGCGTCGGCTCGCCTTCGTAGCCCCAGTTGGAGATGCCTCGGCCTAAACCTTCGTCGTTGGCCAAGATGGAATGAATGACTTTACCCGCGGCTTTGGCCAACAAATACGAGGCGGCATCTAATCGAACGGTCGTTTCAGTAATCGGTTCAGTGAGTTTCGTGAATTTGCAAAACTTGGAATCTGGCGCGCAGTACACCAACGTATCGTGCACGTCGATTACTGAGGCAAACCTGGAAACAGTCGCATCAAAACGTTGTCCACTCGGGTCATATTCGGCGTCGCTGGTCAATGCGCACGAGCCAAGTTCACCGGATTTTCCCATCGCCGGTAACTTGGACGAGTTCAACATCGTTCTCGGGTTACTGTGCAACGTAGAAAGTCTCGCAGAAACTTCCGTGAGCTCTTCCGGAGACACGTCTGGGTTGATAACGGCTTCGGCGTCCGCTCTCAACGCCGCAGCCAACTGTAACGCAGCGGCATCGGCGCATTCAGCGTTGGCAAACTGACACGCGATGTCAAAGAGCGATACTTTCGCAACTTCAAACATGACTCTTTGTTCCGTATCCGCTTGATCGATCTCATCGGCGTTTTCAGACATGCCTTCAACGAGAAGCGGGTTGGTTTCTGGCCCTGCGTATCGTTCGCGACCGAAGGAGGCAGACGCTAACGGAACATTCGGCACCGAAGTCCCCTCTAACGGCGTACCAGTGATTCTGCCTTTCCTTTGCTTCCCGAGCAAGCTTCGCGCACGTCTTTTTTCGCCTTCCGAATCGGAAGGCGCGCCTGCAACAACCTCGGCGTCTTCTTGCCCGACCTCCAACTTCGTCTCGTCTTCAGTTTGTCCTTCGTCGGAAACTTCCACGCCTTCTTCGGCCGCCAATTCTGCCTCTTCCTCTTTCTCTTCGATGATCTCTTCCTTCAACTCCTCCACGGCGTCTTTTAAATCTTCCTTCGCGTCTTGCAACTCCTCCTTCGCGTCTTGGTGTTCCGCTTTTTGCTCCACCGTGTGTTGCACTTTATCCGTGTGCGCTTCAGTCGTTCCGGCTGGTTTCGTGTAAAACGCGTCGTCGTATCGATCGTGAAGCTCTAATCCTGGAATCACCCCGCTCGGCGCGACGCCCGGTCTAATGCACACCTCGGGCACTCCCAACGCGGCCCATCTGGCCATGGAATCCATATTCGCTCTCGTTGGCACCGCTTCAGCTGCATCGTTATTCACACCCATTTCTGCAGCTTCTTCCGCCGCCTCTTCTTGTGCCTCTTCCGCTTCTTCCGCCGCGATCTCTTCTCGATCCTCCTCCGACATCGTCTCCTCCGGCGTCACCTCTTCCGCACCATCCGTCGCACCACCACTGCTACTATCAACATCGTAATTGCTGCTGCTACTACCACCACGCCCACCTAATCCAAACTTTCTTGACGCCTGGTTCGACAATTTCTGCCCGGATGGGTGGCCAATCGCAAACACCGCGATGGCAACGAGCACTAATAACGAAAAGATTATCGCCCCTGGGGAGGCTGATCCGCTCGAGCGAGAGGACTTTTGCTGTTTCGCATGGGATAAAGAAAGCAGACGTCCGTCAGTTCCAGGAACACGCTACGCGGTACGAGAGGGACAGAGACTGAAAGATCGCTCGTTTTTGACTTCCTCGTCGTAACGACAAGAGAAGAAGAAAAGAGAGAGAGAGAGAGACACGCGGTGTCGAGAGACGGCGATCGTGTGCATCCAAAAATCAATACACATAAACTACACGCGCGCGCAATTCGCGCGCCGGGAGAAGAAACGAAACGAAATAAAACGCGCACCATTCGCTTCTCTTTCAAGCGCTCCTCGTTCGCCTGTCGCACTTTCTCGTTCTCGGAGCGAACCGAGTCCGCGTTGGCGCGTTGCTGCATCGTGTTTTCGATGAGAGGAGATTTTTTGAGGAGGCGAAAACATGCTGAAAGGATAAACCAAAAATACAGGGCATTTAGGGTCTTCATCTCTCAAAGAATTTGGAGAGGGAAGATTATAGAATAAGAATACGGAGTAAATGAATGAATGAATATATGAATAGTAAATAAATAAAGAGATAAATAAATACGGATTCGGTGTTCTCGTGAATCGATCGCGCGTTGGCACGTGGCGAGTACCAATAGCGCACGAAGAAGAACGCACCGGGTCTTGAGAGTCGAAGACAAAAAGTTCTTCTTCGTCATCTTTTTCTTCCTTCTTCTTCCTCTTCTTCTTCTTCTTCTTCGTAGTTCACACCGCTCCGGCGAGAGGTTTCAAAGAAGAAGAAGCTTCTTCGTGACTGTCTTCGGTGGTTGAAGTGCCTTTCTGCACGGTTGTGCGCACGTTGAATCCTCGGCTCTCCCTTCTAAAAGATTTTGAAAACAACGATTGAGACTTCCAAAACGACGGTTCGGCTGGGTCTTTTTTCTCTCGCGCGAATGGCTTTTCGCCGGCTTTCGCCGACGCCGATATGCCGTAGGCTAAAGTGACGAGCGAAAAGATTACCAAACCGACACCGACGCCATTGGATTCAATTTTTGTGAACGCTTGCGGGTTAGCAAAGACGGCGGTGGTAACGGCCTGCCAGGAGATGACGGTACCGATGGCCAATGAGAATTGGCGGTTGTGCAACGGTTGCGCGTACGGTTTGACGTATAAAGCCAAACAAAAGGCAACGCCGCAGACGAATTGCGCCATGGCAATTTGACATGTCGACGCGAATTCAGAGGAGACATCGTATCCAGAGTTCGGAACACCTCGTAAATTACGTTCGGTAGCAAATACTGGAATGGCGGCTAAGAAGAACTTGGTCGCCAATAAAACGAGCTCCCATCCTTCGCATCCCGGGCGGTTTGATTTGTACATGAAACCGTACGTTGGACTCAAGGAATCAGATTCGGACAATTTCCCGGCCGGATGCTGTTTCAATAACTTCCACGCGAGAAACAGTGGTAAACCAAACGGATAAATGATCATCGCCAAATATGCAGACGAGCGGTAGGCATTATACGTCGCTCCTTCAGCCTCGATTTTGTAATCCACGCGAAGGAACGTACCAACATCCAGAGTTCTCGAGTTGAAGAGTTGTAAGACAGTTTTAGTGACGCCAGCGTAGGTCAACACGAGCATCCACACGCAATTGCGTTTACATTTACCTTGGAATTCGTTGAGTTTATCGTTGTTGATGTTCACCCCGAGGAATGTGTTCCTATTCATCTTCCTAATCACTCCAGCAGTGGTATAGGCGACGAAAGTGAATATCAAGATGATAGGCGGTACAGACAAAGCACCAATGTACGAAACATAAAACGTATTGGAGGCGTTCGAACACCCAGGTGCTAACGCGTCCAAGTTTAAGTTAGTCACGTCGAGTATTCCCAACGTTCTTTCCATTGGTGAAGGCCATTTGACGTCGTAGGAGTACAACAAACCAAGAATTTGAAAGACGTAAATGACACACGTGGCGAGGACCGTTCCAGCTGCTTCTTGAAGCGGTTTCTTGAATATGTAAATTAAAAATCCAATGCCGGCTATAATGCCAAGAGCCGGGATAGCGTCTGTAATCGGTTTTGATTGACACTTCAAGCACTTACCGCCCAATTTTCGGTAACCTTCTTTGCACAGCGCGCACACCGGCCCTTCATAGGCATCTTCACATGCGACGTCGCCCGTCGAATTGGTCGCTTTACACGAATCTGTACCCATGGGGCACTGGAAGATGTATTCGGACGTATCACTCGAGCGCCACCAACCTTCGAGAGAGGAGATATCACTCCCACCGCGGCACTCGCCGCCTTCAGGACACGGTTTGCACTGGATACCATCCAAATTGAACGTTCGATCTTTGCAATAACTGCATAATCTCGCCGATTTCTTCCCGTTCTCTAAGTTCGTCCAGGACGGCTGGTAACCGGGAATACAGTTTAAGATTTGCGCATTCAAAACCATCTCATCTCCGATTTGATCATTATTCGAGCGTTTGCAGTGAAACGATACGCGATAAACGTCACCGAGCTCGCCACGAAACGTCACCTCGTCAAAGGTTGAAACGCCTTTCTGAGTATTTTCAACGAGTTCGCCGGAAACGACCAAAGGAGAGTGATCTTTCAAAAACTCGAGTCTTGAAACATTTCCAGCGTAATTCGTGATGTCGATATCGTTCAATTCGTGTGAAGCGGTAGAAATGGTGCACATCGATGATGCCGCTTCGGAAACCGCGACGTGCCCATAATAATCCACAAGTTCAACCGAGAACGCTTTGGCGACTTTGCCCGACTCGACGCCTTTTGAAAGCTCAGTTAAAGCATATCCTGACGATTGAACTTTCAACGCCTCCGTCGCGTAATCTTTTGGATGAAAGGATGGCAAATTGATGCAGCTATCACACGAAAACTGGACGTTCGGCGAAGACGCTCGCGTCCAATATACGCTTGGGCCAGATTCTGCCATGTTCGCCCGAAAAGTCAACTGTGATAAAATATTCATCGTTGTTGGCGTTGTTGGCGCTTTCGCGAAATTCACGTCAAAGTAAAGACCGCCACCTGTTTTTTGAGCAACATTTCCGTCGAGCGTGAGGGACACGAGCTCGAAATCGAGCGCATTATTCGTTGCCGGCGCCGAGCTCGCGTCGCTTTCTTCAGAAAATGGCGCTATAGAAATTGCACCGCCATTAGTGGCTTCATTTTGCGACATGATACTTCCATTTTTGACTTGAAACGTCATCGCAGAGCTTGCAATAGCACCTCCAAATCCGTCGCTGGCGACATTTTCAGCCATGGTCATTGCGTCAAGCTTCACAGACGCCACATTGTCGACCGCTCGAATACCACCTCCGTGGGTAGCGGCGACGTTTTTAGAGAAGATGGAATCCTGTGCGGTAATAACACCAATGCTTGCGTAAATACCGCCTCCAGCTCCGCGCTTTTTGCCAGGGCCGTAACATCCGAAGGCTGTGTTTTCAAGAAGCGTCGCCCCTCCTCGAACAGCGACGACCGCGCCTTCGGCATACAAAGACACAGACGGAACGGAAACAGAAGCAGAACTAGTCGTTGCGGCATCATTCGGTGACAAAACAAAAATTGCACCGCCGTCGATTGCTTTATTCTGCGTCAAAACGGTGCCTTGAGAGATTTCCAAGTTGGTCGCACCTTCAGATACCGAAGAGACGTCATATACGCCAACGACAGCAAATGCGCCACCACCAGCACCGCGAATTCTCGGGCATACCGTATCATTGCTTCCACCAGCAACGTTCCCGGAAAATATCGCGGCCTTGGCAATAGTCTTACACGATGACTCGAGGTAAACAGCACCACCATAGGAAGAAGCAACGTTTTCGACGAATTTTGAGGCAGACTCGATAGTGATATCCGCGCCGATACACGACATTCCACCGCCATTTTTGGCGGTATTTTTATACACGGTCGTTTCAGACGAAAGTGTTACGGACGCTAATTGTTCAGCATGAATAGCACCGCCAAGATTTTGAGCTTCGTTTCCAGCCAAAGTTGTCTTTGCGGACGTGATGATCGTTGATGATGTCTTTGCGTTGATGGCGCCGCCATTCACTTTCGCGACATTCTTTGTGAACATGCACGAATTAAACGTCAGTAAAATTGCCTGTGGCCATGCCATAACTCCAGCGCCATGATCGGCTTCGTTTTCGGTGAAAGTAATGCCACTAAACGTCCCTTTAGCACCTGAATAGACGAGAAGACCGCCACCATAACTTTCGGCGTTTGCGGTTGGCGTATTTTTCGAAATCGTGCCGTTCACAAACTCAGCGTCGCCGCCGTTGAAGATACCAATGCCGGAACCATAATTCGCCGAATTACCAAAAACCTTCGCGTTTATGAACTTTGGCGTGCACTTGTTCCCGATGAAAATACCAGCCGCGAAAAAGGCTGAATTGTTTTCAATAACGGCGTTCGTGAAAACACCGCCGGAGGATTCATCAACGTTCAAACCACCACCTTTACCGGAAACGTCCAATGAGCAGTCTTTCACGGTCAACTCATTTGCGATGACGTGTGAATTTGTTTCGATGTAAATGCCACCGCCTCGATTGGCGTTACCCGTTCGATCGTTACCTCCTGAACAGTTTTGCACGACGACGTTTTCAAACTTAGGAGAGGCGGTCACGACGTGAACACCACCACCCAAATTCTCTGCCAAAGAGTCTTTAACGACAACATCAGAAATCTGGACGCGCTCAGGCGTTGTTGAGTTTGCAATTTTTATACCGCCACCGGTTTCGCTACGACCGTTTCGAATAGTCACGCCAGAAACGATGACCGCGTCGTCACCAGAAATCGTGGCAAAATTGCTCTCGTAACCGCAGTCTATTAAAGTGGAATCAGGCACCCCGGTGAGAGAAGAAATTTCGATCGATCCAAGAGACGTTATTGAAAGACCACACGAACTTGAACCAAACGTTCCAGGAAGCAACGACACTTTCTTGCTCGAAGAATACGCATTCATAAACGTAGTTGACGCCAATATTGACGTCAATGAGCCGCAAGGAGACGTAAACGTGCCGCACGACGTCGAAACATCGGATGAACTCGCCGAAGCAAACATCTCAACAACAGTGCTGCTCGAAGAAACAGGAACGTATTTAGCTGATGCAAAATTTGAAGAGACAGTTTTCGTAGTACCATCCATCACGATGGCGTGTACAAGAAAAACGATTACGCTTCCTAAGGCAGACGCGGTTTGCTCCATGGGCGATAAGTCCATCACGGTGGATAAAGCACCACCCATAACGACAGTATTATTTGCTGTCGACGATATGCCATAATACGGCCACGAGTACCCGATTGGCATTTTATCTGCACCAGGAATGAAAGGCGTAACCGAATATATGGAAACGGTTTCGTCCTTGTAATCATCGCTCGCAACCCAATGCACGGAATACGACGTCGGGGACGTTTTCACTGCGTACGCGTACGCTGGAGCTTTTAAAACATTTTGCGAACCCAACAACGTTTGCTCTGCTAACGCTTGCACGCATACGGAATCCGACGCGGAGTCGTGCTTTTCGATGCCGTTTGCTAACATCGCGCCTTCCAAAGCACTCGCATACGCCGAAACATCCACCGTGTTCACGCCATTGCAGAAGCACCCGGCGTCATTCCAGGTATTCAGCAACACTTTGCACGACGTTGACGTTGGGCTGGCACATGCGCTCACGTCCGGCATCGTGACGCACGTCGATACGCTGGGCCCACTATTTGTTGTTTCTTCGGCGCGCACACAAAGGGCACCCCAAAAAGTAACAACAAAAAAGATGGAAAACAACATTCTTAACGAAAGCATCATCGTCTCGAAAGACAATTGAAGAGTGAAGAGTGAAGGTTGATACTCGAACTTTTCTTTTCTCACGCGATTACGGCGTACACGAACTCACTCAACCGCACCACCGATCGAGTCAATTCAACAACAGTCACCACTGAGATTAGAATTAAATACACAGAGACAAACGCGAATAAATACAAAGAGTGTGGGAGAGTAAACGAGGAGTAAGAGTGTACTCTCGGGACGACTTTGTGTTGTTCGTTCGTTGTTATCGTCGTTGCGTGTTTTTGTTCGATGCGCGCCAAGAGTTCGTGATACTTTAGCGCGCGAACAAAAAAAGATCGACGACTTTCTCTTTTTTGTGAAGTAAAAAAATAAAGCGTTTTCGTTTTCGAGGAAAAGAATCTCCTTCGCGAGAGTCTGAGTCTGAGTCTGACGCGTACTTCCGTTCGGCCAAAAGAGAAAGAGAAGGAGAACACATAGAATAACGCAAAGATTCTTTAAAAATATGATAGTACGTTTAATATATTGTGCACAAATTGATTTTGACTACTAAGGTTCTACACGCGCTCTTTCTTACTACTTAAAGCAAAGAGAAGGAACCGATGGCCAAAGCCGCGAAGCCCAAAGCGTGACCGAGAGAACCCCACGCCATCACGTCAATCAACGTAAAGCCAGCCGGGTCGTTCGTCGTGTTCAAAAACGAAGCCTCTTCCGCTTTCACGTCGCCAGCGGCGAAGTGCGTCTCACCGTTTTGCTCCGGCAAACCGGCTTTCTCCATTTGCGCTCTTTGGTACGGCATGAAGGCGAATCTGCCGAGAGAGAGCATCAACGCGTTTGCGGCAGAGATGGTCACGTTCACGTCCGAGAAGGCTTTCGTTTGCACTTTGGCACCTCTGGTGTTGGATCGAGTTTGCGATTTGACTTTGCTGTTGGTGTCGAGAGAGGTTAAAGCGGAGAGATGATGGTGAGTGACGACGTTTAAGCGCGCTCGGACACATTTTGTGTTCGGGAAAAGAGACACAAGGAGAAAGTGAGCGTATCCCACGCAGAAGGAAGGGGCTTTTTGGGGGCGATCCGATCCCCCTCTTTTCCAAAGTTGAATCGCGGAACCGCAGAGGAGGAGGACGACGACAAAAGAGCTACCGAAGAGCTGAGCGCATCAAACGACGATTCAGACGACGAACCTGGAGAAAGTCGCGGTGGTGCGCATCGGCAAGGCAGTTTGTAAAGCGAACGACATGGTTGATGTGCTGGTATTTTGCGTGCAGTTGATATGAAGAAAATGTGGTCGGTCTCGTGCGCGCTTCTGTCTCGGGCTTTCAAAGATACGGTCGGTCTTTCTCGTTTTAGGGTTTAGGGTTTTTGTGTATTTTTTTTGAAATCGTACAGTGCAGTCATTGGCGATGTTTTTCTTTTATTTGTGCCTTGCAAAATTCGTTCAAAAGCGAAGCGGTCGCTTTACGTCCGTTTCTTGGCGTCTTCGTCGACGCCTTCCGTGCGACTCGTGCTTGCGCCGTGATTCTCCTCATCTACATCTACTTCTACTTTTACTTCTAAGTCGTCGTCTTTGTCATTTTGGTGACACGTGAACGCGAAAAAGTTTGGTTTTGCCCCGTATTTCGACTCGTCGTAAAGGTCAAACTTCTTCAACGCGTCTCGATTGACGTCGCATCCGGCTTTTTGGAACGCCTTCTCCCACTTTTCGCGAGGCCAGACGGTGAGATGAACTATGGCCGGTTTCTTCGGGTCTTTCGGGTCTAACCCAGACCTTCTTAAGCTAATGGTGACGAAGACGTCTTTTTTCGCAATTCTTACCAACTCTTTGACGCTTTGTTCGGCTAAATGCGTCGGTACGTGCTCTAAGACTTCGCTCGAGAAGACGACGTCGAACTGTTTGTCCTCGAAGCGACTCAAATCATTCAAAACGCCCGTTTCTACTACCCCTTCCTTGGCTAATTCCTTACACGACGTCTTTCTTACGTCAGATATTTCAATGCCTCTCACAATCTTTCCGGCGCTTCTCAACGCGCGCATCGTTCCACACGTTCCTGCGCCACCGTCGAACCACGTTCTCGACTCCGGGTATTGCTCCAAAACCGTGCGCAAGAAGCCTTTCAAGAGAGGATACGCGGGTTTGTTTTCGATCGCGTTTTTCAAATACACGTCGTAAAATTTCTTATCCGGTTTATTATTGTTGCTATTACTACCACTACTGCTGCTGCTGCTGCTGCTGCTCGATGACGCGATCCATCCTCTCCGTTGTGTGCTTTGCGTCCGTCCTCTGTTCGTTCCTCCTCCTCCACTTTTTTTCCCGTGTCTTTCGATGTACTTCATCGCTTCTTCTTCGCCGGCTAAGAACGTCGGTAATTCGAAATACGACGATAACTGTTGCAATTGGTGTTCCATATGACCATCACTTTGATGATGGTGTTGGTATCGATGACGACGCGGAACACCACCGTTCTCCTCGAACGGACGGTAATAATAATAGTGCGACTTTAACTCAAAGATTAAAGGTATCATCGCGAACAAAAAAAGAACGAGTCTGAGCTTTTGCCTTCTCCGCTGCTTGAACAACGACGAGTGAGAAGACGGAGGCATGTTCCTCCCGTCGCAGAGGGAAAAAGAGAAGGGGGGGATTTTTATGAGGCCAGTTTATAAATTTATATTGTACACGCTCGAGAGAGCGAGAGATGGCATACACAAAAGCTATCGTCTGAGTCTCTCTCTCTCTTTCTTTAGTAGTAGTTTATTGGTACACTCTGTCTGACGTCTCGTCGTTTGGTCAGAGATATGATGATTCGATGTGTTTGTATGTCTTCCTTATACTTCGTCGATGCTCGCTTCTTTCAAAACTTTCTTGACCACTTTCTTATTTTTCAACGAGTTGATGTGAATCAAACCTTGAACAGCGGTTTCGTTCACCGCGCCCGGCAAATAATCTCTTCCGAATAACGTTTTCAAACCCGGGACTTTCTTGGTTTCGCCCGGTGGGAGTTCGTCGTACGTCGCCGCTAACGGACCGATATATTGTACCAACACAGAATACAACGGCTGTAAAACGCGTTCGGAGAGTTCAATCATATCCGTCACGTCTCGTCGTTTATCGATGTATTCGTCTTTGTCGGTGTTTTCAATCATGGTCATTAATCTATCGAAACCTCTCGATAATTCCGCGCTCGGCCATAATCTGTATTTGTCCGATCTGTGCAACCAGAAGAAGTATCCCCACTGAAACTCGAAGAACAATCTGTCTTCCAACGACTTGCCTCTCTTGAGAACGCCAAACTTCCTCGCGAAACCACCCAACGAACGAAACACATCGTTACGAAACGACGATAACTCGAAATTCTTCGGTAAATCTTTCAAATCGATTCTCCTATAATTCTCGTCTCTACAAAACGACCATCCTTTCCCTTCCATGATGCCCCAAAACGCCTCCTCGTTTAAGTCGTCTTCAAACACGTAAATCTCCTCTAAAGTCACATCAACTTCCCAACCGGCTAACTCTAACGCCGATAACGTATGATGGTGGTCGACGACGTAATAATACCCTCGATATTTCACCACAGGTACAGGTTTCACCGCCATGTATTCTCTCGCCGTCTCCTCGCTCGAGAAATTTGCCAGTTTGTAAAACGTCCAGTCCCAGCCGCACGCGGTTTGCGAAGGTCTCGCGATTTTTTTAATCTCCGACCACGGTTTCGTTATCGTCGCGCATAGATCTTCGTCGATGTTCCCGATGTGTTCTTCTTTATTTTTGGTTTCGTCTTTCACGGACACCGCGTTCAGTTTGGAGACTATTTTATCGTCCTTCTTCCCTTTTGAGGGCGTTTTTTTCCCTTTCGTGTTGCTTTTCGTCTTGGTCGATCTAGCGACGACGACATCCATCGTCGACGTCGACGTCGACCGGTAATGAAAACGACGCGGTCCCGGTATCACCGAGAGCATTCTGCCTCCTCGCCGCAAACTTCTCGCAGCCGCGGACGAACACCGGTCGACGCGCGCGCGCATCGTCGTCGTCGTCGTCGTCGTCCTCATGACTCAAACGCGGTCGACCAAACGGTCGTTTATAATAAAACGTTCTCCCGTCTCGAAAGAAAGACCACACTCTCGCTTATTACACACTAATTCTTCCAACCAAAAAGTGTTTTTGGTCCCGTCGTCTCGCTCGCACCTTTGGTGGCAAAAAAAGCGCCCGGAGCCCTTCTTCCACCGTCTTCCGCGACGACTTTCCAAGACGGACGACTTTGGACGATGGTGTAGACGAGGAGAGTCGATGTATTGTATCTGACAACGACACGGACGAAAGAGAGATATAAAAAACAAAAATAAATGGATGAAAAATTTTCAAAAAAATTTTTATTCCTTTTTTTTACTCCTGTCCCATTTAGGGTTTTGAAAAAACACAAAAAAGCTTGTACACAGTGTGAAAAGAGAGAGAGAGAAAAATACTGAATGGAAAAAAGACACACAAAAAAGAAGAAGAAGAAGAAGAAGAATGGCGCAAAGACGAATCGTCGTCGTCGGCGGAGGAAACTCGGCCGGGTATTTCGCGAGAGCCGTCGTCGGGGCGCAAGGAGGAGGAGGAGGAGGAGGAGGAGGAGGAGGAGGGACATCGTCCTCATCGACGGGGTCGTTGAAAGATCTTCGCGTCACGATGGTGTGCGAAGAAGACGTGTTACCGTACGAACGTCCGGCGCTGACGAAGGCGTTTTTGAACGAACGCGCTCCGGCGCGGTTGCCCGGGTTTCACACGTCCGTCGGCGGTGGCGGGGAAAAGCAAACGGAGGAGTGGTATCGAGAAAAAGGCGTGGAAACGAAAGTATCGACGAAGGTCGCGAAGTGTGACTTCGCGAAGAAGCGCGTAGAAACGGTGACCGGGGAGATCATCGAATACGATTCGTTAGTGATTGCAACTGGGGTGAGCGCGCATAAAGCCTCGTTCATCGAAGGACACGATGGGAAGATGTGCAAGGTTTTGAGAAGTCACGAGGATGCGTTGGAAGTCGTGAAAGCTATGGATGCGAAGCCGAAAAATCCAGTCGTCGTCGGCGGAGGGTACATAGGTTTAGAAGTCGCCGCGGGGATGTGCGCCAGAGGTTTGAAACCGACGGTCGTTTTGATGGAATCCAACGTGATGTCAAGGTTGTTTACGAAAGAAATCGCGGCGCATTACGAACAGTTGTACGAATCTAAAGGCGCGACGTTTATTAAAAATGCCTCGGTGAAGAAAATCAACGACGGCAAATCTGTTATTTTGAACGACGGGAGAGAACTGAATGCCGATTTAGTCATCTTAGGCGTTGGTTCGGACGTTCAACCAAACGTGGAACCATTTGGGGACGAGTTAGAGAAAGCGAAAGACGGCGGGATTAAAGTCAACGGCAAGTTTGAAACGTCTCAAAAAGACGTTTACGCCATTGGCGATGTGTGCTCGTTCCCTGTTCGTCTGACTGGACCGAACGACGCGGAAACGCACGCGAGAATGGAGCACGTGAAACACGCCAGAGCATCCGCCGCGCACTGCGCCCGAACTGTGATTGGAGAAAAAGACATTCCGAATTACAAATACGAACCCTTCTTCTACTCCAGAGTGTTCGAGCAACCGGATTCCGATCGTCCAGTCTCATGGCAATTTTACGGTTTCGGTGGCCATGCCGCCATGGAAACCGGGAAAGTGTCCGTCATTGGCCCAATTGGTGACTTCAAACCGCAACTGGTATCGTTCTGGATCGAAACGGCGACGAAAAAGTGCATAGGCTGCTTTCTCGAATCCGGCGGGTCGATCGAGACGCAAATCGCGAAAGATTGTGCGGAGAAGAATCCACTCGTCGATGTCGACGCGTTATCGAAGAGCTCGACGGTCGCGGAAGCCATGAACGTCCTCGCTGAAGCTTTGAAGAACTAGTTAGTAATCTACGCGCGTTTTTGGAAGACTTTGGAAGTTGTTTCTTCCCGAGCCGATCGATCACATCCTTGTCGTTTTGTCGTATGTAGTCTGTTTTGTCTGAAATTTTTGTCTGAAAGTTGTCACTTCTCTGTGTTCGTAATACGAGCGTACTGCAATAAATTTACGCACACGAAATCTCGTCTTTGCCACGTCGATTTTTTGCGAAAAAACGAAAAATTGAGACGAAAAATGAAGGAAATAAAAAATCCTCCCTCCCCGAACACACTAGTACTTATAAAGAAAGAGGATAAACCAACGCAAATATAAATTCATCCACACACAATTTCTTTGCCTTCCTTCCTTTTGAGAAGAGAGAAAGAGGAAGAGAGAGGGAGAGAGAGAGAGGGACCAAACAACGCGGTTGGGTCGACGTCATGTTCCGCGCGTCGCCGGTTCCGGACGGTCGCGCGAGCGTCTCTCCGGTGTGTTCTCTGTCCTCCGAACGACGGAGCGGAAATGCGAGGAGAAAGGTCTCAACTACTACGTGTCGATTCTTGACCAACGAGACGAAGAGGAAGACGAAAGGACCACCGAAACGCCCCGGGAGGAAAGAAAACGACAGAGGTGAATCCGTTCAAACGACGAAGGCTATGCGCGATCGCACGGATGAATGCACCTCGTCGTCCGAAGACCTGAGGACGACCAACAGAAGACGGAAGACGAACTCGAGGAGTCCAGACCCACGAAATCACAACACCGTCGCGCGCGCGTTCGACGCGACCATGGACGAGAATACAAATGATAATGACACAAAGAACGAAACAGAAATAGTAAAACCTAGATTTGGCATGGCTATAGATCCAGAAGTGTTACCTCGCAACGATGAGACGGATAAGTTAATCATGAAACTGTTCGTACCGGCGGTTTTGAATTTTCTCATTATCCCGTTGGTTGGCATCGTGGATGTATTTTGGGTGGGGAGAATGGGTGATGCGGTCGCGTTGGCGGCACAAGGCGCGGCAAATCAAGTGTTTCAGTCGGCTTTCTGGATTATATCGTTCATTCCTTCCGTGGTGGCGCCGATGGTGGCGAAAGCGGCGGCGGGAGGCGATAAAACTAAGTTGCAGAATAAAATTGGCGAGGGGATATTTTGCGCGTTTATGGTCGGTTTTTTTGGGATGGTTATGATGGGATGCTTGAGGAGTCCTGCGTTAAGTTTGGTTGGGTTAGACCCGGTTTCACCGACTGGGATGCAAGCGGCGCCGTATATCGGGATTCGATCTTTGACGTTTATTCCGGCGATTGTCAGCACGGTTGGATTCGCGGCATTTCGAGGAACGTTAGACGTGACGACGCCGATGAAGATCACCTTGGCATCGCAGTTGATAAATGTTATTTTAGACCCGATATTTATTTTTGGTTGTGGGGTGGTTAAAGCTTTAGGGGTGTCTGGTGCCGCGTTGGCGACGTCGATGAGTGAGTTAATCGCAGCTGGATTGTACGTGGTGACTTTGTTGAAACGAAAGTTGGTGACTGTGGGGTCAATGTTGAAACCACCAGACGCGAAATCGATTGGAACTTTACTCCTTGGTGGTGCTGGTGTGCAATTGCGATCACTTGCGCAAAATATAACATTCTTAGCGGTGACAAGAACGATTTTGACGATGGATAGTACCGGCACCGCGGCGGCGGCTCATACGGTCAGTTCGCAAGTGTTTCAGCTCGGCGCGATTGCCATTTTAGCATTATCAACGATTGCGACGATTTTAATACCGCAGCGAATGCATTCGAAAGAGTTGGGCGGACCGGTGGTGGCCAAAGCCGTCGCAGATAGATTGTTAGCATGGGGCGTTTTAGTCGGCGCCTTCTTGTTTTTCCTACAATCGGCGGCAATCTTTGCCCTTCCGCTTTTCACACCGATCAAAGACGTGCAGACGTTTGCGGTTTTACCAACTTTGATTGGAGCGGCCCTGCAACCATTGAATGGGATTGTGTTTGTTGCTGAGGGTTTGATGCAAGGTCACCAGGCATTTTTGCGTCTGGCGGGTGGTATGTTTGTGAGCACTGGGGTGATGTTGACGGCGTTGAAATTTGAAGGATCGACTTTGCCGGGCGTGTGGATGTGCTTTGCGGCATTTAACACGTGTCGACTTTTGTTTGCGCTGAGACATCACTTTGTAGATGGGCCGTTAGGCTGGAAGCACTTGAACGCCAATCAGATGAAATGGGAAGAGACGAACAAATCAGCGTAAAAGGAGGAATGAGCAGAAGCTTCTTACGAAAAAGTAAAATTGTCATTGTTTATTTATATATATATACTAATACGTGTTGCTTTCATGAATACTCTGCTATATTTATGCACTGCTGTACTACCTTTTTCTTTACTGTGTGTATCACCATTTCCCTCCTCTTTCCCAATCATAGCAGTCGCCGGTAGCTTTGGTCGTGAAAGATAACGCTTCGTCAATTCTACTTTTATCGTCCGCGTCTAGAGTAAACTGGAACAATTTTTGATGATCTTCGACGTGAAAGTCGTTGCGCGCGCCTAAAATAACCGCCAAAACGCTTTCCTTCTCTAAAACCCATCGGGCAGCAACATTTGCGATGCTTTGGTCGTGTTTTTTGCCAATCGAAACAAGGACTTTCAATAATCTTTGCAAATTACCCCATCCGCCAAAGTTTCTTATCACCGATGAATATTTCCTCTTAGAACCCGTGTCAAGTACAACATCTTTCACGTCCGCCTCCAAGAACTTGTTAGAGAGAAACCCACCGGCTAAAACCCCATACGGTAACAACTTCACCCCGCTCGCCTTGCAAAACTCGTTCATCTTCAAATCCGGACGTCGATCTAACAAAGAATACTGAATTTGGTTGGAGGAAATCTCCGCGCCTTTATCAATCATCTCTTCCATTTTATCCGTGTTAAAATTTGTTAGCGAGACGGAGCCGATCAATCCTTTCGCTTTCAAATCGGTTAAATACAGCGCGCAATCGATATACCGCGAACTTCCGTATTCGTTCCAATACATTTGCACCATGTCGATCTTCTTCAATCCGCCTAACCGTTTACTTGGAATGTCAAACGCGTTCTCTTTCACCCATTTCTCCGTCAGCGCGATTTGTTCTCTTCCCACGCAACACAACTTTGTGTGCACTCGACACTGTTGTTCGTTGTTTCGATTGCGTTTCAAAAAATCTCCAATCACCAACTCGCTGTCGCCGTACCCGCACGCGGCCGGTCCGGTATCGAACGTATTAATCCCAGCGTTCACGAACGTCTCGAAATCTTCCACCGCGCCTTTATCTTTCGACGTTCTGTCGTCCCTCGGGTCGCCTTTGTGTCCACCAGACAACTGCCAGCATCCTTTAATCACCGAAGACGGGTACTCCTGCGTAAACTTTAACGGGACATCCGATTTTGGTACTTTCGGCAAAGACGAACCATTCGTCGCGGCAAAAGCAGCCTCCGAACTCCCTGGAATCCACATTCCGGGTACGACCACTCCAGACAGAGACGCTCCGGCGATTCCTCTCATCACGTCCCTTTTCGAGACCACTCCTCCGCGTCGAGACGGCGAGCGTGGTGTTGTCGACTGTCCCCCATCTCCTACGTCGTCGTCGTTGTCATCATCCATTTCTTTTCCACGTCGCGTGGCGCCAGCGCGAACGCGCCCCCCGAACGTTTTCCTTCCCTCGGTCGCCGTCGCCGTCGCCGTCGTCGTCGTCGTCCAAAAGGAAACAAGGCCTTTTGTCCCGGTGGTCGTCGTCGTCATCATCGTCGTCGTCGTCGTCGTCGTCGTTTGCAGAAGGAGGATGCGCAGGAGGAGGGAAAAGAGTTTTGCGGTGGTCGTTATACGTCTTTTTTGTTGTGAAGAAGAAAAAAACGCCCTCCTTTTTTTTTCTTTTTTTTTTGTATCATCAAAAATCGAGATCCCTTTCATCATCACGAGACTGATGAACTTTTTAAAGAACTTTCGAGAGAGAGAGAGAGAGAGAAACAGAAACGAAAACATCTCTCGTCAAAACATTGTACTAAAGTCACACGTCGTCTCGCGAGAATAATAAAGTCCCGTTTTCCCGTCTCAAAAGAAGTCGTCGTCATGGGTCTCTCGACGATCATAAAAAAGGTGCGGGTGGTGAATCTCCAAAAGAGCGACGTCTCGTATTCTGTCTTCTCGACTTCTTCTTATTGGCGTTTTGTGCGCTTTTTTTTTTAACGCGCTCTTTTCTCTGTTGGTGTTCTGGTGTTTTCGTTGACTTTTCCAAAACGATGATGTGGCACGTGATGTGCGCGTTTCCCCGAAAGCGCAACGTACGCGCGTCTCGCTCACGAAAAAAACTCTCGACGTTTTTTGCGTCTTTGCACAGGTGAAACGGAAAGAACGAGAAATCCGCGTTCTGGTCGTCGGTTTGGACAACGCCGGGAAAACGACGGTGGTGAAAAAAATCAACGGCGAAGATATTTCGAAAATTTCACCAACTTTAGGCTTCAACATTTCGAGTTTACACTTGAACGCGTATCGATTGAACGTCTGGGACGTCGGAGGACAGAAAACGTTGAGAACATTTTGGCGAAACTATTTCGAAAAAACAGACGCGTTAGTTTGGGTGGTCGATTCGACAGATGTCGCTCGATTACAAGACTGTAAGAACGAACTAGATGCGATATTGAAGGAGGAGAAACTCGTCGACGCGAGTTTGTTGGTGTTGGCGAATAAGCAAGACGTAGAAGGGGCGATGAGTGGGAGAGAAATTGCCGAGGCTTTAGGGTTGGTTAGCAGTGGTAGCAGTAATAGTAACAGTGATGATGGTAACATTTTGAGCGGAACGACATCTAACAGTAGCAAACGACGATGGCGAGTGCAAAAATGTTCGGCGACAACTGGGGATGGAATTTTAGACGGGTTTGGATTCATCACCGAGGACGTCGGAAACCGCATGTTCACCTTAGATTAATGAATACACATGCATTCATATTTGATAGCACACGGCGTGTTAGTTTTAGTTAGTTTACAACGGTGTGCTATCATATTTGCATTCCTAACTTTGCCCGTATGCTTTGAAACGCCTTCTTCAACACCTGGGCCGGTGCCGGATTCATGCTTCGAAACAACGGCACCACCCTCTCTCCGCCGTCTCCTTCTTTCACGATCAATGCGATGTAATAAAACGCATCGGTCGTCGTCACCGTTTCGTTTATGATCACGTTCTCTATTCTTTCGATTTCGTAAAACTGGTCGCCACTGATATCGACGCCAAAATTCGGTATCACTCGCACCGTTTCGCTGTGTCGTTTCCTCAGGAGGTATAAGCACAGAAGCCACATGACGACTAAATACACCACCGTTACAGGTTTAAAGAAAACCTCCTTTTGTCGTTCGAGAGAGGCTGAAGTGTTCACTAAACCGACAACAACAGCCATTATTATCAGCGCACACGAGACGAACACTTCTATTTTGCTCTTTTCGAGAACAATTTGCAAGGATATTGAGTCGTCCGTGAACTGTTGTTCGCGCAAGACGTGCTGTCGAACGCGGACGTTGGTGGACGAAATCATCGCTTGAATTGATTTCTGTTCGCTTTCTCGTTTGACTGTTCTCCATCCCGCTTTTCTGTGACGACGATGCGACGCCGTCATATTCGTCGCTCGACACCTTTTCGACGGACGATGTCACGCCTCGCGATGCTCTCAAGTCATCAACACTCGTCGTTCGCTGTTCGTGAGTGCGAAAAGGGGTGAGTTGCGCGCGATGACGACAAAAAAATGTGGTGGTGGTGTTAGGTATCCGAGCATTTTTATGAAACGGAAATTTTTGCTCCACCCGTTGTGAGTACGTATTACTACCTACGCCCTACTCGCTCTATAAATTGCAATCTATGTGGTGGTATCATCACGTATCTACCCATCACCTATCGGAATAAAACACGCTCTCACCGCTTTCGAGCCAATCGGCTCGAGTGACGACGATACCCGCCGATGATGACGACAAAGAAGACAAACCTTTCCAAGCGTCCATAACGCCATCTTCGCTTCCGTTTTTACTCAACATCACCGCAGGTGCCATGCCTGGGTAGGAGTTTGAAATCACGTAATCCTGTAAACGGTCACGTAAACCAGGGATGCGCGAAAGTCCGCCAGTCAGAACGATCGACGCATCCTTGCCTTTCTCGCGCAAGATTTTGTATTCAACGTCTTTGCCGCATCTTTTGAAGGCTTGTTTTAAAGCATCTTGTATGCCGCCTTGCGGCATGATAAACTCATCCACGATGGCAGCTAAGCCGCCTCGAGTGTCTTTCACTTGTCGAACGATACCTTTGGATGCTAAAATTTCCGGATGGAACAGTGCTTCTGGCGCCCGAATGCGTTCGGCTTTAACTTTCAATCTTCGAGCTTCCATGCCAGACAATTTTCTGATTTCGTATTGCGGGTCCACCGCTAAGACCTCGTTTTTCGCTTTTTCGAATAACGCTTCACACGCGGATACTTTTTCCGCACCAGGATCTTTTATTTCGCCGTCGATGGCCTTATCCGCACCTCGCGCCATTTGCGAATACATGGACCAATCGTCTTCGCCGTCGCCGAACCCGCTACCGCTTCCGTTTTCTTTTTCTTCCGCTTCTACTTCATCTAACGTCTCTTTATTACCAGCGTGCATCGCTATTAACCTCGCACGTTTCCTCGCCGCGGTAGTTTGCCGACGAACACCCTTTCTACCACCACCTCCACGTTCGCGTTCCTCATTCGCTTCTTCCTCAGTGACGCCTCGGACTTCTAAACTTCTAGCGTATCGGGCATCTTTCAAATTCTTCTCCGCAATCTCTAACGCTTTCAATAAACCTTCGTAAAACGTTTTCGGGTCTTTCTCTATGTTAGCAAACTCTTTCGCGAACTTCTCCGTGTTATTTTGGATAACCTCTTCGCTACCGAACCGTTTTACCATGGCTAATTTTTTATCAAAATTGTTCTTCGCTTTCGCGACAACGTCCTTTAAATCCAGCTCTTTGACGCCGTACTGAGGCGTAAACTGTAAGATTTTCGTTTTTGAATATTCTCCGTTCAAACAGTCTCTCCACGCTTTCGTCTCTTCGTCGTATTGCGTCGATACCAATGCCATCTCTCGAAACAGCTGCCCTTGCAACACCATCGCCGCGCGACCGCTCCCGATTTTCCCGGTCTCCACAAACATTTGATTCAAAAAATTTGCCTTGTGCACGCTTTCCGCGCGTTGTGAATCCAACGCCATCTTTCCAAAACAGTCTATTAAGTTTTCCCCACCAACATCCACCCTCGTCATGCCTTGCATTTGCGGTTTACCGTTCAAAAAAGGCACGATTGAACAGTTGGAGTGGCCTAAATTAATTACCGCGCCAGAATCAATCTTCTCCAACGCGCCAACCGATTCGCACTCGCTCACTAACTGCAACTCATTGAACCCAATTTTTTCTAGTACAATCTCATTCGCGTCTGATTTTAACCGCACTGGATTTCCAAGCGGTTCCGTCATGACCACTTTTCGTTCTTTCACCATCTCGGAAGACTCTTCGCGCAACAATCGCGAATCTCGACAACACCTCGTTACGAGCGCTTCGAACAACTCTTGATCGCAAAACAACCCGTTCTCTTTCGCGCTTACCGTCGCGCTCGTTCGTCCGCATTCAAATCTCCCTAAAACAGACTTGTTGTTTTCCTCGGACATTTGATAGATTGGATTGTATTCGCCCGCGAAGACGCCTTTCTTTTTCTCTCCTTTTTTAGCGCTCGCGTTTTTCGGTAGAAAGTGCCCGCGAGTGGTCACCGACCGGAAGAACAGCGACGGTTGTTCGTCCCGAAACCCCGACCGACTGTGGTACCCGCCAATGTCCATTAAAAACGGGTCCGACGTCGATTGCGCTTCGAACATCCGCGTCGTCGTCCTCGAATCGTCGTCGTTCGCGTCAACGGCGGCGTCTCTTCTGAACGCGTTAAAATCCAAAAACGGATCCAAACGCACGAATTTTGGAAGAAGAACATCACCACCACCATCATCGCCGTCGTCGTCGTCGTCTCCCATTATATATATATAATGTCTTCGTCGGAAAAAAAGGCGTCGTCGAGAGACTCCTCCTCCTCCTCAGAAAGAAAGAAAGAAAGAAAGAAAGAAAGAGCAGCGACGACGACGACGACGACGACAGCAACACCACACGCCTCTCTCTCTCTGCCTTTTCGGTGGTGGTCTTCTTTGTCTTCTTCTTTGTCTTCTTCTTCTTCTTCTCCTTCCCTCTCTAAAAATGTCTCCTTTCTTTTTTTGTGAAGAAGAAGAGAAAAAATAAATAAATGGCG
>MDSZ01249110.1_pt1 | contig 30823 bp, 24 predicted proteins | sample 811201 | NCBI WGS metagenome assembly MDSZ01 (sample SAMN05326647, study PRJNA326480) | marine metagenome | isolation source: seawater | place: Indian Ocean: North | collected 2010 | reverse complement strand
TATCTATGTACTGACGGCAAAAGATTCACTCGGTTACGAAAGCGGCTATTCCAACAGTATTTCAGTCACGCCCCTGGGTCCGGCACTGGCCATCACACTTGATTCACTCATTTTTGAGATTGATATAGACTCATTGTATTTCCAGATTTGGAACGAGGGTTACGGTGATCTGACGTGGAACATCGGTGGGCTGCCTTCTTGGCTAGACATACAGATCGAAGGCGGTTTACGGATTCCTTCTGGCCGAAGAAACGAAGGTACTCCCAAACGTAGGGAAATGATCGCCATGGAATCCCACAAAGGAAGAGAGGTATTTGCTTCTGTAGCGCCTCTGCACAAGACGATAACAACATTGTCTGGAGTTGACACCCTATTGGCAATTGTTGACCGTTCTGGGCTTAATTACGGTATTTATGATACCACTGTGGACATCACCTCCAATGGGGGTGACTCCAGCCTCTACGTCTGGATGGGAATCTCCAATTATGCTCCAGACGTCACCGTCACTCCTTTTGAAGCTGAACAAAGCGATACCGTAGAGATAGAGTTTTCGATTGAAGACGCTGAGGGAGATTCGGTGCTGCTTAACGTACACTACAGTTTTGATGAGAGCATGACGGACACATTGCCTGCTTCACTTACTGAGGAACTGATACTGTTGGGTCCGGATAACTATCAGGGCACACTCCACTGGCTGACGGCTGAAGATCTTCCCGATCAGGAAGTAGACATCTATCTTCTCGTGGAAGCGTCTGATTCTTTCAATGTGAACAGTTTTATGCTGCCGGTTCACGTTGATAATTATTTCGGAAACGTGATGATTGAACCTCTTACAAGTGAGGTAGAAGGGGATGCTGACATCAGTTATACCATCGAAGATTCGTGGGGCGACACATTTTCGCTCAACCCTCAGTTCTTCAGCCCTACTTCAGGGGTGTGGTTGGATGCAACTGCCTCCGGGCAGATGGACGAGATCGGTCCTGAGGATTATTCTGGTACTCTCACCTGGCACACGGCTGAGGATTTTCCGTCTTACGAAGAACCGGTGTCATTTCGGATTCTGCCGCATGATGGTCTTGGTTTAGGTACAAGCGATGAGATTTCCGTGGATGTGGACAATTTAGGTCCGCCGCAGGTTATTTCATATTCTCCCGCTGAAGATTCTCTCGCAAGCTGGATGTCGCCGGAGTTGGAGGTTACTTTCAGCCGGGATATTGACACGAGTACAGTTGAAGGTTCAGTTGGTATTTCCGGCGAAATTTCAGGCGATCATTCATTCAGTCACACGTACGACGATACCAGCCGAGTTTTGACACTAACAGTTGAGGGTGTTTTTTCATCGCTGGAGACAGTGACCTTTATCATCACGCCTGATCTTACTGATCTCGACGGTATCCCGTTCGACGGTAATGGCAACGGTGATGTGGACGATCCGGAAGATGATATTTTTACCGGTACATTTACTACAACTCTACTGGGTGACTACACTGTTAACGGTATGGTAAACACGGCCGATTTTGCACTCTTCAGGGATGCTTGGCTCGATCCGCTTTCTTATCTCGATTACGATATCGGTCCTGCATCCGGTGAAATGCCAAAACTTCTCCCAATGCCTGACAGTACCATAGATTTCGAGGATCTCATGGTTTTTGCCCAAATGTGGAACTGGTCGTATCAGAGCGGTAATTACGACGATTCTACAGCTGTTCTAGCCGCCAAGGCTACGTCAGACTCGCCGGTACGGTTGGAACGTCGCGAAAGCAGCGATAACGGCTGGCTGCCGGTGACTGAGCAGCGTTTCTGGCTCGATGCGTATGTGAGTGATTTTGATGAGAGCGGCTTGTTTGAGCTGACTCTCGATGTAGATCAGTCTTCTGTCTCTTTCGAGAGAATTACAAGCAATCTGGAAGAACCGTGGGCTGTACTGCACTTCTTCGATGAAGAGTACGGTAGATTAACCATTGTTGGAGCGGCCCTTGCGCTGAGTCATGATGTGAGCGGGGAGGAGGCCATTCTTACCGTTGAATTCAGGAAGAGAATAGAATCAGAGACTGTATTGGAGTTGGGTACATCGATGTGGAATCTTGCCGGAGAAGAAACGAATTATCCCGAGAGTCAGTACCGCCTCGATCTCAAACCGCCTCTGCCGGAGAAAGCAGTCCTGCATCAGAACTACCCCAATCCGTTCAATCCGGTGACCACTATCCGCTACGAACTCCCCGAGGAAGGGCATCTGAAGCTGAGCGTGGTGAACCTTCTCGGTCAGCAGATTACTACATTATACGATGGATATCAGGAGGAAGGGTTCCATGAGATCATCTGGTCAGGTCGGGATACTTTCGGTCACAATGCCGCCACAGGAATCTACTTCTTGGTGCTTGAGACTGAAAATCGAACGCATCACCGGAAAATGCTCTTGGTCAAGTAATTCATTTATAAGAACCGTCTGTGAGCTCTGACGGTGGATTTTTATACGACTCACCATTCACCATTCACCAATTACCAAATTAGGGGCTAAATTACCATTCAGTCATGACTACCGATCTACGTGGAAAAATACTTTGGGCGGATGATGAGATTGAACTTCTCCGTTCACACGTCCTTTACCTCCGGGAACGGGGAATTGAGGTTTTTGAGGTTACGAACGGTCAAGATGCAATAGATGCGGTTCAGGAAGATCGCTACGATCTTGTCCTTATGGATCAGATGATGCCCGGTATGGATGGCATTGCAACTTTGCGAGAGATCAAGGACATACTCCCGGCTCTACCGGTGGTGCTCATCACCAAGAATGAGGAAGAGTGGCTCATGGATGAAGCCATCTCTGAAAAGGTGTCAGGATATCTCACCAAACCGGTCAATCCCAGCCAAATATTCCTCGCATGCAAGAAAGTGCTAGAGGAAGAGCAAATACTTGGGGACAAGGCGACATCCGGCTATCTCCACGATTTTCAGGAAATCGAAGCTGCTCTTTCAACTGATCTGGATGCTGACGGATGGTGGCAGCTTTATCAGAAGCTCATTCAGTGGCAGCTGGAAATGGATGATAGGAAGGATGTAGGTCTCAAGCCTATCCTCGAAGAGCAGATGGCGAATTGTAACATGGTTTTTACGCAATTTATCACAGACCATTACCTTGACTGGATCCAAACCAAAGCAGCTGAAAGACCTACACTTTCCACGGATGTGGTGGAATCGTTTGTATCTCCGCATCTAAAAGATGGACAAAAGATTTTTCTGCTGGTGATTGACTGCTTACGCTCCGATCAGGCATTAACGATACTGCCGGAAATTCAGCGATACTTCGATGTAGATGTTGATTACCATATTTCGCTGATTCCATCTGCTACACCTTATTCCAGAAACGGTATCTTCAGCGGACTTACTTTGGATGAAATTCAGACTAAACATCCTAGTCAATGGGCAGCAATGAAAGGTGATGAACACAGTATGAACCGTGAGGAACAGACTTTATTGCGTAAACAGCTGGATGGACTCGGATTTAGAGATAGATCTATACATTACTCTAAGGTAAATGTAGCCCGGGAAGGAAAGGGGTTTCTCGGAAAGCTGGGAGATATCATGGAGATAGATGTAATCTCTCTGGTGGTAAATTTTATGGACCTTCTAACTCACCACCGCTCTCATTCTGATTTACTGTTGGAAATGCTCCCCGATGATGCTGGCTATCGTTCAATGGTGAAAACGTGGTTCAGCAATTCCTGGCTTCTGGAAGTGTTACAGATGCTCAGTGAGTCGGACTATCGCGTCATTCTCACGACTGATCACGGCAGCATCCGGGTGAAAAAACCTGTCCGTGTAGCCGGTGATAGAGAGACTTCTTCAGGCATCCGCTACAAGTACGGACGCAATCTCAACTGTCCTGACAAACACGCTCTCGTCATCAAGGATCCGGCGAAATACCGTCTGCCGGAGATGGTCAAAGGGACGAATTACCTCATAGCCAAAGAAGATCGCTATTTTGTCTATCCCACGGAATATCACAAGTATCGCGAAACATTAGACGGCAGCTTCCAGCACGGAGGTATCTCCATGGAAGAGATGCTCGTCCCGGTGCTTACACTTACTCCTCGACCTTGAGTAAAATTGAGCATTTAACCTCTTCTCCTAAAGAGACACAGAGTCTAGCAAAGGATTTCGCATCTGATCTCTGTCCGAGTGATGTACTTGCCCTCTCCGGTGATCTCGGCAGCGGCAAGACGACTTTTGTCCAAGGTTTGGCTGAAGGTTTGGGAGTAACAGCGAATGTAGTTTCGCCTACCTTTAAGCTTGTTAACGAATTCGACGGCAGTTTACCTCTCTATCATCTCGATTTCTACCGGATTGAATCTGCCTCGGCAGCCGTGGCTATCGGTATTGAACACTACGTGTTCGGAGATGGAGTTACGGTAATTGAATGGGCTGACCGCTATCCTGAAGTCATCCCGGACGACGCCATTCAAATTCATTTTGAAGTAATGTCAGAAACGGAGCGCCGGATAATCGTGGAAAGAACAGAATAAAAGTGAATATCCTCGCCATTGAAACTGCCACACCCGTCTGCGGAATCGCACTTTTTCGGCAAGGTGAACTTGTCGATGTAAGGGAAGAGATACTTCATCGAACGCACGCTGAGAAACTACCGATTTATTTCGAGGAACTGCGTGATATCACTAATCTAAAAGTAACGGAATTGGATGGAATTGCAGTGTCCATCGGTCCCGGTTCGTTTACGGGATTGCGCATTGGCTTGAGTTACGCCAAAGGATTAGCATTTAGTGTCGACATACCATTGATTCCCGTCCCCACACTTCAAGCTATGGTCTTAGGCACAAAGCCGAGAAAAGGGACTGTCCGCTGCCTGCTCCACTCGCACAAGGACATCGCCTACGGACAGGATTATAAGGTAGAATCGTCTCTGTTCACTACAGTTGGTTATACCGAAGTGAAGACAGTAGCGGAACACTTGGAATCTCTTCCAGCAGGGATTGATATTTTGCATTTTGGATGTGATGAACTTTTGTCGAACACAGACACTTCGGTTGTGAAAGCAATTCCATCAGCTTGCAATGTAGGCAAGCTCGCATGTGACAGTTATGATGATCTCGTAGAACGCGACTTCTATGAATTGGAACCGGATTATATGTCTGTTTTTAAGTTGGGTGAAAAACTTCAGAAATAAATCTTCATCACCCATCATCCATCATCCATCTAAAGTCTAACGATTATTGGAAATGTCTTTTAAATTGGTGAAATTGCCTTGTTATGACAGCGTGGTTCAAGAGAGAAAAGGAAAAACTTCAGACGACTGAGCGCCGTTCTGTTCCGGACGGTCTATGGGAAAAATGCCCAAGCTGTGGTGAAATTCTTTTTCGACAGGAATTGGCAAAAGTACTGTGGGTATGCCAGAAATGTGACTACCATTTCCGGATCAAGCCTCAAGATTATGTTAACCTTCTTCTCGATGGAGGTAAATTCGAAGAACGAGATGCCGGGATAATCTCGGGAGATCCACTCCAATTCAGCGCCAGAAAAAAATATACCGATCAAGTTGCGGCAGCTCAGGAGAAAACCGGACAGAAGGATGTCCTGAGGACAGTCACAGGTAAGATTGGTGGTCAGCAAGTTATCATGGGAATTATGGACTTTTCATTTATCGGAGGCAGTATGGGATCTGTTGTTGGTGAGAAACTCTCCCGTGCCATTACCTATGCTATAGATGAATCCCTGCCGCTCATCACCATCGCGGCTTCCGGTGGCGCCAGAATGCAGGAAGGTATTTTCTCACTCATGCAGTTGGCTAAGACGTCTGCTAAATTAGCTAAACTGGCAGAGGCAGGGGGGCTGCACATCTCCATCCTGACAGACCCTACCACCGGAGGAGTTTCAGCCAGCTACGGCATGCTTGGTGATTTTATTTTGGCTGAGCCCGGCGCTCTCATCGGATTCGCAGGACCGCGCGTCATCAAACAGACGATTGGCCAGGATTTGCCGGAGGGATTCCAAAGGGCTGAATTTGTGCTGGAGAAAGGTTTTTTAGATCACATTGTTACCAGAAGTGAAATGAAAGAGGTACTCATCAAAGTTATTAAATTTGCCCATGTCTGAACCTCTCATACTTGTCACAAATGACGACGGTGTTACGTCTCACGGGATTGCGGCTTTAAGAGAAGTAGCAAAAGATTTAGGCCGTGTAGTTGTCATAGCTCCTGAGACGGAAAAAAGTGCCGTTGGACATGCAATTACGCTCTCTAACCCTATTCGAATCCAGGAGCTTTCTAAAGAAGATGGCGTAACAGGATTTGCTGTTGGAGGAACACCGGCTGACTGCGTAAAACTGGCTGTCCGAGCGCTGCTGGATCGCACGCCGGATCTCATCCTTTCGGGTATTAATCACGGCGCTAATGTGGGAATGAGTGTAATGTATTCAGGGACGGTTTCCGCCGCTACAGAAGGTGTTATTTTGGGAATTCCGTCTATAGCTATTTCATTGGATTCATGGACTTCTGATGATTTTAATTTTGCAGGTAAGATCGCCAAGCAGTTTGCCGTTAAAGTTTTGGAGAATGGATTGGATGAGGGTGTAGCACTCAACATCAATGTACCTTCAGTTCCGGAGGATGAAGTAAAGGGAATAATGCTCACTAGGCAGGGTCAAAGTTTTTACGAAGAGACATTTGATCGCAGGACTGACCCGAGGAAACGAACTTACTACTGGATGGACGGTTTTCTCGTACAGCCGGATAAAGACCAAGATGTTGATGACGTCGCCCTCGCTGGAAATTATGTATCTGTAACTCCTCTTCACTTTAATTTGACTCACAACGAATCTTTGACAAATTTGGCCTCTTGGAAAGTATTTAATAATGGAAATATCTAGAGAGACAGTCTTTATACTCGACTTTGGCTCTCAATACACTCAACTGATAGCCCGGAGAGTTAGGGAACAGAATGTTTTTTCGCAAATTGTTCATCACTCCGTCAGCAAAAACGACATCAACAAAATTAAACCGGCTGCCATCATTCTGTCAGGTGGACCCTCAAGTGTCTATGGCGATGATGCTCCAGAGTTTGATGACGGTATCCTCGATCTGGATATACCTGTACTGGGAATCTGTTATGGACTGCAGCTTATGATGGATCATTTCGGAGGAAAAGTCCATTCCAATGGAGTTGGTGAATATGGATTTGCTAAGATTCATCACGAACCTGACAGTCGGCTTTTGGTTCAAGTTTTAGATGATTCACAGGTTTGGATGAGCCATGGAGATGAAGTAGATGATGTACCTGATAAGTGGTTGATCTCGGCAAAGTCTTCAAACGGAGTAATTGCTGCTGTGGAGCACAAGGATCGCCCTCTTTTCGGAACACAGTTTCATCCTGAAGTAATACATACGGAAGAAGGGAAACGGATATTGAGAAATTTTCTTTTCTCCGAGGCTCAATGCACTGGTGATTGGAAACCGGCTTCATTCGTATACGAAACCATAGAAAAGATCCGACAGCAGGTGGGCAATAAACATGTATTATGCGGAGTCAGTGGTGGTGTCGATTCTTCCGTAGTGGCAAAGCTCCTTCACGCTGCTATTGGTGATCGTCTTCGTTCCGTTTTCATCGATCACGGCCTTATCCGAAAAAACGAAGGTGATTTTATCGTTGGGCCCCTTCAGTCTGGATTGGAACTGGAGATCGAATATCACGACTATTCTGAACAATTTCTGGAAAAACTCAACGGTGTGACAGATCCTGAGGATAAACGTAGTATTATCGGTGAACAGTTTATTCGTGCTTTCGAGGATGTAGCCAAGTCAGGACAACCCACTGAATTCCTTGCTCAAGGGACACTTTATCCCGACGTGATAGAGAGCGGTGGAATCCTCGGAACTGCAGATGTTATTAAATCCCACCACAATGTGGGAGGATTGCCAGAGGCGATGGATTTTGATTTAGTCGAACCTTTGAGGGAACTTTTTAAGGATGAAGTGCGTGAAGTAGGACGAGAATTGGGGATTCCGGAAGAAATTTTAGGCAGACATCCTTTCCCCGGTCCGGGATTGGCTGTGAGAATTTTGGGTGAAATTACACCAGAGCGAATTAGAATTTTACAGGAGGCAGACGATATTTTCATTCAGGCTTTGAGAGACAACGGACTTTATGATAACATCTGGCAAGCATTCGCTGTACTTGTTCCTGTGAAAACTGTGGGAGTCATGGGTGACCAGAGGACCTACTCCAATCTAATTTCTTTACGGGCAGTTACGAGTCACGATGGCATGACGGCGGATTGGTTTCGTATGCCTCATGATGTTTTGGCGGAACTGTCGAGTAAAATCGTTAACTCTGTAAAAGGTGTGAACAGGGTTGTCTATGATATCAGTTCCAAACCACCCAGTACCATTGAGTGGGAATAGCAGTTAACTGAGAGGAGAACTAAGATGTGTGGAATAGTAGGATATCTTGGTGACAAGGATTCAGTACCCATTTTGTTGAATGGACTTCGCAGACTGGAATATAGAGGTTACGATTCCGCGGGTATAGCGACAATTGATGGTGAGAATGTGAATGTAGTGAAGAAAAAGGGAAAAGTGAGTACACTTTGCACTCTGGTTGAGGATTCGCCGATTCGAGGGTCAAATGGTATTGGTCATACTCGCTGGGCTACTCACGGTGAACCAAACGATGTAAATGCTCATCCTCACTTGGATCACTCAGGTAAGCTGGCACTGGTGCACAATGGGATTATTGAAAACCATAATACTCTCCGGCAGATTCTCTCTGGAAATGGGATCACATTCAAGACAGAGACTGATACTGAGGTCCTGGTTCAATTAATTGGAGATATTTACGAAGGAGGTGATATCTCATTTGAAGACGCTGTTCAGGCAGCACTGTCTGAGGTTGTTGGCGCATATGGAATAGTTGTAGTAAACGCCGATGAACCCGATAAATTGATTATGGCGAGAATGGGGAGTCCACTCGTACTGGGTGTGGGAGAAGGCGAATATTTTGTGGCTTCTGACGCTTCACCCATAATTGAACATACTCGGAATGTAATCTACCTGGATGATGGCGATATGGCGATAATCACTAGGGATGGACACAACATTAAAAGAATCGCTGAAAATCACAATGTGACAAAACAGGTAGAAAGGATTGAGTATAACATTGAAGCCATCGAGAAAGAAGGCTACGATCACTTTATGCTGAAAGAGATTCACGAGCAGGCACATACCATTACAGACACACTTCGAGGGAGGCTTAAGAAAGATGGTTATCACGCTCACCTAGGCGGATTGGCAGATTATATCAACCATATCGAAAGTACAAAAATGTGCTATATTACAGCGTGTGGTACATCTTGGCACGCCGGCCTTATCGGAGCCTATCTTCTCGAGGAATATACAGGTATGAATGTAAAAGTTGAGTACGCTTCAGAATTACGCTATCGCAAGGCGATGATTAATCCTGAAACGGTGGTTATTGCTGTCAGTCAATCTGGCGAAACTGCCGATACACTGGCTTCTGTTCGAAAGGCAAAAGAAGCAGGTGCTTTGACAGTTGGGATTTGCAATGTGGTAGGCAGCACATTAGCCCGGGAGACCGATTGTGGAATTTACACTCATGCCGGACCGGAGATTGGTGTCGCTTCCACAAAGGCATTTACGTCACAGATCGCAGTTTTCATGTTAATGGCTTTGCAGTTTGGCCGTCAGAAAGGTCTCTCTTTAGCTGAAGCAAAAGGAGTTAGTGATGCACTTCTCAATATTGGCAAGCATGTTCAGAGCCTTCTGGACCGCTCTGATGAAATATATGATATTGCTGAACAGTTCACGGGAGTCAATAATTTTCTTTATCTAGGAAGAGGTCTCAATTTCCCCGCTGCTCTTGAAGGTGCCCTCAAATTGAAGGAAATCTCATATATCCATGCCGAAGGCTATCCAGCTGCGGAGATGAAACACGGTCCAATTGCTCTAATAGATGAAAAAATGCCTGTGGTTTTCCTTGCACCACATGATCAAACATACGAAAAGGTATTAGCCAACATTCAGGAAGTAAAAGCACGAAAAGGGAGAATCATTGCAGTTACTGATCGAGCTGAGAATGAACTTATTAAGTTGGCAGATCATATTATTGAAGTCCCGCGAGTTCACCGGGTTGTATTTCCTATTCTTTCGACTATTCCTCTTCAGCTTCTGGCTTACCATATGGCTGTAATTAGAGGATGTGATGTAGATCAACCTCGCAATTTGGCGAAAAGCGTAACCGTAGAATAAAATTAACTGTATTTTTTAATGCTGCCAACCTGGCAAAATAGTTCTCTTCGACTCATAATTATATTTATTCTTTTATTCCTCTTTATGCATGAAGATGCTTTTTCGCAATTTAAAAAAAGGAATACTAGGAATAAAAAGTCAGATCCTACCACGGTTACTTCCAAAAAGCAATTTGATAGAGCAGTGAATCATTATAACTCGGGGCGGTACTACAGTGCTCTCGATGCATTTCGCAGATTATCTGAGTATTCAATTGACATAAATCCTCAGCTTTCAGCCAGTAAGCTAATGACAATGAAATCATACTTTCATGTTGGAAAGTACGAAGATGCTGCTGAAGTGGGAAGGATCTTTCTAGAGCAGTTTCCCGGCAGTTCTTACACTGATGATGTGCACTCTGTTTTTGGAGATATTTCTTTATCAGAAAATTGGTATCAATCAGCTGCCAGATATTGGCTTTCTTCCCGTCAAATATCAGATGATCCGGTTTTAATAAAATTGATTGATGAAAAATTGATTCAACTGTCAAAAGGGCTTCTCAATCAGGATGAGGTTAAAGGACTGCTTGTAACAGAATCCGATTCTGTTAACCGATCCATTTTGAATTTAATGATCGCCAGCGGACTTCTTCATTCAGGTGATCCTGACGGTGCAGCATTAGTACTCTATCGACTAAACCGCGAAACTTTGCCTACCCAGTTCCAATCCGTCTACGATAAACTTAGAAAGCAGACATACGGTCAACCGCTTGAATCCGTCATGATTGGGGTAGTTGCACCTCTTAGCGGTCCGTCTGGTTCTGAAGGTCGAGCTTATTTAAGAGGAATTCAGGAAGCTGCTAAAAGATTTAGCGAAGACAACTATAGAATTGTACTGGAAGTGATTGATAACGAAGGTGATGAATTGAAGACAACAGAATCTGTTCAAATTCTGGCTGCGAATCAAAATATTATTGTCATTTTGGGACCTCTTTCCACATCCGGATCCATATCAGCTTCTGCAGCACTCTCAAAGATGAAAATCCCACTCATTCTTCCCACTGCGTCACGAATGGGTCTAACACATGTCGGAGATAACGTTTTACAACTGAATAGCACTCTGTTTCAACAGGGTCGTTATGCTGCTGAGTACGCAGTGAGTGAACTCAACGCAGAAACGATAGCAGTTGTAGCTCCCCAAGACCGTTTTGGTAAAGAATTAACCGACGGTTTTCTTGAAAAGGCGGACGCTCTTGGCGCAGAAGTAGTAACTGTAGAATGGTATAGAGGAATTCCTATAGATATCGGCGTTCAACTGAGTAGCCTTAGGGAAGTTGCCTTCGAATTAGCTATCCCTGACACTGAGATTGTAATCACAGATGCTGTCTTAGATACTTTAGACAATACGTTCATTGTCGAAGAGATGGTTTTTTTCCCCGAAGAAGTTGCCGTTGAAGAAGATGAAGACGTGGATTCCACAAAAATAGTGTTGTCGTCAATTGATGCAGTCTATTTACCTATACATACAGGTGATATTCAATATGTGGCATCTCAATTTTCAGCACTCTTGCTTGAAACTCAGCTCATTGGAAACGGAAGTTGGTATGATCCTTTAGAACTGAGTGATGATTTAATTTCTGGGAACGTAGATGGAATGATAATTCTCTCAAACTTGGTAGAACCGAAGCATAATAATTCTCAGAATCAGTTAATATTTTTTCAAGATGATTTTGATTCTAGAAGAGAGTTTCTCATAGCAATGGCTGGATTTGATGCCGTTGAATTCCTCACTGCTAATCTCGGGTCCAAACCTAGTAGAACTAAACTAATGACATCATTTGAAAGTCCACAATTCTATCGAGGAACTTCGAGAATTTACTCTTTTACTGAACAATCTCCCAAAGTCAACAGTGCCAGCTCGATTCTTCAGTATCATCGCGGAAAGTTTGTAACTGTAGCGGAAATTATCGCAGACTCTTTAGTTTCTATTATACCATCTGCACCTTAGATTTTTAGTGTTTCCTCCATTCAACGACGCCAGACTGTTTGATCTCTCTCATTCATTTACGGATAGTAAAATCAAAGCTTTTTTCGGCATGTTTCCTCGGGCAGGAAAAGTTAATATTGTGGATGAAAGAAAACATCTGACTGAACTAGCAGACATTCCCTCGGAAACATTAGCTTTCGGTCATCAAATCCACTCTTCCATTGTTAATGTGGTAAAGACAGTGGGTTATGCTGGCGAAGGAGACGGCTTAATAACTAAAACAGCTGAAGTTGTGCTGACGGTTCAAGTCGCAGACTGCGTTCCGCTCTTTATTCATTCCAGAGATAGTAGTACACTAGGACTTTTTCACGCAGGATGGCGCGGTGCTTTAGCAGGTATTATCGAGGAGGGTATTTCTCTCATGGCCAGTCAATGTGACGTAGTTCCCAGTCAAATGGAAGCTGTGTTGGGACCGTCAATCGGTCCTTGCTGTTATGAGATTCGAGAAGATGTTTCAACTTATTTTCCTGATCTGTTCCTTCGCAGAAAGAACAGAGAACATTCTTTTCTTGATCTCCCGGGTTATGTAAAGGAAAAATTGATGTCTGCAGAAATAACTGCAGATAATATATTTATGGATGGGCGATGTACATTTTGTTCAGAGGAGCATTTTCATTCTTTCCGTCGGGATGGAGATGCTGCCGGAAGAATTATCTGCTTCTTCGGTCGAATGTAGTTTATCTTCTTGGTAATAAGACGATCCACCAGATAAATTTCACACTGTTATGACGATTGGCGACAGCATACTCCTAGGCATACTTCAAGGGATAACTGAGTTCCTCCCGGTCAGTAGTTCCGGTCACTTGGCCGTGGCACAGAAGATCATGAACGTAAGTCAACCGGGCGTCAATTTTGAGATAGCTCTCCATCTGGGGACTTTATTGAGCATCTTTGTGGTTTTAGGGAAGGACATACGTGATGTATTAGTTAGTCTAAAATCAAAGCAAACTCAACGCTTGATTCTATTTGTGATAATTGGAACAGTGCCTGCTGCGATTATGGGATTGTCATTGAAAAGTGAAATATCAGAAGCATCTGAATATCTTCCCATGGTTGGCGTAGGATTTCTTGTTTCAGCCCTATTTCTTTTCATGATGAGATTTGCATCCAACATAAATGTGAAAATGAACATAACAAAAACAATAATCATAGGATTTGCTCAAGCGGCAGCACTTTTCGCTGGAATTTCTCGTTCTGGAATGACCATAAGTTCTGCTAGACTCATGGGTATTGAATCTAAGGAAGCGTTTCGATTTTCTTTTTTCCTCGCCATTCCCGCCATTCTTGGTTCAGGGATTCTTTTGCTCAGAGACTTGTCAACTGAAGCAGCAGCAGACGGCAATATTCTTGTCATGTTTGTAGGGGCAGTGGCTGCGTTTGTAGTGGGCATTGGTGCGCTTTTAATTTTGCGCAGATTTCTCATGAGAGGAAAGTTACACTGGCTTGGATTCTATTGTCTGGCTATGGGAATTATTAGCTTACTGATTTAACATGGATGCTGTAGCTGTAGGTTTTGTTGTTTATTTGGTGATAATCCTGATAGTCGGATTATATACTTCACGCTTAACGAAAACTCTTCCGGACTATCTTCTTGCTGGGAGACGGCTTGGACCGTGGGTCGTTGCATTTTCTGAACGAGCTTCAGGTGAAAGCGCTTGGATGCTTCTCGGGCTAACAGGTCTGGCGTATGCCACAGGATTTGGTGATCCCAGTGGGACTAAACTTGAGCCGGCTTTATGGACTGCTATAGGAGGAGTGGCGGGTATTGCTGCTTCTTGGTTCTTGGTGGCAGAGAAACTTCGCCGGCAAACAGAAGAGCTGGGAGCACTCACTTTACCGCGATTCTTCGAATTGAAGTTCAGTAAAAATGATCCCTTGTTGCGATTTGTAGCTACCGGTATCATTACTTTTTGTTTTGCTTTCTACATTGCAGCTCAGTTTGATGCTGCCGGGAAAGCGCTAAGTCAGACGTTTGGTTGGCCGGAAATGGGTGGAGTGTTAGTTGGAGCTGCGATTATTGTATTTTATACTTTTATGGGGGGTTTTCTTGCGGTAGCCTGGACCGATTTTGTTCAGGGGTGGATAATGCTTATTACGCTTGTAGTTCTACCTCTTGTCACACTTTCAGTATTGGGTGGTTGGGAAGGTATGACGGAGACTATTGCTAAGGAGACTTCTGTTAGTGAATCTGCTCTACTGCTTAATCCCACCGGAGGAAGAACCGGTTGGACGCTTCTCGCCGGAATTCTGGGCGGTTTTGGTGTGGGCTTTGGCTATGCAGGTCAGCCTCATCTGCTGGCGAGGTATATGAGTATCCGTTCAGTCGGTGACATAACAAAGTCAAGATCAATAGCAATCAGTTGGGCTGTACTGGCGTATGGCGGTGCAGTTTTGATGGGAATTGTTGCACTGGCGTACTTCGGTCCAAACTACTTTACCGATCCGGAGTTGATGATGCCAGAACTTGCTAAAAGGATGTTCCCGTCGTGGTTTGCAGGAATACTTATCTGCGGTGCTTTAGCTGCCATGATGTCCACCGCCGATTCTCAACTATTGGTAACAACATCTGCAATATCTGAGGATGTCTATCACCAGAGCATCAATCCTAAAGCGGAACAAGTTGATCTTGTAAAATTATCCAGAATAGCAACTCTCATCATTGGCGTTGTAGCCATATTTCTTTCTCAGCTTCCGAACTCCATTTTTGACAAGGTACTATTTGCATGGGGTGCATTGGGAGCAGCATTCGGTCCGGCACTGATTCTTGCTCTTTGGTGGGAAAGAACTACCAGAAATGGAGTATTGGCTGGAATGATTGTTGGTTTTTTAACCATTATTATCTGGGATAATTTTATTGATATAGAAATATATTCCCTTGTACCTGGTTTTATTTTTGCTATGTTAGCTATTATATTATTTTCGATACTGAGTAATAATAAAAAAGCAGACGTTAAATGAAGCTAGATTACCGTGATGTAGTCAAGAGAGTCCAAATGGGTGAAGTGAATCCTGTCTATTTTCTAAATGGGAATGACTTTTATCTGCAAGATTATTTTGTACTGCAAGTTGAAAATGCTTTACAAACAAAATATGGAACAATATCAAAGGTTTCATTAATGCCTACTTCAGGTGAGACATCTGGAATATTAAATGATTTACAAACTATTCCTATGTTTCCAGAACCCATTTTATTCATAATAAGGAATCCTTTGGTTTTTAAAGGTAAAGCCCAGACGGATCTTTTAGATTATTGCAAGTCTCCCAATTCGAACAATTTTTTGATTCTTATCACAGATGAAATCGACGGTAGAAAAAAGCTAAACAAATTGTTAGCCAATACTGTCGGACTTATTTACACTTCTCCTCCGTTAGAGTATAAGATGAATGGATGGATAAAATTTCTCTTTAAGCAGGCAGGATTAAATGCTACAGAACAAGCAGTTGAACGTCTCCAGGAACTTGCAGGAGATACTGTTTATCATGCTGCAAATGAGATAGAGAAAATCACCCTTAGTGTTGAGAATGGAAGTAGTATCAATGAAGAGGAAATATTACGGTACGCTGGTTGGAATAGAGATTACTCTCCCGCTGATTTTCAAGATGCAATTGGCAGCAGAGACTATAAAAAAGCTCATAAAATTGGAGGTAAGTTATTGGAAGGAGGAGTGAAGATATCTGCTTTGATAGGATATATGACCACACTTTTTCAAGAAATTAATTTTAGAAATTTCAGTAAGAATGGTAAGAAAGCTGGAAATGGGGAACTTTGGTTGTCAAATTCAGTAAGAAAGAAAATGCCTCAGTATCAGGCATTGTACAGTAAGGAAGAGATAAAATCGATTTTTAGGTTATTAATCGATGCTGATAAGGACATAAAAAACAGTGCTTCAGAATATGACAGAATCCTCTTTTCCCTCTTCTACAAAATTGTCGAAGGAAATGGCTGATAAAATATACAGTGATGAAGAACTAATCAGTCGCTTCCAGGAAGGAGATGAGTATTCCTATGTAGAACTGGTTAATCGATATCAAGATCGATTAATAAACTTCACGTACCGCTTTTTTGGTGATAGGGAAGATGCAGAAGATGTCGTACAGGATACTCTTATGAAACTTTACACTCACAAGCATTACTATCGTAATATTGCAAAGTTTTCAACATGGATATATACTATCGCCTCAAATTTGTCTAAGACCGAATTACGAAAGAGAAAACGAAGACCACATAAACTCATAAGTCAAATGGGTTTGGAAGGTCAAAATTGGGATGTACCTGATGAAGATAAAACAAATGAAGAGATTGAAATACAATTCAACGAAACTCAAATTCAAAGAGCTATGCTGACTCTTCCTCTTCATTTTAGAACTGCTGTAATACTTCGAGATATTCAGGAACTTTCCTATGAAGAGATTAGTAATATACTCAACGTACCACTAGGTACAGTGAAGTCAAGGATAAACCGTGCTAGATTGCAGCTCCAAGAAGAGCTAAAACATGTAAATGAAACTAGGAGAACATAAATTTGATGAATTGCTACAAGTTTCGGGATTCAATATCCCTATACATAGATAAAGAACTCTCTATAAAAGATATCAACCGTTTTAATCACCATTTAGAAACATGTAGTTCCTGTCGAGTGTTGTTCCAAGGAACTTTAAACGTTGTATCTTCCATGAAGAAAATACCTGCAGTGACTGTTTCTGCTGATTTTGGTAAACGGCTTCAAAAGCGTATCACACGTGAGCAAGCTCGTGAGAAAACTCGCAGACGAAGGATGGTTCCTGTGCAGAGATTGGGGCTTCAGCCGAGATATGCATTTGCTTCTGTCACCGCATTGGTTGCTATATTGGTTATTTCTGTGAGCATCTTTACGGGAGATAATGATGATGTTCCAGTGATTGGGAATACACCTGCGTTATCTACTACTAGCGAAGTAGTACCTCAAGAGGAACCGGAGTCTCACATTCCTGTAAGTTCACTTGTTGCGGGTTCTCAAGAAGATTCTTCCATGATTAACATGCCGCCCATACATCCTCAAATACAGAGCCAAGTTAGACAAGTAAGCGGAAATTAATCTCAGTTCTCTCGACTCTCCTTTTATTTTTTCACCTTGGTGCTTAAGTTATATGCGTGAGTAATTCAAAGAGCCTTCCAGACACTTTCACCATCTATTCATTTTTTACTGTACTATTGGTTCTAATTCTGTTTGTCCTTTTTATTTTTCCTGCGCCAGAAGGTATACTTTTTTCAGTTTTGCGAATTTTGCTGATATTACTTGTTGGACTACTCTTTTATCAATCTCTTCAGCCCTCTCGAAAACTTACAGAAGTAGAGAAAAGAATTCATGATACAGATTTCCAATCAACTAGCTCATTTGATCCTCTAACTGCTATTCAACGAGATGACGAGGATTTAATAGAGGATTTATTGGGTAGTGCCACTGAGTTTCTGAGAAATGTCTTTCCTAACTTTACATCTGGAATATACTTGGCAAATCTGTCAGGCAGTGAATTGGTTTTAAGAAGAGAGACAGGTGAGACTTCCCAATTTATAGAAGCGCTTGATCCGGATGATGAAAATATTCGACAATTACTATCATCTTCAGAGACAAATGTAATACTTCCGGGGGATGAAAATAGTCTATATGAGGTATTCATAAAAGATTCTGAACCTCAACTTTCACAGGGTGCACTGCTTTCAGTTCCCATACACTTTAAAGGTTCCATAAAAGGACTTTTAGCTGTCCATTCTGAAAGATTCGATGAACTAGAAAATCGCGATAAAATTCTGTTAGAAAACCAAGCTATTCAAATAGGAAGTTCCCTTAGTTTATTAAGAGGTCGTGCTAAACTTTTTACAATAAACAAATTTGAACAGAGTTTTCGAAAGTTGGTTGGAGAACTCGATCTAACCAGATCCAAAGAAGAGATGCTATCTTCACTTGTGCAATTTTGTGAAGCAGAATTTTCTTTTGATAAACTTTCCATAGTATTATTAGATCACAAATCTTCGGGGAAAGCTTTCATTGTCGGAAATTCCGGTTTTACCATGGATTATGGAGTTGGAGATGATATAGTGTATTCCGGAACTCAGTTAGAAAAAGTAATATCTAGTCAGGAAACTCTTGTTATTAATTCTAGGGATGAGATCGCTACTGAAGGAAGATTTACAGTTGGAGATATTGACGAATTTAATTTTCAGTCGTATATCGCTGTACCAATTAAGAGTCAGCATGGAGTCCAGGGCGCAATAGTGTTGGAAAGTTTTACATCCTTACATTATGATGATTCATGCAGTGATCTGCTTGAAATAGTTGCCACTGAATTAGGTGTTCTTATTAATTGGTGGGATACTTTTGGTAATATTCGAGAAACTGCTTCCAGAGATGGTCTCACGGGTCTATTTAATCATCGTGTCTTTGTTGAGCGTTTTGAAGATGAGCTTCAGCGTGCAAAACGATTTGGTGAGTCAATTGTGCTCATGATTTTAGATCTGGACAAATTCAAAAGGATAAACGATACTTATGGCCACCTGTATGGTGATTATGTGCTTAAAACAACGGCAAAATTATTGAAAGAAAGCGTTCGAGCAATTGACATCGTAGCTCGGTATGGTGGAGAAGAGTTTGCTGTGATATTAATCAATGCTCAAAAAGATACTACCATGCCTACCATGAAGCGGACTGTTAATAGTATAGCAAGTTATGAATTCGAAGAGGACGGTATAACTGAACGAATGACTATAAGTGCCGGAGCAGCTGAGTTTCCTTCTGATGGAGACAACTTAAGAGATCTTATAGCAGTTGCTGACGAAGCGATGTATGAAGTAAAACGAAAAGGTGGTAATGACGTCGGACTGCCTGATAAAAGTTCTACCTGATTCGTTTTGCTCTACGCCGCATAATTCTTTCGATTTCTTTAATTTTTTTTGGTATTCCATTTGATAACCACATTGGGCCATCTTCTGTCATCAATACGACATCTTCTATTCTGATGCCGATTCCACGGTAGTGTTCATCTACAGTTGTATCATCTTCTGCTATGTAAATACCTGGTTCAATAGTGAAAACAGAACCTATTTTTATAGGAGCGTGGTGTCCTCCAACATCATGAACATCAAGACCAAGCCAATGTCCAATACCGTGGATGAAGTACTGACCAAATCCTCTTTCTGTTAGATATTCCTTGCCAATCAAATGAATATCCTTTATTGTCATGCCCACTTGAACTGAATCAAAAACTGTTTGTTGAGCATCGAAAACATAAGAGTACAATTCTGCTTGTGATTCACTAAACCGACCGTTAACAGGTATAGTCCGAGAAATATCGGCTGTATACATATTATATTCTGCTCCCACATCCATGAGGAGAAGATCACCATCCTTCATTGTGCGATTGTTCTTAGTATAGTGCAGAATAGTGCTATTAGGACCCGATCCAACTATAGAAGGAAAACCTGGGCGTTCACATCCGGCATCCCGGTAAATAAACTCGATAGCAGCTTCGATATTATTTTCCTTAATTCCAGGCTTAGTTAACATCATGGCCTCCTCCAAAGCCTTACCGGTAACATCGATAGCCTTTTGAAGATACTTTACTTCTTCATCAGATTTAACGTGCCTCATTGCATGAATGAAGTCGCCGACATTTTTTTGTTCAATGTTTGTTAGATCATAATTTTCAAGAATGTCGGTAACAATGGTAGGTACACCAAAGCGGTTTGAAGTAGTGATGTTGGTGTAAAGTGTATCAATGTTTGGTAATAGATTTTCCAAACGATCTTCGAAAGAATCTACTGGTTCAGACGAATTAAAACCCAATTCACGTTTTACTCCTTCAACTCCCAACCGTCTTCCAGTCCACACTTCTATTTTAGGATTTCTAGGTTGTACGAAGAGAATTTCGTTATTCACCAAATTAGTTTTACTAAGCAATTCTCTAGATATCATCATTAATATCCCACCTGGTTCGTCGTGACCAGTCAAATACCAATAATCATTATCTGGACGAAAATCGAATCCAACATCTCCATTTCTTATATGGATACTGGAGGTAAACAATATAATTGCAGAACGACCATGAAGCTGTTGGTGAACAGTCTCCCTCCTTTGGTGGAATACCTCAGAACTTTGAGGTAAAAGGGAACTAATTAGCAAAATCAGGCTTAAAAATGTGATTTTCATAAATCTTTTCTCCGGAAGTTATGCTGAACGGGTGAAAATACGTAAATTCCCTTGTCATATCACAGGGCTAAAGATAAATTTTTTAGACGGGAAATTGTGAAAACCCAAATAAATAAAAACGTAATACATCTACTATTAGCTGTTTCTTTGCTCCTTTCAGGATGTTTTGTAAATCAACCTGCTGCACCTGAGTCTTATGTGGAACCAGTTGAAGATAACACTGTGCCAGAAATAAACAGTCGAGCACTAGATCATTTCATGAATGGTGAATTTCTGATGATGCAACGTCAATATGCTCGAGCAGTTTTAGAATTTCAAGATGCACTCCAATACGATCCCGGTGCTCCGGATATCCTAACTTCACTGGCTACTGCTTACCTCCATCTGGGTAAATCAGAAAATGCTGAAGCAGTTTTGCTAGAAGCTTTGTCCTCAGATCCTTTTCACGAAGATGTGAGGATTCTGTTGGGGCAGTTATATCTCATGAAAAACGATTTGGCTAAAGCTGAAGAGCATTATTGGATGCTTCAATCAACCTATCCAGAAAAAGTTGAATACAGTTACATGATTGCTGATTTATCACTTCGAAAAGGAGATAAACAATCGGCATTGGAGCAGTTCAAAGCTATCTATGAAAAGGATAACTCAGACTTATCCGCTTTGGTAAAAACAGCTGAATTAGCAGGCGAGATGGGTGACTTAAATTACGCTTTCGAAGCTTATCAGATCTTAGTAGGGCAAGATTCTAGAAATCTAGGGTATTGGCAAAGCTATAGTGAACTAGCTGTAATCCTTAGAAAATATGAACAAGCGATTAATGGCCTTGAGAATGTTGTTTTTCTCTCATCAAATAGTAATCCAGATATATTGAGTATGCTTGCAGTTTTGTGTTATGAAAAAGGTGAATATCAAAAAGCAGATTCAATTTTGACTGATCTCTATTTACAAGGTCAAAGGGATTCTCAACTGTTTTATTATCTAGGTCTTTCGAAGCTACAGAAAGAGGACTATCAAGCGATGGAAGCATTTTCTCATGAGTTTAAGGAATCATATCCAGAGGAAATGGCTGCTTATACAAACTTGGCACTATCGTACATTAATCAAGACAAACCGTTGGATGCGATTGGAATTCTCCTTCAGGCAAGAAAGCTATTCCCTGATGACTTCTCTGTGAATTATCTACTAGGAAGCAGCTATAGCATGGAAAAAAATTATTTGCTCGCTAAGAATAGTTTGCAGAATGCATTAAATATTTCTCCTGATTCACGAGCAACAAAACATCTGTTGGCAACAGTTCTTAATCATTTAGAAGAATGGGAATATTTGGATGAACTTTACGAGGAACTATTAGCCGGAAATGATGATGATAGTCAAGCACTAAATAATTATGGCTATGCTTTAGCAGAAAGGGGAATTAGATTGGAGGAAGCGCTCGACATGGCGAAACGTGCTAACGAGATGGAACCTGACAACGCTGCCTATTTAGATACAATGGGTTGGATTTACTTCAGATTGGGATCTCTTGAAAAAGCCAAATACTACATTGGTCGTTCACTTGAGCTCGAAAGTGACAGTGAAGTCGTTCGTGAACATATGGATGAGGTTCTGAAAAAATTAGATATTGAGCTTCAAAATACTGTAAAAAATTAGGGAAGTAAAAGCATGCTAAAACTCTCTGTGATCATCCCTATTTATAATGAACTTGAGTCCTTGCCGGAGTTATTAGATGAACTGGCATCAGTTCTCAGGAATAGTTACGAATATGAAATTATCTGTGTAGATGATGGAAGCAGTGACGGCTCTGCCCAATTTATCAAGGATCAAGCCTTGCAAAATGAACATGTGGTCAGTCTACGTTTCCTGAAGAACTCCGGGAAGTCATCTGCACTGAATGCTGGCTTCGATAAAGCTGCGGGTGAATATGTTATTACTATGGATGCGGATCTACAGGACGACCCATCCGAAATCCCCAATTTGATTACCGAACTAGAAAAAGGGTATGATCTTGTCTCCGGTTGGAAAAAGAAGCGGCACGATCCTATTTCTAAGCGATTACCTTCCAAAATGTTCAATCTAGTGACCAGACTTATGACTGGAGTAAAAATACATGATTTCAATTGTGGTTTGAAAATCTACAGGAAGGAAGTGGTTAAGTCAATTGAAGTATATGGTGGACGGCATCGATATACTCCGGTTTTGGCAGTTCAGAGAAATTTCAAAATAGGTGAACTTGTTGTGAATCATCGACCAAGGAAGTACGGAACAACTAAGTATGGCGGTTTCAGATTCTTCCACGGTTTTTTTGATTTACTATCTGTTCTTTTCCTAGATCAATTTGATCAGAGACCTTTACATTTTTTTGGTCTATTTGGATTAGGAAGTATCTTAATATCGTTTGCAATTGAAGCATACGTGTTGGTTCTCAAAATTGCAGTTGGACATTCCTTCCAGAAACATTTTACATTGATACTATTTGGAGCTATGTTGTTTTTTCTGGGACTTTGGTTCTTTTCAATTGGATTAATTGCAGAGATGATTGCCAGAACACAAAAATTAAGAGAAGAACAGAATTATCAGGTAATCGAAGATTAATTCTTCGGTAAAATGAAAATATCTATTGTGGGTACATTCCCTCCGTTTAGGGGAGGGATTTCTGATTTAAATTCTGGATTAGTCCAAAATCTCTCTACCCGCCATGAAATTCAAACTCTTAATTTCACTACCCAATATCCAAAAATATTTTTTCCTGGGACATCCCAGCTGAAAAAAGGTACTCCCGCAGTCCAACTAAAGAGTGAACGGGTTTTGAGTTCTATCAACCCATGCTCATGGCGCAAGACAGCAAATAAAGTCATCGAGTTTAATCCGGATATTCTCATATTTCGATATTGGATGCCGTTTTTTGCACCAGCTTTTACATCAGTCGTAAAGCGAGTTAAGAGGAATCTGGATGTAAAGGTTTTGGCCATTTGTGATAACATCATACCTCACGAAAAGCGACTATTCGATGAATCGCTGACCCGTCGCTTTTTTGATCACATAGACTATTTTCTGGTTATGTCTAAATCTGTTGAAAATGACTTAAAAGAAATGTACCCTGAGTCGGACTACAGGTATGCACCGCATCCAGTTTATGATATTTTCCGTGATAGAATATCCAAGCGGGAAGCACAGCAAAAACTGAACATTGATACTAAACGAGTCATTCTTAATTTTGGTGTAATAAGACAATATAAAGGTTTGGACATACTTTTAAATGCAATACCGAGACTTAAGTCTGAACTGGAAGATTTTACCGTAATCGTGGCAGGAGAGTGCTACGAAGATATGGACATGTATAGGCAGTTGATCAGATCGCTAAATATTTCAGATATTGTTGATTTGAGAGCAAAATTTATTCCAGACAATGAAGTCCATCTCTATTTTTCTGCAGCAGATGTTGTAGTTCTTCCATACCGTTCTGCGACACAAAGTGGGATAGTTCCCATTGCATTTAATTTCGATCGTCCGGTTATAGTCACTGATGTGGGTGGTTTGCCGGAGATCGTCCCGGATGGTGAAGTAGGTTTTACTGTTCCATGTGATTCCGAAGCTGTGGCTGGAGCTATTCTGAAATTCTACAAGGAAGATTTAGAAGAGACCTTTTCAGGAAATGTTGCACATCATAAAAGACTCATATCCTGGGAAAATTTTGTGGAGAAAATTGAAGAAATGATTTTGGTTTGAGATAGAGATGTTTATTGTCATCACACCTGCCCGGAACGAAGCCGATCAAGTAGAAGAGCTGGTTAACTGTATGCGTAATAGTACATACAATCCTGATTGTTGGCTTGTAGTTGATGATTGTAGTTCGGATGGCACAGGTGATCTATTTCGTAAATTTGGTGCTGACCTCAATTATTTGAAGATTCATAGAATTGAAAATCGATCAGGCTATATGGGTTTCCATTATTCTGAAGTGGTACGTTTAGGTCTAGATGAAATAAAAGATTTGGTGGATTCTGCAGATTATATTGGGATTCTAGATGCTGATATTCGTTTTGGACGAAATTTCTGGAAACGATTGAAAGATGCTCAAAATGCTGAAAATATCGGAATTACGGGAGCAATAGCAGTTGTGGCAAAAGGTGATGATTATCTTATGGAGCATTTCCAACGGATTGATCTCCCGCTTGCTGGTAGAGTTTTGGTAAAAGGGAAATGCTTCCGGGAAATTGGTGGTGTACCTTACAGTCGGTCACCTGATGCAGCCATGTGTGTACTCGCCAAAATAGAAGGGTGGAAGACAGTCCTGCTTGAGGATGTATATGCTGAGACGACCCGGCCGACAGATTATAAGAGTGAGTACGACGCTGTGGGGAAAAGTCGTGGTCAAAGAGCGTGGAATATGCATCAGCCACTTTGGCAAGTACTCATCAGAACTGTTGCTTACACCTTCACTGAGGGGCTGGGTTATGCAGTAAACTATTTCAAAGGATACGTGGAAGAGTGGAAAAATGGTGGTGAACAGTTTCCTGATGAACGACTCCGCCGCTATTATAGAAGTGAGAGAACAAAAGAGTGGCTGCGTTCTTTTGTTGCACGTTTGAGTGGACGAACAGATCCCCATAAAATCCTAAAGGCTTTCTTAGTCAACCGAAAAGATGTATTTGATTGAAAAGGCTCAATGCTTGTACAGTTAGATGAGAAATGAGTAGCTTCCTGTAATTGGAAAAAGAAATGAATGATAGCAGACAAATGAATATTGCGTTAATCACTCTCGATTCATTGAGATATGATTCCGCTTTAGAGGCAAAGACACCAAATCTAAATGCCATATTTACTTCAGTAGGTATTGAAAATTGGGTAAAAGTTGGTTCTCAAGGGACTCACACACTAGCATCTCACATCTCAATGCTTCATGCCGGGATTTTACCAAGTTGGAACACTGATGATGTACCCGGACCTTATAATCGCAAAAAAGAAAATTTATTTAAGGCTCAGCTTCCATGGGATCGAAAGACTGATGCTACTTATCCGACACCTCCTGCATCTAATATTGTAATCGGTTTCAAGGAATTAGGTTACAGGACTGTGGGCATTGGAGGTGTTCATTGGTTTGACAATCGTTTTGTAACCTCTGGTTTTTGGGAAAAGAACTATTTTGAAGAATTTCATTGGGAAGAACGTTTTGCTGAAGAGGAGCCGGATGGTTTAGAGTATCAAATAGACTTAGCACAAAACCTTCTGAAAGAAGAAGATGATCGACCTCTTTTCTTTTTTCTGAATATTTCATCGACACACATCCCATATAGGAATGGACCTAGAAATATTCAAGGTCAAGCTGCTTGTCTTGAGTATGTAGATTCCCACTTACCACGTTTACTTAGTCTTTTACCAAATCCGTGTCATGTCATAATTGTAAGCGATCATGGTGACTGTATGGGAGAAGATGGACTATGGGGACACGCAGTTTATCATCCAAAGGTGATGGAGGTACCCATGGTTAGCTTTATCCTTGACTCGAACCACAACGAATTACTGGAGAAATTGGCTAAAGGACAAATCTTAAATGAAAAGATTCATCAAGTCCCAAAAGGAAAGGTTACTCGCGAGTTAAAGAGATTATGGGGGAAATATGGTCCAGATAGTTGGGGTGGCCGCTTTGGCGAGAAGAAATCCCACTACACAAATACGCTAGATGGTTCTGAGGACGAATAATGTTTGTTTTGCTGTTCGCCTACTTATTGACCTAAATGCTTAAGATTATATTATTAGTCTTATTATCAGATAATGTTATTTTATAAAAAATATGACTGATGCGATTATAACTGATTTTAAAGCCAATCTTTTTGTTGTCGGAGTTAACAAGGCTGGTACAACGTGGCTTCACGGACTTTTAAACAGTCATCCAGAGATTTCTATGTCCAAGACGAAAGAACTGAATTACTTTGGTGCAGAATATCCTAAAAACTTGGAGAAGTACCATCAGAATTTTACCATTAACAATCGTGTGAAATACTACGGAGAATCATCAACATCTTATTTTCGCAATCAAGATGTAGCTGCTCAGATTCTGGAGTATAACCCTGAAGCGAAAGTAATTGTGATGCTGCGTGATCCTGTAAATCGTCTTTTATCACATTTCTTTTTTTGTAAACAGTTAGGTGAAATTCCTGAGAAAGTTACACTGGATGAGATATTGGATGAAATGGATCACCCTATTGTTAGAGATAGTCATTATGAGGTTACAATTCCCGAGCATCAGGAACTCTTCATCGATAGCTTTTATGCTAATCGACTGGAGATCGCTTTGTCGGATCCCGATAAGTTTTGGATTGAAATTCAACAGTTTCTAAATCTAGAGGAAATACCACTTCCAGAAGAAGGAACAGACTCGAAAAACGTTACGGGTGGAAAAGGATTTCGATACGTTTATCGATGGACTATTCAGCCCATTAAGGAAAAGCAACCCGAGCTTTATGAAACTCTTCTGGATAGTTCTTTTTTGAAGTTTTCCCGGAAAGCGCTAATAAGTTTGTTTGGAAAAGCCGAGAAAGATTCTTTCCCTATAGAAATAAAAGAGAGATTAGCACAAGAATTCGACGTGACTTATAGGTATCTTGATTCGCTTGGATTGTCTTGGAAGAAGAAATCAGAAAAGGAAATCAGTTCTTGAATCCGGAAAGCACGACAGATAACAGGGTAAATCTATTTATTGTAGGCGTCAATAAATCCGGAACGAGCTGGCTTTACCATTTACTCAAAGAGCATAACCAGATTAATATGTCTGAACCTAAGGAGCTTTACTATTTTGGCAACAAATACCCGGATACTATGAATGAATATCACTCTCATTTCAATTTTAATGATAAATACCTATACTACGGAGAAGCAACTCCAACTTATTATAGAAATTCTGAAATTGCAGTTCAGATTAATGAATACAATCCCGAAGCTAAGTTGATAATCATTGTCCGTGATCCTATTGAACGTTTTTTATCTCAGTTCTATTTTCAGAAGCAGATAGGAAAAATTTCAGAAAATACTACTTTAGAGGAATTCCTGAAGGGAGACACACGATTTCTATTAAGTGACAGTCACTATGAAAAAACGATACCTGCATTCAGCCGCATCTTTAGTTCAGATAAATTATTTCTCAGTTCTTTAGAGGCTGTCAAGAACAATCCTGAAGAATTTTGGAGCGAATTGATAGAGTTCCTTGGAGTGGAACCTGTTCCTTTACCGCTTCCTCGTGATCGATCAGAGAATCCTACAGGAAGCAGGTGGTTTCGATGTATTTACCGAGCAACCATCGAACCCATTAAACGTCGAAATAATGCACTTTATCAAACCATGCTAAAGAGCAGAGCTTTACGTTGGACTAAATTAACCTTGCTTAAATTGACCGGGTTAGCACAGAAGGAGGAACTGAGTCCGGAGCTAATGCTCAATCTTGTTGATGAATTTAAACTCACTTATAAATATCTGAAGTCATTAAATATAAACAGCGTATCACAACCTAGTTTTGACAGAAATAAAGTTGAGCATATAAGCTGACCAATGGCCATTCGAGCTCCCATAGCAGGTGTAGGAAAGCAAGCCGCTATTTATGGTGTCGGTAACATCTTTACCAAGCTTGCCGCATTCCTGCTGATTCCGATTTATACTCGCTATATGTCTATGACCGAAGTGGGTATTTTAGCTTTGTTGGAAATGGTGGAGATGTTTCTGATTACGCTCATACCTTTCGGAATGTTCAACGCCCTCTGGAGACATCTCCCGAAAGCAGATGAATCAGATAGGAAAACAATCGTTATTTCAGGTTATGTGGGAACATTCATATTGAACTTAATTGTGTTGGGCTGTTTGGCATTTTTCTATGAATCGTCTGGTAAGTTTCTCGGTCTCACATCTTCGAATGTTCATCTTTATCTTATTGTACTTCTTAACATTGTTTTAGCATTCAGCATAAGATTCCTTTTAGCTTTGCTGCAGTATGAAGGTAAAGCAGTTAGTTACGTCATTGTGTCGATTATGCAGTTCCTTGGGGTTCTTGCCGCTACAATATTTTTGGTAGTCCAAAAGGATTTGGGATTAGCAGGTGCCGTATGGGGCAAAACCATTACCTATAGTATTTTGGCTTTAAGTTGTACTCTTATAGTTTTCTGGAAATATGCAGCAATACCTTCTTTTAAAGCTTTCAATACCCTATTCAAGTTTGGAGCCCCGCTCATTGTGTTGGCTCTCGTACCGCCCGTACTGAAACTAGCTGACCGTTTTTTCTTAAATTTAAATTATCACGTCACATTGGAGGATATTGGGATTTATAGTATTGCTTATAAGTTCGGTATGATTATCAATATGTTTCTCATCATGCCTTTGCAGAAGAGTTGGCTTCCTATGATGTATAAGATAGGTGTCGAAAAGGAATCTCACACCTATCATAGGGATTTATTATTTTACTACGGAGTAGTAGGAGGCGCCTTCTTTCTTGCAATTTCATTCTTCCATCGCGAAATGATACAAATTGTAGCTACTGAGGGCTACCTGAAGTTTGCTTTCGTGGTTCCTCTGATAGCTTTGGCTTACTATTTGAATGGATTCCGCCAGTTTTTTATTGCTGGTGCCGCACTACAGGATAAGACTCCACGACTTGCTGCAGCTTCAGCTGTGACAATTGGGCTGAGTTTACTCCTGAACTTTGTTCTCATTAGTCAGTATGGAGTTTCGGGAGCTGCCTGGGCATCACTCGGTTCTCATGCTATCCTCGTTTTATTGATCTATGTTGCTTCGCAAAGGGTCGCTCGCATAAATTGGTATTGGTGGCGTTTGATGAAACTGGCAATAGTTCTAGCAGTCTCTTTCGGAGTTGTTACTTATCTAAATTCTGAATTCGCAAACCAAGCTTTGTTATGGAGTTTCTCTGGTTTCGTCGGTTATATTATTCTTTTAATACTAACCGGGGCAGTGGGCAAACGGGAATTAAGCGGCATCAAGTATCTTTTTAGAAGGGAAAACAACGAGAAAACTGAACTCTTATGAATAATCTAAAGCGTTACACAATACTCATCATCCCTTTCATGGTATTTGTCTTTCTGGGAGAGATGATCATTGATGATCTTACTCCATCCAAAGGAGATTTGGTGGAGGGGTATCCAGTTCGCAAGTGGGGTTTCGATTACATAGAAAAGCACGGCGAACTCCCCCATTGGTATCCGCATCTCTTTGGTGGAATGCCTTCGTATTCAGCTTACAGTTTCTCTCCATCAGATCCAGTGGGTGAAACACTACGTCCATTCTTATTTAATTTTGGCATTAAGTTCTGGTTCTACTTCTCAATTGGTGGAATTGGGATGTTTCTTTTCCTTCGCCGTAAAAAACTCGACCATATACCTTCCCTGTTAGGTGCCTTGAGTTTTGCCTTAACGCCCTATCTTTTCGGCTTGATCAATGCCGGTCACAGTACAAAAATATTCACCTTCGCATATTTGCCATTTGTAATGCTGGCGATTGATTATATTTTGTCTGGATCGTCTTGGAAAGGAGTACTCTACCTCGGTTTAACAACTGCTTTACAGTTGTGGGCAAAGCATCCCCAAATCTTCTATTACACTTGGATGCTGGTGGTCCTAGTCTGGCTATGGAGGCAGGTGTCTGCCCTGATAAAACGCCGATGGTCGCACAAAGTTGAGGGGAAGCATAACCTTATCTTACTGGCTGCTCTATTATTGGCAGGACTTCTTGTTGTTGATCCATTTGTCTCTGTCATGGAGTTTCAGGGACATTCTACTCGTGGAGCACCATCAGTCCTCGATAAAACGGGTGAAACTGAAACTGGCACCAAATGGAACTATGCTACTGCGTGGTCGCTTCATCCAAAAGAAACTGTCTCTTTCATATATCCTAATTTTTACGGACTGCAAAATTATCCCACAAGAGATGTGAAATCTGCAGCATATTGGGGCTTTCTGTCCGGAACACAGTCTACGCATTATCTGGGCTTAGTGGTGTTACTAATGGCTATTCTCGGTTTGACTTTAAAGAAACCGGACAGTGAATCTTGGCTTTGGATTATTGCTACGGTATTGATTCTTCTGGTAGGATTTGGAAAGCACTTTCCTTTGCTGTATCGACCACTATTTGAACTGGCTCCCATGTTTAGCAAGTTCCGGGTACCATCTATGATTTACATTCTACTCCCCTTAACCGTTGGAGTTCTAGGAGCACGAGGTCTGCAAACGGTTCTATCTACTCTAAGTGGGGAGAATCAACAGGAGCTCAAAAAGTTAAGGAGTCGAGCACTCATTGTCTTCGGCAGCATCGCAGCCATTTCCCTGTTATTATTGATTTTCAGCGGAT
>MDSZ01089294.1_pt1 | contig 30846 bp, 29 predicted proteins | sample 811201 | NCBI WGS metagenome assembly MDSZ01 (sample SAMN05326647, study PRJNA326480) | marine metagenome | isolation source: seawater | place: Indian Ocean: North | collected 2010 | reverse complement strand
ATTCCATAATTTATTCATAAAATTTCTACCAATCTGTATTCGATCTTTTGAAAAAAGAATATCTGAACCTTGTGGTGCAATTAAAAGCATTCCAACTCTTAATGCATCTGCTCCATACTCATCGATTAAATCTAAAGGATCAGGAGAATTTCCCAAACTTTTACTCATTTTTCTACCTAAATCATCTCTAACTATACCGGTAAAATACACATTTGAAAATGGAATTTGATTTTCAAAATAAAGTCCTGCCATAATCATTCTAGCTACCCAGAAAAAAATTATATCTGGACCAGTTACTAAATCTTGTGTTGGATAATATGTTTTTAAATCTTTAGTTTGTACTGGCCACCCTAAAGTTGCCATAGGCCAAATCCAAGAAGAAAACCAAGTGTCAAGCACATCATCATCTTGAATCCATCCATCACCCGCAGGTGCTTCTAAACCACAATATATTTCATCTCCTTTATACCATACTGGAATTCTATGTCCCCACCATAATTGCCTTGAAATACACCAATCTCTAATATTTTCTAACCAATGATTATATATTTTTGTCCAACGATTTGGATAAAATTTTACTTTTTCTTCTTTAACAACTTTTAAACCTTTATCAGCTAAAGAATCCATTTTTAAAAACCATTGATTAGAAAGAAATGGTTCAACTATTGCATTTGTACGTTCAGAGTATCCTATATTATGTACATAATCTTCTATTTTGTTTAACAACTGCAATTTATCAATTTCATTAATTACTTTTTTTCTAGCCTCAAATCTATCTAGACCAATATAATTAGAAGGAGCATTTTCATTTATTGTTCCATCAGGATTCAAAATATTAATAAAATCTAAATTATTATTTTTACCCATAATAAAATCATTAGGATCATGAGCAGGTGTTACTTTAACACATCCTGTTCCAAATTCCATATCTACATATTCATCACCAAAAATTGGAATTTCTCTATTTACAATAGGTAATATAACTTTTTCTCCTATTAAATTCTTATATCGACTATCTTTTGGGTTTACAGCAATACCAGTATCTCCAAGCATTGTTTCAGGTCTAGTTGTAGCAACAGTAATATATTTATCAGAATTTTTAATTGGATAATTAAAATGCCATAAATTGCCTTTAGTTTCTTTGTGTATGACTTCTTCATCGGATAAAGCTGTCATACTTTGAGGATCCCAATTAATAATTCTTTTTCCTCTATATATTAATCCATCATTATATAACTTTACAAAACATTCTAAAACTGCATTACTATAATCCGTATCCATTGTAAATTTTTCTCTATCCCAATCACAAGAACAACCAAGTTTTTTTAATTGTTTAATTATAGTTCCACCATATTTTTCTTTCCATTCCCAAGCATGTTTTAGAAACTCATCTCTACCTATTTCTTTTTTATCTAGACCTTCTTTTTTAAGTTTTTTTGTTACTTTAGCTTCAGTAGCAATAGATGCATGATCAGTTCCAGGAAGCCAAAGAGTATTTTTCCCTTGCATTCTCGCTCTTCTAACTAAAACATCTTGTATTGTATTATTTAAAACATGACCCAAATGCAATATCCCTGTTACATTTGGAGGTGGTATCATAATTGTAAATGACTCGATTTCTGAATTATTATTAGGAGAAAATGCTTTTTTATTCTGCCAATTTTTATACCATTTATCTTCAACATCCTTTGGATTATATTTTTTTGATAATTCTTTCATAAATTTTCCTAAAAATAAATTAATTTCATTAAATAAATTTACACTAATTAATAAACTTTGAATAATTATAATATTTTTAAACTTTAAATTAATGAATAATAAAAATACATTTGATTTAATTGTTGTTTTGGGAGCTACAGCTACAGGGAAAACAAAACTTGCAGTTCAAATAGCTAATGAATTAAATGGTGAAATCATCTCAGCTGATTCAAGACAAATATATAAAAAAATGGATATAGGTACTGGAAAAGATTATAATGAATATTCAATTAAGAACCATCAAATTAAATATCATTTAATTGATATTTTAGAACCACAATATGATTATTCTGTTTATCAATTTCAAAAAGATTTTAAACGAGCATTTGACCAAATAAAATTAAATAATAAAGTTCCTATTCTATGTGGGGGAACAGGACTATACATTGAATCCGTATTACTTGACTATGCACTTTTAAAAGCATCACCAAATCTAAAATTAAGACAATATTTAGAAAAAAAATCGCTTGATGAGTTAAGAACTTTAGCTGGTGAAGAATTTCTAAAAAACACTAATGATTCTGAAATTAATAATAAAAGAAGAATTATTAGATTCATAGAAAAATTAAACCATAAAGATCAAAGCCCTAAACAGATTATAAAAATCAAATCACCACTTATACTTGGTACAAAATTTGAAAGAGATGTTATAAGAAAGAAAATTTCTATTAGATTACTTCAAAGATTAGAAGAAGGATTAATTGAGGAAGTTAAAAATCTAATTAAAGATGGAATATCTTATGAACGCCTTGAATCTATAGGATTAGAATATAAATTTGTAAGCTATTATTTAAAAAAACAAATAACTATAGACGAATTAATAATTAAACTAACAACTGCAATACAACAATTTGCAAAAAGACAATTATCTTGGTACAGAAGAATGGAAAGACGATCTTTAAAAATCAATTGGATTGAAAATGCTGATTATAATATTGCATTGGATGTGATAAGAAAATTTAAGCATTGAATGATACTATAAAAAAATATTTATTAAAACGTGCAGAAAATAACTGGAAATTACAACCTACGCCCCAAAAAAATAATTATTCTTTCGTTATTTGCATACCATCTTATTGTGAAGATCAATATATAGATAAAACGCTTAATTCAATTTGCAACCAAAATTCTAATATTTTAAAAAAAACATTAATCATTATTGTAATAAATAATGGTCCAAATAAAAATAGAAAAACTTTAGAATCAAACCTTAAGACTATATCAATTATTAAATCCTTTAGTTTATTAAATATTTGTATAGTTGATGCTTTTACTTCTGGAAATGAGTTACCTCAAAAACAAGCTGGTGTTGGATTAGCTAGAAAAATAGGTCTTGATTTAAGCTTAAAATTTTGTGATAAAAATAGTATTTTATGCAATCTAGATGCTGATACGATAATATCTCCAAATTATCTTAAAACTATAGAAAAATATTATAAACAAAATAATTCTTATGCTGCCGTTATTAATTTTTCTCATTACCAATCTAAAAATCAAAAATTAACTGAAGCTATAAAAGTTTATGAAAAATTCATAAAACATACTTCAAAGAATTTAAAAAAATCTAATTCACCATATTACTATCACTCTATTGGTTCAACTATAACAAGCACTGCTCTTGCATATGCTGCAGTCGGTGGGATGACCAAAAAAATTGCAACTGAAGATTTTTATTTTTTAGAATCTCTTTCCAAATATAGATCTGTAGATATAATTGAAGATATTTTAGTTTTTCCATCATCAAGAATTTCAGATAGAGTTTATTTAGGTACAGGTTATAGAATGAAACAATCTCATTCAGGTTTTGATCTAAATAAGTTATTTTTTAATGACCAAATTTTTATTCTATTAAAAAAATGGTTAGAGTTAGGAACAAATTGTAAAAATAAACATATAAATTTTGTATTGATGGAAGCAAAAAAAATTCATTCTGATTTGCCAATATTTTTAATTAATGAGAAAATAAAAAATGTTTGGATAGGTTTACAAAAATCCTCTCCGTCAGAAAAACACTTTATAATGCAATTTCATCGGTGGTTCGATGCATTAAAAACTTTAAGATTTCTAAAATATTATTCAAAAGTATACCCTTAATTATATAAATAAGAAAAAATTTTCGTAAATTAAATGCACATGAGTAATAATATAAATATATCTTATATTGATGGAGTACGGTTTCATAGAGCACTTTCATCTGGTATCCAAAATGTAATTTCTAGAAAAGAATATTTAAATAAAATTAATGTATTTCCTGTTCCAGATAGTGATACAGGTACAAATATGGCATTTACTTTAAATGCTGTGTTAACAGGTACTGCATCTAATGTATGTCAATCAATATCTGAAATGTTATATAATATTGCTGATTCTGCATTAGATGGTGCTAGAGGTAATTCAGGAGCTATCTTAGCACAATTTTTTCAAGGCATGAGTGATGGCTGCAAAAATAGTGAAAAAATGACTCCTAATGAATTTGCTGAAGCAATTAAATTAGGCTCCTCATATGCAAGAGAAGCATTAGGAGAACCTCGAGAAGGAACAATACTAACAATTTTAACTGATTTTTCAAATCATTTGATTAATGAAATAAATAAAGGTCAAACAGACTTTCTTGAACTTTTTAATTCCGCTGTAATAGTAGCTGAAAAATCATTAAAAAATACACCAAACCAATTAAAAGTTCTTAAAAAGGCTGGAGTTGTTGATGCTGGTGCTCAAGGTTTTGTTGATTTGCTTCATGGTATTCAGCAATTTATTCAAGATGGCAATTTGAAAAATATTTCAACTTTAAAAAATATAACTGATAGTAATATTATTGAAAATAATATTAAATCAGAACCAGCCGATTTAACGTTCCGTTATTGTACTGAATGCCTTATTATAGGTAAAAATATTGATCGAACTAATTTAAGATCAGAATTAAAAGATTTTGGAAATAGTCTAGTAATTGCAGGTACAAAAGAAAAAACTAAAATTCATATTCACACTAACGAACCTGGTAAACTTTTTAAATTTTCAGAAAAATTTGGTAATGTAATAAATCAAAAAGCTGATGACATGTTTATGCAAAATGAAGATGCCCATGGAGAACATGGAGATATTGCAATTATTACAGATTCAGGTTCTGATATACCTGATGAGTTAATGGACAAATATAATATTCATATTGTTCCTGTTAGATATAATTTTGGTGATAAAGATTATATTGATAAGGTTTCATTAACATCAAAAGAATTTTATAATGAATTGCAAAACAATCCTAATCATCCACAAACATCTCAACCAACTCCGGGTGATTTTAGGAAACAATACGAATTTTTATCAAGTCACTATAAATCTTTAATTTCAATTCATCTACCTCATGCATTAAGCGGTACAATGCAATCTGCAAAAACTGCTTCAAATAAAATTAGTAAAAATGATGAAATATCAATTATAGATTCCTTAAGTATTTCAGGAGGTATGGGACTTATTGTAACATACGCTGCTGAAGCTGCTAAAATGGGATATAATAAAGATGAAATTTTAAATCTTATTAAAAATATTATTCCTAAAACAAATGTATACGCATCAGTTTACAATCTAAATTATTCAGTTAAAGGTGGTAGAATTCCAAAAGTAGTTAAAACAATTTCTGACATTATTAAATTCAACCCTATTTTATCAGCTAACGAAGTTGGAAAAATGAAAATATCAGGTGGATTTTTTGGTAAGAAAAAATTTGCTAAGAAAACTGCAAATGTATTACTAAAAAAACTTAATAAATCTAAAACCTACAGAATAATAATATCACATTGTGAATGTGAAGAAAGAGCAAATAGATTATTAAAAAGTTTAAAAAATAATATTCCTAATATTGATTATTCTTATGTAATTGATTGTGGTAGTGCTCTTGGAGTTCACATTGGTCCTGGCTCATTAGTTGTCGGTATTCAAGAATATATTCCAATTAAAATAAAATCATGATATCAATATTCTTTTTAACTCTCATATCTTACTTATTAGGTTCAATATCTGGTAGTATGATTATGGGCAAGTTTAGAAATGTTGATATTAGAAAATTAGGTAGTGGTAATGCTGGAGGAACCAATGCATTTAGAACTCAAGGTTTTTTATTTGCATTTCCAGTTATCCTTATTGATATTGGCAAGGGATATATAGCTGCTGAATACTTTAATAGTTTAAACTTTTTTGATACTACTAATTTAATTAATGCAAATCTTATTTTTGGTTCTGCAGCTGTTGTAGGTCATTGCTTTCCTATTTTTCATAATTTTAAAGGTGGTAAGGGTGCAGGAACTGCATTAGGAGTTTTAATCTCAATTTTACCCAGTACTATTTTACCTGCATTAATAATTTGGATTTTATCACTTATATTAACAGGCTTTGTAGGATTTAGTACTATTTTAGCTGCAATTACAGTATCCATAATATCATTTATAAAATTACCCTTTATTCATAATATTCAAATTATGTGTCTTTTTATTTCCACCTTTATAGTTTTTATGCATAGAAGTAATATTATAAGAATGATAAAAGGTGAAGAAAATCAATTTAAAAAGATAATGTTATTTAAAAAATAGATGAAAAAATATGATCTTGTTGTTTTTGGAGCTAGTGGCTTTACAGGTCGACTTATCGTAGATTATTTATCTAACCATCAAGAAACTTCAAAATTAAATTGGGCTGTAGCTGGAAGAAGTGAATCAAAACTAAAAAAATTATATAATTCAATAGATATTTTAATTGCAGATTCATTTGATTTACCATCAATTGAATATATGTGTAAAAATTCTAAACTAATTATAACTACTGTTGGACCATATGACATATATGGTGAAAGTCTAATTAAAAGCTGTATTAAATATTCTACTCATTATCTTGATCTCACTGGTGAATCTAATTTTGTAAACAAAGTTGTAAACAATTACTCAAACCATTCAATAAAATCTAATTCTATTATTATAAATTGCTGTGGATTAGAATCAGTAATTCCTGATATTGGTACATATTTAACTGTAAATAAAATGAAATCTAATTCTAAAAATATAACTTACTATTTAAAATCAAAAGGACAAATATCTGGTGGTACTTGGGCATCTTTTTTAAATATAATCAATTCAAAAAAAATAAAATTATCTTCTAAAACAGAAAAATCAAAACAGAAAAATAAAACAATTTTTTATAATAATTCTTTAAAATCTTGGGCACTGATTTTTCCTGTTATTGATAAACAAATTATTTATAGAACAAGTAAAGTATTTAAAGTCTATAAAAACTTTTCTTTTAATGAATATATTTTAATTAAATCATTTAAAAATTTGATTTCTTTATTATTAATATTTTTCTTTATAAACATTTTATCAAAATTTAAATTTTCAAAAAAATGGTTAATCTCATTAAAACCTTCTGGAAGTGGCCCTAATCAAAAACTTCGTAACAAACATTGGTTTAAAGCCATATTTATTGGAAAAGATGATAAAAAAAATGTAAAAGCAAAAACAATTATCTCTGGAGGAGATCCTGGATACGGTGAAACAGCAAAGTTTATTTCAGAAATTGCTCTGTGTATTATTAATGACTTTGAAAAACTTAATGAAAAAAAGGGAATTTTAACACCAATTCAATGTACTGGTGATTTGTTAATTAATAGATTAATAAAAGCCGGAATAACCATAAAATAAAAAACCCCGTAGAAAAACGGGGTTTTTAATTATATCATTCTAGATACTTATAGCTTAACTTCTACCTCTTGCCATTTTTGCTCTAGATACATCTCCATCTTTATCAATAAAATAAAGATAACCAGATTCACGAGTTACACCAGCATCAGCAACTTTTGCTGCACTGCCACCTTTAGAATCACCTCGTGCCATTTGTGATCTCCATACATTACCATCTTTACCTAAATAATAAAGATAACCTTTTTCTTTTTTTACTCCTGTTGAAGCTACTTTTTCAGCCATAATAAGACCTCCTGTTTAATTAAACGAATAAATTTTTATTTTCAACTCATCAATTATAGACATTTATCGACGAGAAAAACAAGAAAATTTTAAAAATTTATTAAATATTTTGATCTATTGCTTGATTAGCTAATAAATCAGCAATTTCATTCTCTGGATGACCTGAATGTCCTTTTACCCATTTCCAAAGAATCTGATGTTTAGAGCACTCTTCATCTAGAGCAATCCATAATGCTTTATTTTTTACATCTTTTTTACTTGATGTTTTCCAGTTTCTTCTTTTCCAGTTTTTTATCCAAATTGTTATACCATTTTTAACATAAACTGAATCAGTTGTAATAATTATATCACATGATCTTTTAAGTTGTTTTAATGATTCTACAGCTGCAGTTAATTCCATAATATTATTAGTAGTATTTTTAGAAAAACCTTTGATTTTTTTTTCTCTATCACCATATATTAATAATGCGCCCCAACCACCTGGACCAGGATTACCTCTACATGCACCATCAGTATAAATCTTTACTTTCAATTAAATATCATTAATATGATTTAATAAAAATTTTAGTCCTTCTAAATAACTATTTTTACCTTTACCAGCAATTTGCTTTATACAAACTTCTGAAATAACAGATTTTTTGCGAAATTTTTCACGATTATATATATCACTTATATGGACTTCTACAGAAGGAATTTCAATAGCTTCAATTACATCTCTAATTGAATATGAATAATGTGTATAAGCGCCAGGATTAATAATAAGACCATTTGCCCATAATCTTTCATCTTGTATTATGTCTATGATTTCGCCCTCATGGTTTGATTGATAAAATTTAAATTTATGCTTAATTCCTTCTTGTGATGTTTCTAACCAAATCATTAATTCAGCTAAAGTAGTTGTACCATATACATCAGTATTTCTGATACCTAATAAATTTAAATTTGGGCCATTAACAACTAATATATTCATTTTGTTTAATTGCCTCTATAATTTCATTTTCATCGATTATATTATTAATTTTTGGTACTCCAATTTTTTCAATTAATACAAAATATATATTTTTATTACTATTTTTTTTATCATTATACATTACTTTAATTAATTTATGAATATTTACATTAGTTATAACAGATAAAGATAGTTTTTTAATTGAATCATATATAATTTGATATTCCTTCAAAGATAATTTTTGAATCTTCATTGACAAATATGATGCTGTCAATATACCATATGCAACAGCTTCGCCATGTGAAATTTTTCCATATCCCAAATTATTTTCTAATGCATGAGCTAATGTATGCCCATAATTTAAAATTTGTCTTATGTTTTCATCTTTTTCATCTTCTTCAACTATAGATAGTTTTATCTTAACACATCTTTCAATAGCTGATTCAATGATATCAATATCCTGTCTATTTATTATTTTATAAATATTTTCATTTATATACTTTAAAAATTCTACATTTGAAATAACACTATATTTTATCATTTCACCTAAAGCTGAAACAATTTCCTTTTTAGGTAGTGTTTTGATTAAAGTTGGATCAATTAAAATTAATTTAGGCTGATAAAATGTGCCTATTAAATTTTTACCATTAGATAAATTAACACCATTTTTACCTCCAATAGATGAATCAATCATACTAAGCATCGTTGTAGGAATTTGGATAAATTCAATTCCACGCATATACGTAGATCCTACAAAACCTGCAAGATCTCCTACTACACCCCCTCCAAATGCTATTAAAGTTGTTTTTCTATCACAATTAAATTCAATTAATTTTTTAATAGTATTATTATAACTATTTAATGATTTTGCAGATTCATCATTATTTATAAAAATAATTTTAAAATTGCAATTTGATTTTATCTTTTTAAAACTTGATTCAAAAATTTTATAAATATTTTTTTGTGTAATAATTATAAATTTTTTATTAGTCGAATATTTTTTCAAGTAATTATTTAAATTTTCAATAATATTTCTATCTATTATTAAAACAGTATGATGATTATTGAAATTTGAATCAATGATTTTCATTTATAATTTTCGTTATTTTATTAACTATTAAATCAGAATTATAAACATCAGTTTTAATAATGTGTGAAGCACAATTTATATAATAATGCTTTCTTTGATCCCATATTTTGAGTATATCTTTTTTTAAATTTAAAGATTTTTCTAATAATGGTCGTTTAGTACAATTTTCAATTCTCTTTACTAAAATTTCAATAGATGTATCTAAAAAAAATGATATTCCATTATTTAACAAACAGGCTCGATTATTTTTATTGTTAATAATTCCACCGCCAGTAGAAAAAACTATGCCATTTTCTTTAGATTTTTCTATAAAATATGAAGATTCCATTGCTCTAAAACGATTTTCCCCAAATTCATTAAAAATTTGAGAAATCGACATAGACATTATTGATTCTATTTGATAATCAGTATCAACAAAATTCATTTTTAATTTTTTAGATAATTTTTTTCCTACTGTCGTTTTTCCAGAACCCATCATACCAATCAAAAAAATATTGTAATTTATCACTAATACAATCCAGTAGATTCAATATGTTTTTTTAACTGTTCAATAGAATCGCCACCAAATTTTTCTAGCAATGCATCTGTTATTGCAATAGCAATCATAGATTCTGATATTATAGATGCTGCTGGAACTGAACATGAATCAGTTCTTTCTTTATGAGCTATTTTTTTTTCTTTTGTTAATATATCTACAGATCTTAGTGGTTTAGTTAACGTTGGTATTGGTTTCATAATAGATCTAATGATAATTGGTTGAGCATTACTCATGCCTCCTTCAATCCCTCCAGCATTATTGCTCAAACGAATATATTTATTACCATCCCAATCAATTTCATCATGAACCTCACTACCAAATTTTTTTGCTTGTTTAAAACCCATACCAATCTCTATGCCTTTAAAAGCATTAATTGACATAACACATTCAGTTATTTTAACCTGAAGCTTTCTATCCCATTGATTATAATTACCTAAACCATAAGGTAAGCCAGAAGCTATTACTTCAAAAATTCCACCTAAAGAATCACCCTCTTTTTTTGCTTTTTTAATTGTACTAATCATCTTTTTTTCAATATTCTTATCTAAGCATCTAACTGGTGACAAATCAACTTTTTGACTTAATTCTTCAGGTGATAAATTTTCAGGCAATGAAGAATTATCAGCTACATTATGAATCTGTATAACTCTGCTTCCTATTTTTATTCCTACTTCTTTTAATAACTTTTTACAAATAGAACCTAAAGCTACACGCATAGCAGTTTCTCTTGCAGAGCTTCGTTCTATAACATTTCGAATATCATTAAAATTATATTTTTGTATACCCGCTAAATCTGCATGCCCAGGTCTTGGCAATGTTATTTTAGGTATTTTTTCATTAGTTGAGTTAATTGACATTCTTTTGTTCCAATTTTCCCAATCTTTATTTGGTAAAATCAAACCAATAGGTGAACCTAATGTTTTTCCTAATCTAACCCCAGAATAAATTTCAGCAATATCCTTCTCTATTTTCATTCTACCACCACGACCATATCCTTTTTGTCTTCTTGATAACTCATTTGCAATAAATTTTTCGTCAATTTCTAAACCTGATGGAATTCCATCAATTATACCTAATGATCCTTTTCCATGAGATTCTCCTGACGTTAAAATTTTTATTCTGCTTAACATAGAATTTCTTTCAAATATTTTCTTAATTCTTGATAATCTAATTTATCTCCAATAGAATCATTAAGCCATAATTCTAATGAAGCTATTGCTTGATAAATAAACATATCCATACCATTAACTATTTTAGCACCTTTACTTTGTGCTAATTTCAATAATTCTGTTTTATATGGATTATATATAGTATCTATAATAGTTTGATTTGCACTTATTAATTTATCTAAAATTGGCAAATCATTATTAATCATTCCAATTGAAGTACAATTAATAATAATTGAATCATCTTTTATTGAATTATTTATTTCATCTAAATGAAACGATTTTATAATATTATTTTCTAATTTTTTTGCTTTAATTATTGATCTATTAAATATTTTTATTTTTTTAACTCTCATTTGGATTAATGAAAATATTACTGCTCTTGATACACCACCAGCACCAATAACTATAACTTCCTTATTTTGAATATCAACTTTATTATTATTAATTAATTTTGAAAATCCATACCAATCAGTATTATATCCAATAAGTTTATTTTTATTTTTTACAATACAATTTACCGATCCAATTGATTTAACGCGAAGATTTATGTCATCAACAAAATTAATAATTGTTTCTTTAAAAGGTAAGGTTACATTAATACCATTTATTTTATCATTTTTAATTTCACTAATAATATCAATTTCATTACACAAAATTTTATTATAAATTGCATTAATTTTTAATTTTTTAAAAATCCAATTATGCAAATCAGGACTTAGACTATGCTCAATAGGATTACCAATTACTATAAAATTTTTCAAATAATATTCACTTTTAATAAATCATAAAAATTTGGACAGGAAATTTTAACACAATCCTTATTATCTAATTTATTTTCTCCATTTGATATTAAACCAGCTATTGTAAATGCCATAGCAATTCTATGATCATCATATGTTTTAATAGTTGTTCCATTAAATTCTTTTTTTGAAATTTCAAAACCATCATCATTTTCTAAAATTTCAACTCCCATATTTTTTAAATTATAACAAATTGCTTCAATTCTATCGCACTCCTTATATCTTAACTCTTTAGCACCACTAACTTTAGTTGTACCAACTGCATTTGCTGCTAATATTGAAATTATTGGCAACTCATCAATAATAGAAGGAATCATAGATTCTGTTATTTCAATTGCATTTAAATTACTTGGCTTTATTTTAATATTACCAATTTTCTCTCCAAAATTCATTTTTTCATTTGAAAATTCAATTTTTGCTCCCATTTTTTCAATTAAATAAAAAAAGCCTAATCTAGTTGGGTTTAATAATATATCTTCTAGGACTATTTCTTTTTTCAAAAGCAATGCCGCCGCTGCAAAAAAAGAAGCAGTCGATGGATCTCCTGATACAAAAATTTCAAATGGATTTAATTTTTTTTCTAACTTTTTGATTTTAACAATATTATTTTTAGCAGATATATCAATCCCTAATTGATCCATCATTATTTCTGTATGATCTCTTGATTTATTAACTTCACTGATTGATGTAATATTATTAGCACCTAAACCTGCTAACAAAATAGCTGATTTCACTTGAGCACTAGAAATTTTTAAAATATAGTTTATACCCATTAAATAATCTGTCTTAATAGTTAAGGGTAACCTGCAATTATTATTTTTTATTTGAGACCCCATTAATTCTAATGGGATTGTTAATCTATCCATTGGTCTTGAAGATAATGATGAATCTCCAATTATAGTAGCAGAAATTTTTTGACCTGCTAATAAGCCTAATAAAAGTCTAGCAGTTGTTCCTGAATTTTCACAATTCAATTCTGAAGTTGGCTCAGTTAATGTACCACCTTTAATAATTACTTTATTAGAATTATCATCAATATCAACTCCACACATCCTTAAACATTTTATTGTTGAATGTATATCTTCACCTCTTGATATATTATGAATAATTGTTTCTCCATCACATAATGCTGCAAGCATTAAAGCTCTATGAGAAATTGATTTATCACCTGAAAATTTCATATCTTTATTTTATATTTTTTAACTCATCAGTTATTAAGAATGCCAACTCAATTGCTTGATTAGCATTTAATCGAGGATCACAATGAGTCCTGTATCTATCTTTTAAATCAGATTCAATAATTTTATTTATACCACCTATACACTCTGTAACATTTTGACCTGTCATTTCTAAATGAATACCGCCTAAATGTGAATTTTCTGATGAATGAATTAAAATATGACTTTTAACTTCTTTTAAGATTTGTTCAAATGGTCTAGTTTTAAATCCTCCATTACTTTTTATTGTATTTCCATGCATTGGATCGCAAGACCATACTACATTCATACCTTCTTTATTTACTGTTCTTATTAATGATGGTAAAAACTTATCAACATTTTTATATCCAAATCTTGTAATCAGTACTATTTTACCTAATTCATTATTAGGATTTAAAATTTTAATTAACTGAGGTAACTCATTTGGATCTAAAGTTGGTCCACATTTTATTCCTATAGGATTTTTAATACCTCTACAAAATTCAATATGCGCACTATCTATAAATCTAGTTCTATCTCCAATCCATAAAAAATGTGCTGAGGTATTATATGTTTCTCCTGTTATTGAATCTTCCCTTGTTAATGCTTGTTCATAAGGTAGTAATAAAGCTTCATGACTAGTAAAAAAATCAACTTTTTTTAACTGAGGTGTATTTTGAGATGTAACCCCTAATGCTTCCATGAAATTTAAATTTCCCTGAATCTTTTCTGCTAAATATTTGTATCTTTTTTCTGGTGTTCCACTTTTAACAAAACCCATATTCCATGTATGAACATGCTTTAAATCGCCATATCCACCATTGGAAAATGCTCTTAATAAATTTAATGTTGAAGCTGATTGTAAATATGCTTTTAACATTCGATCAGGATTAGGTTCTCTTAGTTCTTTATCAAATTTTATATCATTTATTATATCACCCATATAAGTAGGCAAATCTAAATTATTTTTTGATTCAATTGAATTTGATCTAGGCTTAGCAAATTGACCTGCCATTCTACCAACTTTAATTACAGGTAAATTAGTACCTGCAGTCAAAATAACAGCCATTTGAAGAATTACACGAAAAGTATCTCTAATATTATCAGCATTAAACTCTGAAAAACTTTCAGCACAATCACCACCTTGCAATAAAAAACCTTTTTGTTCATGTATAAGTGATAATTTTTGCTTTAATGTTCTTACTTCTCCTGCAAAAACTAATGGCGGGAAAGTATTCAATTTCTGAATAGTATCCGTTAATTTTTTTTTATTTTTATATTTAGGAATATGCTTAATTGAAAAATTTTTCCAACTATCAGTTTTCCATTCCATCATTTTTTCCCTTTAATTAATTTTGTAGAAACTTCATTAGTTGATTTTTTCAATTTCTCTATTACACTATTTGTATATGGATTATATAGCTGTAAATCAGAAAATAATTCCCAAGAATCATTACAAGTTTGATTAACTAAATCTAATAATTCACTAAAACCTTGAGTATCTATTTTGGTTTTACTAATACCAAATTCTTTCAATACTCTACCTAAAAAATGTGTTATTCCCTGAGTTTTGGATGCTAAAATATCATGTTCACTTGGATCCATTTCGATAATATTAATATCTTGAGATATAAAATAATTTTTCCAAAATTTAAATTGGTTATATGAATCTCTAGTATTATTCATCATCATTTTTAAATTATTATTAATATTAAATGAATCAGGACCAAACAAAGGATGAGTAGCAATTATCCCAGCATTTTGTGGTAAAAAAGATTTCATAATTTTCACAGGTTCCATTTTAACTGAACATACATCAATAATTGTAGTATTATTTAATTTAGGAGCAATGTTTTTTATTATATCTTTAAAATTTCTAATCGGAACAGCAATGAAAATATTTTTCTCTTGAACTATTTCATCTAAACTTACAAATTTAACATTTGTAAGTTTTAAATTTGGATTTTTATCATATATTTTAATATCAAATCCTCTTTGTAAAATATTTGATAATATTTTTCCAAATCTTCCAAATCCAATAATACCTACACTATGCATAAAATTAATTTTTTAAATAACTTTTAATAATATCTTCAGGATTATCATTAAGCATTAAATTGGCACCTAAAAATACACCATTAAATTCCATTTTTTTTAAACATTCATAATTATCATTTGATTTAATACCACCTTCTGCAAAACTTAATGTTGATTCTGAAATTACTGATTTAAATTTTTTAAAATCAGCAAAATTGATCTTCATATTTTTTAAATTTCTTGAACTTACCAAAATTACATTAGGATTTATTTTATTTACTTTATAAAAGTCATTCAATGAATGTGTTTCTATAAATGCTTCCATTTTTAATTCTTTAATTAATTGATAATAATCTTTCAATTGATAAGAATCAAGAATTTCTGCAATTAAAACAATACCATCTGCTCCATTTAAGTAAGCTTGATAAATTTGATATTCAGATATAATAAAATCTTTTTGAATAATAGGAATTGAAGAGTTTGTTTTTATAAACTTTAAAAAACTTAAAGATCCATTAAAAAATCTTTTATCTGTCAAAACAGAAAATGCACTCACTCCAGTTTTTTGTAAATTTTTAATTAATTTTAATATTAATTCTCTATCACTTTTTTTCTCATTTGATAATAGTTTTTGCTTTAACTCAGATATAATCCCAGTATTATTAGTCTTAAAGTATTCATTAAATTTTAATATTGGTAAATCTCTATTTATATTTTTTAATTTATCAAATGGCTCTCTAACAGATTGAATTGATATTTCTAACAATTTTTGTTCTATTATATTATTTAAAAAATTCATTTAATTATATTTTCCTTTTTTCATGCATTTGAATACGCTATTTCTAAAAAATTTTTTACTATTTTCATTCCTGGTTCAGTTAATATTGATTCAGGGTGAAATTGAACTCCAAAAATAGGTAATTTTTTGTGTTCTAATGACATAATTAAACCACTATTAGTAGAAGAAGTTACAATTAAATCATTAGGAAAATCACTTTTTAATGCAACTAATGAGTGATATCTTGTTGCAATAAACTCATTAGGTATATCTCTAAATATTAAAGAACCAGTATGTTTTATTAAAGATGTTTTACCATGCATAACTTCTCCTGCATAGGCAACATTTCCACTAAATGCTAATGTTATTACTTGTAAACCTAAACATATACCCAATATAGGGATTTGATCCCCTAATTTTTTCACTACATTAATTGATATACCAGCATTTTCAGGCCTTCCTGGACCTGGAGAGATAACAATACCTTTTGGTTTTTTCATCTTAATTTCATCTATACTAATATTATCATTTTTGTATACTTCAATATTTGTATTAATACTACCAAAATATTGAACTAAATTATATGTAAATGAATCGTAATTATCAATAATGATTATCATTTAAAATTAACAATTATAATTTTTTCTGTTCATTTTTTGATGATTGAAAAACAGCTTTAAAAATTCTGATTAATTGTCTATCTGATAATTTATTATGAGAAAAATCAGTTAATTTTTTAATAATTTCTTTTTCTCTATCAAGATCTTCAATAGGAATATCCAATTTAGATTTTATTTGTCCAACCTTTCTAATTATATCCATTCTATTTTCCAATAGAACCAATATTTCTTTATCTATAAAATCTAATTTTTTTCTTAAATGTAAAATTTTTTTATCCATTAAGTTCAAAATGTATCAATTTTAAAAATTTTTTATAAATTAAATTATTCAATTGAATCTTCAATTAACTGTTTAAGTTTTTGAGGTGCTAGATGCGTAGGATTTATTTTAATTGCTTTTAATGTATGTTTTTGTGCCATATCTAAATTTCCTTTTCTAATATATAATTCACCTAGCATAAAATGAAATTTACTCATTTTATTAGGATAAATTTTAGTTACCATTTCTAGCTGATCTATAGCTTTATCCGTATTATTGTTTTCATAATTTTTAATTCCTTGCCAAATAGAAAACTTTATCATACCATGCCATGAAAATACCAATATAATTAAAAATGTATATATAATTTTTAAATTAAAATTTATTTTATTTATAAATAAATTAATTAAAACAACTGAAAATATTAAAGCAATACCAAAAGATAAAAAATGACCCATACCATATAAACCATCGATGGAAAATCCAAATATTAGTGTTAAAAATAAAATCAATCCATCATATTTTCTTATTGATCTAAAAGAATCTTTAATTTTTTCTTGATTATAACTATCTGGTTTATAAAAATATTCAGATAAATTTAAGTTTTCTTTCAAAGGATTTAAGAATTGATATGATAAGGCATTATTAGGACAATCACTAATACAAATTAAACAAGATGTACAATTTGTATTTGTTACTTTATTATAACTATTAATTTCATAATTTACATCAATGCCAACAGGACAACTATTAGTACAAATATTAGTATTTATACAATTGCCGGTTTTTCTAACCTTATACATTGCAAATGTATTGGGTATTTTTAAAAATGCTCCCCAAGGGCAAATAAATCTACAAAAACCTTTTCTACCTAAAAAGTATACAATTAATAATCCATCAATAAAAAAAGTTAATGTACCAATAAAAAATCCTGGTAAAAATGCCCATATTCCAGGATAAGCTAATTGAATTTCAGGTTTATTCCATGGATTCATTATAGCATAATAAAGATTTGGTGTAATATAGAAATAGATTAACATAAATAGTGGTAAAATGAATACTAATCTCGAATTTAGTGTTTTAGGTTTAAGATTTATTTTATTTAAAATCCACCATGACAATTCTTGAATCGCACCGAAATGACAACCCCAACCACAAAAAAACCGTCCAAAAATTAATGTAGTTAAAAATGCTATAAAAACTAAAATAACACCAGCATTTATAATTCCACTTTTAATAAATGAATGAAAAAATTCTTGAAAATCAATACTTCCTATTACAGAATCCCCAAAAACATATATATGAAGAAATATCATAATATGTAACATGATTAAACAAGAAATTCTTAATATTTGCATTTTTAATATTAAGGTGAAAGTAGAAACTCTACAAGTCGAACAATATCTAAAATATTAGCATTTAAATCATAATTCATATCAATTGCCCAAAATTCTTTTTCAGATAAAAAGTCACCTATCAATACTTCATTAATTGTTCTTACTACATCTAATACATCAACACTATTATCTTGATTACTATCACCTTTAATACCAACTAAACCTAGATGCTCAACTATTATATAAATTTGATTTGATGAGAAAGGCCCTTCATAAAAAATTGTTTTAGGTTGATTTGTTAAAGTATCTCTACTAGGCCAATTTATTGTAAAACCATCAAAATTATTATTATATCCAAGTCCAAAATGCTGTATTAAAGGATCCATACTTCCATGACCTTTGCTAGCTATAATTTCTCTTATTTGGTTTCCATTTGATGTATGTAAAGTTATTCTAGCTCCTATAGCTGATTTATTAGATAAATTTGACCAACCATTATTATCAATTGCATATTTTCCGCCTTCAAGACGAAATTTCACCCAATTATTATTGATTAAAGTTGAATCATTTGTAATATTTTTATATAACAAACTTGTATACTTTGCTGAAGTAGTATCATTTTCATTATCATCATTCTCACTCATTTCTAATCCAGCAGTAAAAACATCAATTAATCCATCGTTATCATAATCTCCAGCTATAATATCTTGAGTTGCAGATAAAAATTGAGGACTATAAGAAGGATCCCAACTTCCTTCTTCTAAATTATTAATAAATATATCATCATTAGTTCTTATATTTGATATCCATAATTCTACATCTCCATCATTATCTAAATCTGGCCATGATAAACCATTATTTAATGTATCTGCATTAGTATTAGACTCGTCTATAATGTTTTCAAAATCTCCATTATCATTTTCAAATAATCGATTAATACCCCAATTTGCTAAATACAAATCATAATCTTCATCATTATCATAATCTCCCCAAGCTGCACCATAACCCATACTACCAGCAGGATCAATATCTTGATCATCAATACCCAATGATTGTGAAACTTCGATGAAGAATGGTTCGGGATTTGCATTATATGTAATATTGCCAGGCTCACCAGTTAATGTTTGATTTTCTAATAAATAATTAATTGAAAATTTTCTTATAACATATATATCCTGATCTCCATCATTATCATAATCTGCAATTGTTATTGTCCTTGATGTACTCATATCATCCACATCTAAAAAATATCCTTGTATGAATTCTATTTCTCCAAATGGATTTAAACCCTGATTTAAATATAAGAAAGCTTGAGTATCTCCTTCATCTTGAATAATAAAAATATCTAAATCACCATCTAAATCAGCATCTAAAAGACCCTGCCCATGGATATCAGGTAAAAAGGCTCTTGGTAAATATTCAACTGTATTATAAACATTATTCCCATCATTCATAATTAGATGATGAGGCAAAGATTCAAGATATCTTTGTTTAATAATATCTGGATAACCATTATTATCAACATCTCCCGCAACAACTCCAATTAATCCATCTGTATCAATATCTGAACTATCAGTTATATTAGTAAAAACACCATTGATATTTTCAAACATATATGAATTATTAAATCCAAAATAAAGATCAAGATCATTATCCCAATCTAAGTCAAGCATAACAGCACCTTTTGCCTTCATTTTTTGATATTCATCTGAATCTTCATTTACCCATGAATTAAACAATCCACTTGATAAATTTTGAGGAGGCTCATTTCTATATTCTGCAGTAGCATCACTATTAGTTACTATAAAAAATAATTCACTACCCAACAACATCATACTTGCAGATACAAAAATAAAGAAAATTAATCTAATAATATTTAAAAATGAAAATATCATAATTCAAATTACAATTTATATGTTATTTATTCTATAGATAGTTTTTTTCAAAATGTTACAATGATATTACTTTTTGAAGAATGACTTTACCAATTTCATTTCTAGGTATAAAATCTACAAAAACAAATTCTTTAGGTATTTTATATTTAGACAAATCAATTAATAAATAATCTATAATCTCTTTAGGAGATATTCTATTATTTTTGTCTTTCATACAAATATAAGCTACCACCTTTTGTCCCCACTTATCATCTGGTACACCAACAATGGCACAATCTTGAATATTTTTTATTTTCATTAATAATAATTCAATTTCTTTTGGATTTATATTTTCACCACCTGAAACAATAAGATCCTTTCTTCTCATTTCTATAAATAAATTATTGTCTTTATCTAACCAACCAATATCTTTAGAATTATGATACTCATTGTTTTTCTTTTCATTTAAATATCCCTTCATAACCATAGGACCTTTTATATGAACCTCATTATTAATAACTTTTATTTTTACATCCTTAAATGGTTTTCCTGATGATTCTTTCTTACTAGGATAATCTTTAATCCACAAACCAACAATACCCGAACAAGTTTCAGTCATTCCATAGGTTTTTACAATATTTAATTTATTTTTTAAACATTTATCTAATAATTTGTTTGAGGCAGGTCCACCACCTAATAAGATTGCTCTTAATGGTAATAAACAATCTATTCCATCCGGTTTATTAATAATTTTTTCTAACATTGTAGGAACTAAAGAAACAATTGAAACTGGATTCGCTTTAATCAAATTGTATAATAAATCAGAATTAAATGATTCAGCCAAATTAATACTAAAATCATAAATTAATGCTCTTACTAATACTGCCAGACCACCAATATGATGCAATGGCAAACAACATAAAAATTGATCATTATTTTTAAAATTTAAAAATGAATCCCAATTTTGACAACTAGCTTCAAAATTTTGATACGTTAGTTCTACAGCCTTAGGGATATCAGTTGTACCTGAAGTTAAAATAATTGCTGCAACATCATTCTTTTTGATACTATAATTGGATTCATAAACTTGACAAACTCTAGCTATACTAGGAAATTCTTCAATTTCTAAAGTTGTAATACCTAAATCATCAACTCTATTCTTTAATTCCCAATTAGTAACAATAACCTTTGGATTTATTAACTTTATAATTTTCTTTAATTCAATTTTAGTAAATTTTATAGATATTGGCACAACTATTATACCAGATTCAAAACAAGCTAAAATAATTTCTACTATATCAACGCCATTAGGTAAAAAAACTACCAATTTGTCTTGTTTATTTATCTTAGAGACTGAAAAAACTTTTTGTATTGTTGATATGTTTAAAGATAATTCTTCTATTGTATATGATCGATTTTGATATACAAGAAATTGTTTTTGAGGATCATTTTTTAATCTTCTATCTTTAAACCATGATATCATAATTAATATCCTAATCCGGGCTTATTAGATATAATAACATTATTATTAACTATGTATGACGGTGGATTTTTAAAAAATAAATTCCATGTTGAAAAACCACAATATTCTTTTATATTTAATGCTGCTGCTATATGAACATTAGCTAAAAAACCTATTTCAGATTCTAATGTAGTTGTTATAATTGACTTAATATTATTTTTCTCTGCAATATCAACAATTTTTTTTGTATTCAAATAGCCTCCAGAAATCATTGGTTTAATTATAAAAATATCAGCACAATTATTTTCAATCATTCTATATGCTGAATCTAAGCAAGTTATTGATTCATCTACTGCTATAGGAATTTTACTATAATCTTTTAAATCTGATAATTCTAAAACCTGTTCTTTAGGCAAAGGCTGCTCAATATATTGTATATTATAATCTGATAATTCCTTAACCCACATTTTTGCTTCTTTTAAATTAAGAATTTCATTAAAATCTAACCGAAATTTTAAGTTCGAAAATTTATTTAATATTTTATCAAAAAATAATTTATATCTATCTAATTCTAATGATGTAATTTTAATTTTTACTATATCATTAAGTTGTTTGATATCAGAATTTATATTGAGATTAGAATTAGAAAAAATTTTTTTAAGCGATTTTTGATTTAAATATTGTGACATTGGAATCATTTTTTTTTTGCTTAATAAATCATATATTGCTGTTTCAAATCCAAATTGTATTGATGGATAATTTTTAAATTTTTCATAAATAAAATCTTTCAATGAAATCAAATCTAAACCATTTAAATTTTTAAATATATTTTTAATTTTATCTTTAACATATAAATTATGATCAGGGCTATATCCATCTAAGGGAGCAATTTCACCATGCCCTATTAAATTTTCGCATTTTATTTTTACATACCATCCAGTTCTAACAAAATACTTTTGATTAAACATTTCAAAAGGTTTTAACATCTGTATATTAAAAGGTTCAATTGTAATGGAATCAATTTTCATGTAATCAAGCTAAAAGAGAATATAAATGAAAAAATTAATAATAATCGTGCAGTTCTAGCTAAAACATCATTTAACTCTACTCCTGTTTTATTATATATTTCATAAACTAATATGAATGCTATGGGAAGAGTGAAAAATGCTAAAAATATTGATATATTATTAATAAAAAAATATAAATATATAATCAAAAAGTATGGTAATAAAATTAATGTTGAAAACTCTAATTTTGAAAATTTTAAACCAAAAATTACTGCTAATGTATTTTTACCTGATTTAAGATCTGTATTTATATCACGAATATTATTTACAACTAAAATTGCCGTAGATAATGAACCAATAATCATTCCACAAATTAAAGATTCAAAATTAATATAAGAAGTATGTAAATAAAAAGTACCCATAACGGCTACAAGACCAAAAAATACAAAAACAAAAATATCTCCTAAACCATTGTATCCTAATGGGTATGGACCTGAGGTATATAAATAACCTGATATTATAGATAATAAACCAATTATCACAATTATATATCCACCAACAGCAACTAAATACAATCCAAAACACATTGATAATCCAAAACTTAAAATCATACCAAATTTTAACTTTTCTACAGATATAAGACCTGATTGTGCAGCTCTAATTGGACCTAATCTTTTATTTGTATCAGCTCCATTTATAAAATCAGATAAATCATTAGATAAATTTGTTCCTATTTGAATTAATATAGATGAAATTAAGATTGATATGAAAATTGTCCATTGTATTATCTGATTATTATCTAACGCTAATGCTGTTCCAACTAAAACAGGTGAAATTGCTGCTGGAATAGTTTTTAACCTAAATGCTAATAACCATGGAACTATAATTTTCAACATTTAAGGGTATCTTTTAAACTTTTTGAAATTTGGTTTTCTTTTTTCTTTAAATGCATCTCTACCTTCTTGAGCTTCTTCAGTCATATAAAATAACATAGTAGCATCACCTGCTAATTGTTGTAAGCCTGCTTGACCATCACAATCAGCATTTAAAGATGCTTTTAATAATCTAAGTGCCATTGGAGACTTTTCTAAAATTTTTCTACACCAATTTATAGTTTCAATTTCTAATTCAGCAATTGGAACAACTGCATTCACTAAACCCCATTCTAATGCTTCTTGGGCATTATAAAATTTACACAAATACCACATTTCTCTCGCTCTTTTCTGACCTATAATTCTTGCCATATAAGATGCTCCCCATCCACCATCAAATGAACCAACATTTGGTCCAGTTTGACCAAATTTTGCATTTTCTGCCGCAATTGTTAAATCACAAATCATATGAAGTACATGACCACCTCCAACAGCATAACCTGCGACTGATGCAATAACAGGTTTAGGCATTGTTCTAATTTGTTTTTGTAAATCTAAAACATTCAATCTAGGAACTCCATCATTACCAACATAGCCTGCATTCCCTCGTATTTTTTGGTCTCCACCAGAACAAAAAGCTTTTTCACCTTCACCTGTAAAAACAATAACGCCACAATCATTATCTTCTCTAGCTTTTTCAAATGCTTCTTTAAGTTCTTTTATAGTTTTCGGTCTAAAAGCATTACGTACCTCAGGACGATTAATTGTAATACGAATAATCCCAGTAGCATCATTAGAACCTTTTTCATATTTAATATCAGTATAATTTTCAGCTATATCCCAAACTATATTCATTTTTCTCCTTATTAAATGCTAATAAAAACTGCTATAAAATTTACTAATTTCTGATTCGATAAAAATTCTTTTATTTCAATTAAATTGTAATTTTATTAATCATAATACTAATTTCTTTAAAATAGATAAAAAATTTAATAAATTTGAACAAAATGAAATACTTAATAACCATATTAATCTTTTTCTCTAAAATATTTAGTCATGAATGCAATATTATTGATCCATTGAATTATGGTGATTGTGAAATGATATTAGGCTGGTCGTGGACTCAAGATGGTTGCAATCAAATTTCAGGTTGTTCAACCATTAATAATGATGGCATTGATGATAGTGATTTATTTTATGATAGTGAATATTATTGTATTCAAGAGTGTACAATTCACAATAGCAATTATGGTGATATGAATGATGATAATAACATTGATGTTGTTGATATAGTTATCATAGTGAATATTATTTTAGATAACACAGAAATTAATGATCATTTTCAATGGGCAGGTGATTTGAATTTTGATGATATAATAGATATTTTAGATATAATTATTACAATAGATCTAATATTGGATAATGAATATGAAAATATGAATACATGGGAAATCATTCAAAATGAGATATTAGATCCAAACTGTGTATCTTGTCATAACGTAGGGCATTTTTATGCAGAACAATCAGGATTAATTTTAACCTCAGATGTAGCTTATCAAAGCTTAATAAATACTCCTCCAGTAAATTCCTCAGCTTATGATGATGGATTAGTTTTGGTAAGTAATGAAGGTGGATTATTAGGTCTACAACTTAGTTATTTATGGGAAAAACTAGATATATGGAATCAAGAACATTATTTTGCAGAACACCCTAATTATGGGTCAATTATGCCAATGGGTGGTCCATATTTAACAAGAGGTCAATTAGATTTTATTGAACAATGGATTTTTGCAGGTGCTCCTAATACGGGTGTAGTTGCTGATGTTGTATTATTAAATAATGACAATGTATGGTCAGAGCCAGAATTTGAACCTCTAGATCCTCCAGAAAATGGTATTCAAATTCATCTTGAACCTTTTAACATATGGGAAAATAATGAAAGAGAAATTTTTTATTATACTCCATTAGATACAAATGAAGATCTATTTATTAAACAAATTGAAATTTCTATGGCTCCCGGTTCACACCATTTCATTTTATATACATTTGAAAATATACCTAATGCATTTGTTCCTAACCCTTACCAAATACGTGATTTACATTATGAAAATGGTGATTATAATGCTTCACAATTTTATGTTATGAATTATCATCAATTTATTGCAGGAACACAAATCCCTTATACAAATTATTCAATGCCAGAGGGTGTAGCTTTAAGAATGTCAAATCAATATGGGTTTGATATTAATTCTCACTATTTAAACTATAGTGATTCGCTACATTATGGAGAAGTATATGCCAATATACATTTAATTGATCCATCTGAAGTAGAACACATAGCACATATATTACAATTAAGCAATCAAGATTTTATTTTGCCTGCAGGTGAAGAGACCACAATTGAATCTACATATATGTTTACTCCTGGATGGGGCGATATTCCAAATAACACTGAATCAATTAGTATATTTCAATTATTTTCTCATGCTCATGAATTAATGACTAGATTTGATGTTGAATTAGTTGGAGGAAATAATGATGGAGAACTTATATATACTGCATTGGATTGGGAACATCCACCAATCCTTCAATTAGATCCACCACTTATTATTTCTGATGGGCAAGGTCTTAAATTAAAAGTTACATACAATAATTGGAGAAATGAGGATGTAGAATTTGGATTTTTTAGTACTGATGAAATGATGATCTTATTTGGACATTTTTATGCAAATTAATGAAACATTAAATCATTTAAAACATTTCACTTTATATGATATAGAATTAAAGAATGAAAGGATTAACAAATGAAATTTTTAAATAATATTTTTATTTTATCAATAGTTCTCTTTGCTATTGGATGTAATAGTTTTATTATGAAAGATGATAAAAACATAGAACTATATGATGATGAATTAATTAAGGAAATTCAAAATACTACAAATAAAACTGAAATAGGTTATAATGACTTGCCAATAAATATTATATCAACTTTAGAAAATTCATATAACAATAAATTATTTTTAAGTGAATTAAAAGCATTCGAATTAGGATATGAACTAACTTATACAGATGTAGATACAGATGAAGATTTTTTTAAAAAACTATATTTTAATATTGAAGGTCGAAAATTAACATCTAAAAAAGATTATAATAAAAGAGATAAAAAATGTTTTGAATTAGAATATCCTATAATATTTATAATGCCAGATGAATCTAATATTACCATTTCTAATAATGACGATTGGGGAGAATTAAAAAATTGGTATCATATAAATGAGGATATAGAACAAAGACCAAGTCTACAATATCCAGTTAATATTATTTATGAAAATGGTAATATAGAAACTATAAATAATGAAGAAGAAATGATAGAAGTAAAAAATAGCTGTATAGATTGCATGGAATTAATATACCCCGTCACTTTTATATTACCAGATGAAACTACAATTACTGTAGATAATAATAGTGAAGACAGTTGGGAAGAATTAAAAAATTGGTATAATGAAAATCCCAATATAGAGTTTGACTGGAACTTGCAATATCCAGTTAATATTCAATTAGAGGATGGTACAATAACTACTGCTAATAATTTATCTGATATTGAACTTGCTAAACAAAATTGTGAATAGTTTAATATATTTATTATTATTTTTATTTTCATTTTCATTTTCAGCATTAACAAAGCCTCAAAATGGTGAATTGATAAATTATATTCATATATACTTTGAATGGGATCAAGTACCAAGTGCAATTAGTTATAATGTTCAAGCTTCAAATCAACAATCATTTAATAATCTAATTCTTAACATTGAAGAAAATTCTACAGCATACATTGATAAAGATAATTTTAATTGGAATAATAATTATTTTTGGAGAGTAAGACCTATTTATAATGATGGACAATTTGGTAATTGGATTAGTACATCCTCTTTCCAAATTGGAACTACAATACTTCCAAATTTAGATGTATATATATATAATGATGAATTAATCCAAGATGGACTAAATATGTATAGTCAATTTTCTCCTTATGTTGCTATTGGTGTTATTGATAAAAATGGAAATGAAATATGGAATACTCAATCAGTTTATATGAATCACATAAATCAATATGGTCAACTATATGGTGTTAATGGTCAGGGAGTTCAATTTAATTATGATCAAGAAATAATATGGTCAACACCTGAGGGAACTGATATTGATAGTCACGAAGTCAAACAAATTCCAAATGGAAACTATATGGCATTTGTTCCTATTTATCAATCAGGACCAATTCCTCAAGGTGATTGGACTAATTTATTTCAATCATTTGGATATTCTGCTGATGGAATTACAAATGAATTTCCATGGATGGGACTTAGAATTGTTGAATGGGATAAAGATACTGGAGAAGAGGTCTGGAACTGGGATCCATTTGAACATTTTTCTATGGATGATCATGATTTATATGGTGGCATGTGGTGGGATGCTGCATTTAATGGTCGTTTTGATTGGATGCATACCAATGCATTTCATTTTGATGAACAAGAAAGTGTTATTTATGTATCTCATCGACATCTATCAAGGATAAGTAAAATTTCTTATCCTTCAGGTGAAATAATTTGGAATATGGGTTTACCAGCAGAATATAATACTGGTGAAAATAATATCTGCACAGATTTATTATTTAGCTGGCAGCATCATATACAACTTTTAGATAATGGAGATTTAATATTTTTTGATAATGGTAATTTAAGTGAAATGCTTATTGGAGACTCTAACCCAACAACTAGAATACGTAGAATTAGAGTAAATGATAATAATGGATGCGAAACAGTTTGGCAATATGATCTTCCACAAAATTTATTTGGAGCTGGAATGGGAAGTGTTCAATTGCTTGAAAATGGGAATTATTCTATATACTCCTATGGCAATGGTATGAATGAAGGTGAATGTAGTATTTTAGAAATAACACCAGAACAAGAGTTAGTATGGAAAGTGACATCTCAAAATCAAAACTCTGCTTGGTATAGATCCTATAAAATCCCTTCAATCCATCCTAATGCATTTAGTGTTGTTGCTGATGGATATAAAATAAATGAAAATAATGAAAGTATCATTGAACTTGTAAATAATTCACTTAACTTTAATTTGTATAATAAAAGTGGCTATAATCAAATATATCATTATATTATTACTGATACTAATGGAATGTTTAATAATCAAGAAGGAGAATTTACTGTAGAGCCATATTCTAATTTAGAATTTGGATTTCAAACTCAAGACTCAAATATAAATGAAAGTTACATTAATTTTTCAATTTGGCCCGTGTATCATGAATATTCAAAAAAAGAACTATCTTTTTTAATAAACAATAGTAATCTATTAGGAGATATTAATAATGATAGTGTTGTTAACATTATTGATGTTATTTTAGTTGTTGATATTATATTAGATGAAAGTAATAATCAGTCAGCTGATTTAAATAATGATGGGTTAGTTAATATTCTTGATATTGTAATGATTATAGACTTCATATTATCTTAAACAAACATATTTATGATTAATTTTCATCCTGAAATAACTAGAATAGAGAAAACTATTATTAATATCCGGCGTGATATTCATAAACATCCCGAACTATCATTCAAAGAATATAGAACAGCTGATTTAATAGCAAAAAAATTAGACTCACTTAATATAAAAGTAACAAAAGGCATAGGTAAAACTGGTGTTATAGGAGATCTTATAGGATCTGATGGACCCTGTATTGCATTAAGGGCAGATATGGATGCCCTACCTATTCAAGAAACTGGAAATTTAGAATATAAATCTATAAACGATGGGGTTATGCATGCATGTGGACATGATGGACATATTGCTATGCTACTAGGTGCTGCTGAAGTTTTATCTAAAATGAAAAATAAACTTAATGGTTCTGTGCGTTTTATTTTCCAACCCGCTGAAGAAGGCAGGGGAGGTGCACGCTATATGATAAAAGATGGATGCTTAAACAATGTAGATGAAATTTATGGGGCACATCTTTGGAATTATCAAGAATATGGTACAATTGGAGTTCAATCAGGACCTATTATGGCTGCAGCTGATATGTTTAAAATAACTATAAATGGAAAGGGTGGGCATGGTGCTGCACCACAAGGTTGTGTAGATTCAATTATTGTAGCCTCTCATTTAATACAATCATTGCAAACAATAGTAAGTAGAAATACAAACCCATTAGATAGTACTGTTGTATCAATAGGTAAAATTAAAGGTGGACATAATTTTAATATTATTGCTGATCAAGTAATATTAGAAGGAACTACTCGATCATATACTGAAAAAAATAGACTGTTAATCAAATCAAGAATGAAGGATATTATTATTGGAACTGAAAAATTATTTAATGCTCAAATCAACTTTGATTATGAAGATGGTTATCCACCCACAATTAATAATTCCAAATGCACTACAAATCTACTTAATACTGCAAAAAAAATAGTAAACAAAGGTGCTGGTAAACCATATTTATCTATGGGAGGTGAAGATTTCAGTTATTATGGTCAAAAAATACCCTCTTGCTTCTTTTTTGTTGGCTCTTTACCTAAACATAAAAAAGAAATGACCGTTCCACATCACTGCTCACATTTTGATATAGATGAAAAAGCATTATTAATTGGTAGCTCCGTTTTCGTTTCATTAATTGAATCATTATTAATGAAAGGTAAATGATGTATTATAAAAACACAGCAATTTTAATTTTAAGATTAGGTATTGGATTTATGTTTATACTTCATGGATGGCCAAAATTTATTGGAGGACCAGAAAAGTGGTTTAAATTAGGTGAATATGGTATGCATTCTTTAGGAATAAATTTTCTACCTATGTTTTGGGGATTTATGGCAGCATTTTCAGAGTTTTTTGGCGGTATTCACATTATATTAGGCTTATTTACACGCTTTTTCTCATTATTGCTGTTTATAACAATGTTTGTAGCAACAATGACACATATCTCTGATGGTATTATGAGTGCATCTCATGCAATTGAATCATCGATTATATTCCTATCATTATTTCTAATGGGTGGAGGAAAATATTCATTAGATTATAATATTTTCAAGAATCAAAATACAGAAAAAAATATCTAAAAGTTCT
>MDSZ01113770.1_pt1 | contig 30858 bp, 27 predicted proteins | sample 811201 | NCBI WGS metagenome assembly MDSZ01 (sample SAMN05326647, study PRJNA326480) | marine metagenome | isolation source: seawater | place: Indian Ocean: North | collected 2010 | reverse complement strand
TTCAGAGGATTCTGAATCCTCAGAATTGAACCCAAGGCATGCGCCGATAGCTTTCGGCCTGTTGTCGAGTTGGTGTCATCAGACTGACTGGAGGGCAGAATAGCCAATTTGAGGCCTCAATAGCTTTGGGCCTACTTCAGGCGATCAAAAGTTTTCTGTAGGATTTCCCAGTCTTGCGTAACAGAAGTCTTTTCCTGAGCCGCTTGAATCAAAGAAAGCTCATTCGCATTTTTGGTGGGCTCTGAGACTTGGTAATAGACCCCAAAATGGCCGGGGAAGGGAGCATCTGCCAATTGGTAAGCAGCAAGTTCACTCGAGCAATCGTGATCTTCTGGCACTAACTCAAAAGCCCCTCCTTTTCGCGGATTAGATGCATCAAAAGCTCCTTTGTAAAATTCCACACACTCGCTCAAGCATTCTATGACGCTGAATCCTTCATGGTCCATTGCTTTCCCCATCATTTCTAATAGATGCTTAGGGTTAGTGCTTGTAGACCTTGCAATGAAGGTTGCTCCCGCAGCGATAAGCTGCTTCATGGGGTTGATCGGTTTATCTTTGGATCCTCCTAAATCGGTTTTACTTTTAAAACCAATAGGTGAAGTTGGAGAAGTTTGCTTTTTGGTCAAACCGTAAACAAAATTGTCCATGACGACATACGTCAAATTGACGTTCTTCCGTGCTGTGTGATTGAGGTGATTACCTCCTATCGAAAAAGCATCTCCATCTCCACCGAAAACAAACGTATGAAGGTCTGGCCGGGACAAAGACACGCCCGTTGCGAATGGAAGTGCTCTTCCGTGGATAGTATGAGCGCCGTTAGCTTGAACGAAATAAGGAAACCGACTTGAGCACCCTATGCCTGCGACTGTTGTCACCTTTTCGTGGTGCAAGCCGCGCTGCTGGATTAGTTTAAGATACAATGCTAAAATCGAAAAGTCCCCACAACCTGGACACCAAGTGGGGTGATCGGCGGAAATATCTTTTTTTGTTAGAGGTGGTCTTTCCTCGACATTCGGAGTTGCAACACTGGATGTTTTTTCGATGGATTCTGTGGCACTCATTTAGTTAAGTGTTCTTTTGAAGTAGAAAAAAGTTATTCCTCGGAAATTTTATCATGGACCCTTTGAATTATTTCTTTGACCTTGAATGTAAGTCCATCTGTTTTCGTTACACTTTCTATTTTTGGATCGCAGAAACGAGCCCTTAAGATAGCAGCAAACTGTCCGTATCCATAAAGCCCTTCATCATTTAATTCGACTACTACAATTTTATCAAAACACTCAAAAATCTTTTCTAGTCCATTTGGTAATGGATTAATATTTTTCAAGTGCATTGCAGCCCACTCAATACCTTCCTTGGTGACTCGGTCGATTGTCTCTTTTATGGGGCCTTTTGTTGAACCCCATCCGACTATCAAAACTTTTCCTTTTTTCGGCCCATATATTTGAGGCAGAGGTAGACTTTTTGCCAAAGCTTGAAGCTTTCGACGTCGCTTCGCGTTCATTTCGACGTGTAATTTCGGTGAGCCAGTGGGGTGACCCATTTCGTCGTGTTCGAGTCCTGTAACAACAGGATACTTGCCGCTTTTTATAGGAGTGCCTGGTGCGAGATGTGCGGTGATACCATCCGGAGAAGAAAGATCATATGGTTTATGATTTTCGACTGGAGTTAAATCTGGAGATAAATCTTTGCATAGTTTCTGCAGATTGGGTTCATCGAATGCTTCGATGCGACTTGCAATAGCCTGATCTGTTAAAATGATTACAGGGGTACTAAAGTCTTTGGCAAAGCGGACTGCTTCCATAGCCGTGTAGAAACAATCTTCCACATCTGCAGGTGCAACAACAACTCTTGGAGAATCTCCGTGACCACCGAAACAAGCGATATTGAGATCAGACTGTTCAACGTTAGTTGGCATACCTGTGGAAGGACCTCCACGCTGAACATCTACGATAACTAAAGGAATCTCAGCCATGATACCCCAGCCAAGGGCCTCGGTTTTGAGAGAAATACCTGGACCGCTTGATCCAGTAACGGCCACACGCCCGGCGTAGCTTCCCCCCAGAGCCATCATGATCGAGGCAATCTCATCCTCACATTGAATGAAAGATCCGCCGTATTTCGGGAGTTCACGCCTCAGAAGTTCCATGATATCCGACCAAGGGGTTATGGGATAACCAGCTCCGAAACGAACTCCTGCTGCAATGAGGCCATATGCTAGCGCCTCATTACCATTCATCACTACTTGAACTGATCGAGATCCTGAACTTTCCGAAAATGCGAAAGTTTCAATAATGTTGCCAGTTTGATACTGGTTACCCGCATTGAAAGCGGCGAGAGCTGTCTCGGTTATTTTGGGGTTTTTACCCTTAAATTTTTCGGTAATTAACCGAATTACCTTTTCCGAATCCAAGTTGAAAATACTGCAGATCAGGCCCAGAGCGAAAATGTTTTTGCCCTTGTCCCTTGCGGTGCCACCAATCGCTTCAATGGTCAGACTGCTGATAGGGATGCCAACATGATGAAAACTTCCTTCCCATTCTTCGTTTGGTTTAACATGGTCCGAATCATAAAGTACTATCCCTTTGCTCTTGAGAGAGCTGATGTGTCCTTCATAGGAGTGCTGATAAAATGCCAACAAAACGTCTGCATCATCCCCAGCGCTCAAGACCTCTCCTGTGCCAATGCGCACTTGAAAAATGGAGGGCCCACCTGAGATGGTAGAAGGGATCGTCATGAAGGTCATGACGTCTTGTTCGCTTCGGCCGGCGAGCCGGGCCAGAAAACCTCCGATAGATTGAATGCCGTCTTGGGAGTTCCCGGCGATGCGGATGACGGCTTCTGTGATGTGAGACTGTTGTTTCGAACCGCCATTTTCTTTGGCGGCCAAAGTGGAATCGTTCATTCAGCGTGTTTTTCCATTAACAATTCTGATGATGTGAACCTCCAGAATGGTGGGACTGTCAGCGAATCGTTAACAGAACTCAATAATCTTAAAACCCACCCCTACAAGTGTCAAACGATTAACTTGAATTCTGATGTCTTTACGGCTGTTACCATACTTTGCTGATTTGGGAGCCTGTTGTAAATAAGTTAAACTTATTTACAAAGATTAGTTTTGTTCAGCTGTTTGGGTCCTTCATGGCTGCCTCCAGCATGCCTAATTGCGTCAGTCCCTCAAGTAAGCCTTGGCCAGCCTGGGAATTCGCGACGTAACCTCCCTCGCGCCGTGCCTTTTCGATGACTTCAGGCATGCTGTTGCTGGGTACGATCAGGTGCTCAGCATAGCGTCGATCCAGCATCGGAAGGTCATTAAAATGATCGCCCGCCGCAACCATCGCGTGAGGGCCAATGGCATGCTTGCGAGCTACCTCCCTCATGACACTTCCCTTGTGGATTGAGACGTGGGCAAAGCGGGCATAGACATCATTCCGAACCCAAGCAAGTTGATCGACTTCTGCAGTGATGCGCGCAACGCCTTCATGAATGATCTCTGCTTCCTCCTGGCTCGAAGCAATCAAACAGACGGGCGAAAACGGGTCTTCGTAAACTTGAGCAGAGAAATTTGTGCGGATCCATTGGCCCACTTTCGTGATGAGAGTTTCATGCGTCTTAAAGAGATCGTCATGAATCGTTTGAACCGAACGATTCCATTCGGCATCTTGGTGATACTTGTGGCCATTCCAATGAAAGAGTTCCCGTTCAACCGTTCCCAGATAATCGGGATACACGTCAGCGCAATGAGGTAACAGGCTCTCAAGCAGGTAGGACTTATCCCTTCCTGTATTCACCATCCACAAGCAACCACGCTGCTGAAGCCTTTGGATGGCCTCCAGAAGGGGTTTTGGAATGCAAGGTTGAGAAAGGTGATCAAAGAGGGTGCCGTCGAAGTCGGTGCAGAGCAACCGTACGGGGGAATGGGGCATGGTTTCTTGAGGGATTTTTGTCATGAAGTGGGCGCGTTTGAACTTTATGTAAACCCTCTCAAGAGCATCGACAAGAGAGGACACAGTTTTGCTCTCAGAGAATCCGTCCTGGCCGGGCCAAACCACTGGAGCATTGACAGAGCCTGCTTTCCTGCATAAGTTTCGCCAAAATTGAACGTTATGTCCGAGGAACAACCCAACCCGCAGGCCAACGCTCCTGAAGCCAAAAAGGAGACCGTACGCATCAATCTCCCACCTAAGCCTACAGCAGCGCCTACGGTCAAAATTCCTGCGCCATCTGCAGTTGCTGGTGCCAAACCGGCCGCAGCTGCCCCTGCTGCAGCTGGCGGTGCCGCCGGTGCAACCCAGAAGCTTCCCAGCGCTGCCCCTAAGGCTGCAGCATCCGCTCCCCCAGCGCCTGCTGCCAGCGTGACCGCCAAGCCTTCTCCAGTCATGGCCCCAAGACCTGCGGTTCAGCAGGCATCCGGGGTGGATTCGATTTTGGCTATTGCAGCCATGATCGGGGTCTTAAGTGTTGGAGTTTTCGTGTGGTTCCTGATCTGACGTTTTACCCTTGCCACTACATTCCATGGAAAGTTTGACAGATTCCTCCTTTGAAGAAAAGGTCCTAAAGGCTTCAGGGCCCGCACTCGTTGATTTTTGGGCTGAATGGTGTGGTCCATGCAAAATGCTCACTCCTGTTTTGGAGAAACTCTCCAAGGAGAACGAGGGCAAGATCCAAATTTTCAAAGTGAATGTGGATGAGTGTCAGCAGCTTGCTGTGCAGTTCAATATTCGTTCCATCCCGACCTTGCTGTTTTTCAAGGACGGTCAGGTGCAGGAGCAGGTGGTTGGCCTCAAGAGCGAGTCCGATCTTCAGGCAAGCATCGACCGACTTGCCTAAGGTGCCGCCTCTGGTTCTTCTGTTGCAGAAGCCGATCAATGTTGGTAATGGGTCCTTAACCTGTTCTACCAATGTTGGGCTTAATCAATCCTAGGCCTCATTCCCGAAGGGCTGAATTTTATCATCAGCTGGGAATCATGATCCGGGCAGGTGTCAGCTTGCCCAATGCCCTTGCCTCGATGCACCGAAACGGAGGTTTTGGTGTCTCTCGCAAAACCGTCGAAAGTTGGATGCAACGCCTTTCGATGGGATCCACCTTTGAGGAAGCCATCGCCGCTTCATCGGATGAAGTTCCGGCCCTGGACATTGCCCTGTTGGGCTCCGGTGAAAAATCCGGTCGATTTGAGGATTGCCTGAGCGCTCTGTCGCATTATTACAGTCAGATTGCTGCTAACATCCGATCCGTGTTGAGTGGTCTGGCTTGGCCCATACTCACTCTTTTCATCATGATAGCTCTCGGCCCCCTTCCGGACTTGGTTCTCAAGGGGGATGTTTCCCATTATTTCGGGCAGGTGTTCCGACCTGTGGTCATCCTTTGCGGCCTCTTCGTCCTGATGTCCCTGGCTTTTGACTCCCGAAGAGGACGTCCATGGCAGGCATGGATGGAGCGGGTATTGGGTCTGGTGCCCTTTTTGGGTGGGGGGATCAAGGCCATGGCGCTAGCGCGCTTTTCACTCGCGCTGGAAGCGCTGCTCAATGCAGGAGTGGACACGCCCAAGGCTTGGTCCAGTGCAGCCTATGCCAGCGGATCTCCCATGCTCGCCCGTGAAATGAAAAGCTTTGGTTCAGCTATGGAAAGGGGTCGCACACCTTCCGAGTGGTTGCAGGAAGCTCGCTTTTTCCCAGATCTGTTCAAGATGTCCTATGCCACTGGCGAGCTGTCCGGGAAAGTGGACGAGAACCTTCAGCGTTTGATTCAAGTATACGCAGAGGAAGGCTCCATGAAGTTGCAAGCCTTTTCAGCCTGGTTTCCCCGCTTGATTTATTTGATCATTGTGTTGGTCGCCGCCTATCGGATTCTTTCCTTTTACTCAGGATATTTTGGTGGTCTTGGCATTTGAGACAGTATGAATAGTTCCAACCACGAAACAGACATGTGGACCATTGAAGACATTCAAAACGATGAGCAGCTCAGGATTCGAGAGTTCCCTGTTTGCAAGGACCAGGTTTTTCTCAGTCATGCAGCGGTTTGCCCATTGCCTGCCTGTGTCAGTCAAGCTATCGCAGACTATGCCTCCGCTTGTCAGTTTGGGGATCAGGAGGATGCGGCTGTCAGTCTCAATGCACAGACCCGTCTTCTGGCGGCCAACCTTCTGGGAGTCCAGTCAAGTGAGGTCGCCTTGGTGGGGCCTACCAGTTTGGCATTGAGTTTCGTCGCTTCTGGATTCCCATGGCGTAAGGGGGATGCGATTCTGGTCTACCAGGATGATTATCCCTCCAACGTGTATCCATGGATGGCCCTCTCCGAATGGGGCGTCGAGGTACGATTCCTCAATGTGTCTTCCCCAGGCGGCATCCGTTGCATCGATGTCGAGGGGCAAATTGATGAAAACGTTCGGATGGTGGCCTTGGCTTCCTGTCATTTTCTCAGCGGCTTTCGACTCGAAGTCGAAGCCATAGGACGCATGCTCAAGGAGCGAGGCATTGCCTTTTGTCTGGATGCCATTCAGACCATTGGAGCTTTTCCTACGCCCTTGGATCACGTGGATTTCATGGCTGCCGATGCCCACAAGTGGATGCTGGGTCCGTGTGCCGCCGGGCTCATGATCGTCAAGGAGTCCATGCAGGATGTGCTGCAACCAACCACTTTTGGTTGGCATAATGTTCAGTGTCCCGACTTTGTGACTGCTGAAGATCTCATTCTCGCACCGGATGCCCGCCGCTACGAAGCCGGTAGCCATAATTCCATGGGGATCGTCGGGCTGCATGCCTCGCTTCAATTATTGCAGCGTATCGGAATCGACAATATCGCTCGTGATCTGCTGGCCAAGAGACGCCTGTTGGTCGATGAGCTGACGCAAAAAAAATACCGAGTCATGCATGCGGACGTGGAAGATCTGCATGCAAGCGGTATGGTGACGTTTGATCGCGCGGGTGAAGACATGCGGGCAACCCATCAGAGGCTCAAGGAAAAACATATTTTCACCGCATTGCGTAGCGACCGAGATGGAAGAGCCTACATCCGCGTGTCACCCCATTTTTACAATACCAACGACGATTTGCTGCGATTCCTCGAAGCACTTTAGACCTGTGGGCTGCCCGCCATTCTGCTAATATCGTGGCTATGCCAAGACGTATTACAGGTCGAAAGCTTTTTGTTTGCCTCATGCTGACCCGATTGATCATTGATTTCCCACAGGCTCAACCCACCGTTCATGAGGATGGTCGTATCGGTTTTGAACTTCATGCACCGTCGGCTGGTAAAGTGCTTTTGACCGGGCTGGGCGATCGAGCCCCCATCCCTATGACTCGCGGTGAGGAGGGTCTCTGGAGCGTCACCGTCGGACCCTTGGAACCCGACCTTTACAGCTACCATTTTCTAGTGGATGGCGCCTTGACCATCGACCCTAAGAACCGAGTCGTTAAGAAGTGGAGAACCTTGGCATCGATGGTCGAAGTGCCCGGGGTCAACCTTGCATCGTTGCATGCATGGAGGGATGTGGCGCATGGGATCGTTCATCGCCATTTTTACCATTCACAGGTGACAGGTTCACTGCGCTCCATGCTGGTTTACACGCCTCCTGCCTACCAGTTGGATGCTGAGTCTGCCTTTCCGGTTCTCTACCTCTTGCATGGCTTTGGGGATGACGAAACTGCCTGGACGGAAGTGGGTCGTGCTCATTTCATTGCCGATAACCTTCTGGCAGACAATCAATCTCAGCCAATGATTGTGGTGATGCCCAATGGGCACCCACTTCCCATCCCTGGTGATCCCGTTTTCGATGATTACGCGCCCGAAAATCTACGGGCCATGGAAGCGGAAATACGTCAGGAAATCATCCCTTATGTCGAACAGCATTACCGAATTGAGAAAGGTCGCGAACATCGAGCCATTGCAGGCCTCTCGATGGGGGGAGGGCATGCCTTGCAGATGGGCCTGCAGCACCCTGAACTTTTCGCCTGGGTGGCCGGTTTCAGCTCAGCAGCCCCTCACGAAGCATTGGATGAAACACTGGAGCCCTTGAAACCGATGTGGAGTCAGTCGCCTCTTCGTATGCTGTGGGTCGGCTGTGGAAAGGAAGACTTTCTGCTGGAGCGGAACCAGGTCTTTATCCAATGGCTGGAGCAGCATGGAATGGCTCATGAATGGGTATTGACCGAGGGGGGGCATGAGTGGGGGGTGTGGCGGCGCTATCTCACGTCGCTCTTGCCTAAGCTGTTCCAATAAACTTCCCCGTCAATCCAGCTAAAGCACCAATGCGCAACCTTGTTGCCTGAATCAGGCAACTCCCAGACTTTGAGCAATGGTCTTGGCTGCCAGGGCTGGGTCGCTAGCAGCATAAATGGGGCGTCCCATCACCAATCGGGTAGCGCCTCCGGCGACGGCTTCCTGGGGGCCCATCACGCGCTTCTGGTCTCCGAGGGCATCGGTTGCCGCTCGGATGCCAGGGGTGACCAGTGCGATAGTTTTCGGTAGGCTGCGACGTAAGCGCTCCAGTTCCAAGGGAGAGCAAACCAATCCCTCAAGACCGGCTGAGACCGCCATGGACGCCAATGCAGCCACTTGGTCTTCCACGTCGTTTCCGACACCGATGGCCTTCAATTGTGCCTGATCCATGCTGGTGAGAACGGTGACACCCAGGATGACAGGCGGGTGGATGCCAAGCGCAGCTGCGTTTTCTCGAGCAGACGCGACCGCGGCCTGAATCATGTCTGGACCTCCCGCACAGTGAATGGTCATCCACTGAACTTTCAGTCGCGTTGCGTTGGCAACTGCTTTAGCGACGGTATTGGGAATGTCGTGAAATTTGAGGTCCAGAAAGACCTCTGAACCTAGCTCGCGGATCGCAGCCACAACTTCTGAACCTCCTGAAGTGAACAGTTCAAGGCCGACCTTGAAACCACCCACATACGGGGCCACCTGGCGCGCCAGATCAATGGCCTGGGTGGGTGTTGGAACATCCAGGGCAACCAGGATGGGGTTTTCAGCAGGCATGACGTGTAGGGCTATGGAATGAACCTGGAATCACAGGCCCAGTTCCTTGAGTTTGGGTTCCATGGCTTCTGCCCAAATACGATAGCCTTGTTCGTTGAGGTGCAAGGCATCCGGCATGATATCCTCGGGGCACTCGCCATTCGGATTCAGAAAGTGATCGCCCAAATCAAGATAATGAACGCGTTTGCCATCGGCAAAACGACGAATGATCTGGTTGATGCCCTGATTGATGACGCGACCGCGATCATGGAGGGAGCGTCCCCTGGGGAAGACGCCCAGCAGAAGCACCTTGGTGTCGGGCGCACGTTCCTCAAGGATGGAGAGAATGCGTTCGACGCCTTGAGCGGTCTCTGCAGGAGCCTGCATTTTGTGACCCGTGTTGTTGGTCCCTATCATCACGACAGCAATCTTGGGCTGAATGCGATTCCAAGCGCCCTTGTTCAGGCGCCAAATCACGTGCTCGGTGCGATCCCCACCAAATCCAAGGTTGATGGGTTTGCGGTTGCCGTAATATTGCTCCCAAATGGCCTTTCCACTGCCTTCCCATCCCTGAGTGATGGAATCACCAATGAAAGCAAGGTCGATGTTCCCTTCCTTGAGGAGATTGTTCTTTGCTTGGTCCCGCTGACGCCACCAGGGTTCATCTCCGCGGGTTTGGGGGATCACGGCTGAATTGGCATCGTAAAACGTTTTGATATCCTGATAGCGCTGTTTCAAGGCGGTGAGAACGGGTTGGTAGGTCTGGTCTTGATGGAGGCTTTGCATCTCGTGTGGATCGTTTTTCAGATCGAACAGATTCCACTCTCCATTGCGGGGGAAATACATGAGTTTGTGGTTTTGGGTGCGAATGCCATCATGAATGGGGACGGCATGAACCGCCGCATTCTCGTAATAGGCGTAGTAAATGGCATCCCTCCAGTCAGAGGTTTTGCCCCCGCCGTTCTCGAAGAGGGGTTTGAGACTGCGTCCCTGCATTTCCTCAGGGATGGATGCACCGGCGATATCCAGAAAGGTTGGGCCGTAATCGATGTTCTGAATGAGGGCCTCGGAGCGAGTGCCCGGTTGGATCTTGCCTGGCCAGCGAACCAGAAATGGCATCTTAAGGGATTCCTCAAACATCCAACGTTTGTCATACCAGCCATGTTCACCCAGATAAAAACCCTGATCCGAAGAATAGATGACGATGGTGTTCTCTGAGAGCTGATTTTGATCAAGGTAATCCAGGATCCGTCCCACACTGTCGTCCACAGCTTGCACCGATCCGAGATAGTCGTGCATGTAGCGCTGATATTTCCATTGAGTAATTTCTTTTTCGGAAAGGGAGCCTTCTTTCATTTGATGAAGAAAACTCTGGTTTTCAGGCTCGTAATAAGCATCCCAGGCAGCTTTTTGTTCCGGATTCATGCGTCGATACTCACCATTGCCCAAGGGGCCGAAGTGCTGTGTGTAAAGGTTGTCTCCGTGAAACTTGGAGTCGTGACCCCAATGGAAATGGTCCTTGAGGGTCATCTCATTTTCCTTGAGCAGGGAAGACCTTCCGGCGTAGTCGTCAAAAAGGCTCTCTGGCTCAGGGATGGAACCCATGGGATATTTGCCAAAGTGTCTGGGATGAGGGGACCAGTTGCGATGGGGTGCTTTGTGCTGGCACATCAGAAGAAACGGCTTGTCGGAATCTTTCTGCTTGTCCATCCATTCAATGGCAAGGTCGGTGATCTGATCGGTACAATAGCCCTGGTATCGCTTCCGCGTGCCATCCATCTGAATGAAGTCCGGGTTGTAGTAGCTCCCCTGACCAGGGAGAATTTCCCAGTAATCAAACCCCGTGGGATCAGTTCCCAGATGCCATTTGCCAATCATAGCCGTGTGGTATCCAGATTGGCTGAGGATTTTAGGAAAGGTGGTTTGAGTTCCGTCAAATCGATCCCCATTTCTGAGGAACCCATTGAGGTGACTGTGCTTACCAGTGAGGATGCAGGCACGTGAAGGACCGCAAATGGAGTTGGCACAGAAGGAATTGACGTATAGGGCGCCTTCATGAGCCAAACGATCGATGTGTGGGGTGCGGTTGACCTTTGAACCGTAGGCCCCAATCGCCTGCACGGCGTGATCATCGCTGAAAATAAAGACGATATTGGGGCGGCTGGCTGCCTGAGAAATCGGGAGGCAAGTGAGCACCATCCCGCAGAGCAGGGTCATCCAGGCCGTGGATCTCGCTCGGGACATGGGTGGGGTAGAGGCAGCATTCGCTTTCACGGACCGTTTCATATTGGAAGATTCAAGATTTTGGATTCATTCGTCAAGATTCCCTTGGTTTTCGAAGAGCCTATTGAGCTCATGAGACCCATTGAATCGCCCGACGATTCGTGCTAAAAATTCCTCTCTTAATGCTTACTTACTTGTTCACGCAGAAAAGGTGTGGCTCTGGTTTCGAGATGAGTCTTTTCCTTGCTACCATGGGCTTTTTGGTAGCGCAGGAACCTACGGCCAAAATCGAGGATTTGCCGCGATCTCCCCATTTGGCCATGCACCATCTTATGAGCCAGTTTGAGATAAAGCCCGGTTTTACTCTGGAGCTGGTTGCCAGTGAGCCTCTGGTGGTCGATCCCGTTGCCATGTGTTTTGATGAGTATGGAGATGCCTTTGTCGTTGAGATGATCGGGTATTCGGAAAGACGCCATGAGCGTCTAGGGCAGATTCGTCGACTATCCGATACCGATGGAGATGGCGTCATGGATGCTTCGGTGATCTATGCCGATAGCCTGGCCTGGCCGACGGCCGTGGCCTGCTACTCAGGAGGCGTTTTCGTCGGCACGACCCCGGATATTCTTTATCTCAAGGATCTCGATGGCGATGGGGTGGCCGATCTGACTCAGAAAGTATTCACGGGATTTGCCGCCTCCAGTGCTCCTTTTGGACAACGCCAGCTCAACATGCAGGCCATGCTCAATTCCTTTCACTGGGGGCCTGATAATCGCATTCACGGGGCCACCGGTCTCTCGGGTGGTCGCATTGTATCACCCCTGCGCCCCGATATGGAAGAGGTCTCTCTCAGGGGGCGGGATTTTTCCTTCGATCCAGAAACCCTGGATTTTCGCTCGGAAGGCGGGGGGGCTCAGCATGGGATGAGTTTTGACGCCGATTGGAACAAATTCGTCTGCAGCAACAGCGATCATATTCAGTCAGTGGTCTACGACCCCTTTCTTGCGGGTTTGAACCCAGTGGTTCGTGCTTTGCCATCGCGCTTGAGCATTGCGCGGGATGGTCCAGCGGCACCCGTGTTCCGCATCAGTCCCGACGAACCATGGCGCGTGATGCGCACACGGTGGCGCGTGGCTGGCGCTGTCTCGGGGCCGGTTGAAGGCGGAGGAACGCCTTCGGGGTATTTCACCGGGGCAACGGGAGTGACTCTTTTTACGGGAGATGCCTGGGGGGAGGATTACCGCGGAGATGCGTGGATCGCCGATTGTGGGAGTAATTTGATTCATCACAAACGACTCCATCAAGAGGGGCCGATTTTTTCCGCCTTTCGCCCCGAGGATGAATCGGAAACAGAGTTCATTCGATCTTCTGAACATTGGTTTCGTCCGGTCCAATTTGCCAATGCCCCTGATGGCAATCTGTATGTCCTGGACATGCATCGCGAAGTGATCGAGCATCCGTGGTCCTTGCCAGAGGGCATCAAGCAGCACCTGGATCTCAATCAAGGCAATGATCGGGGAAGAATCTATCGCATTCGCAGAAAGCATACTTCGCTGGGCACCCATCGAGCCTTGTCCCGTTCAGCCGAGGAAGATGCGACCCTGTGGATGGCTTGGCTGGGTCATGCCAACGGGTGGCATCGTCAAACCGCCTTGCGGTTGCTTTACGAGAATCCTCGTTTGGAGCTGGAAGCAAAGCTTCGGCAACTGACCCAAGAGGGAAAGCAGAGCCACCTGCGCATGGACGCCTGGCAGGTGCTCATGGGGTGGAATCGCCTCTCACCTTCGGATTGGATCACCCTTTTGAACGATGCCGATCCACGGGTTCAGGTCTACGGCCTCAAGCGACTGTTTCACTGGAAGGGTTCTTTGCCTGGTTCTGCCTGGGAGTCGACGGCCCAAGCGTTGATCCAAAACGACCGGACTCGCTTTGAATGTCTTCTGGCCCTGGCCCCACATGAGTTGCCTCCTTCCAGCCAAGCCGCCTTGCTGTGGCGGGGCATGCTGGAAGAAAGCTCCAACCAGCGGTGGATTGAATTTGCCGCGCTCAACGCTGCGACCCGCGCGATGGGACCGCTGATGGAGGGTGCATTGAAGGATGGTGGGGGCAGCCTTCAGGGTCTTCAGGACCCCGGTGCTCTTTTCTTCGTGCTGGGGGCTCAGGGAGATCGCACTTCGGTTGGAAAAGTGGCATCCACTCTCTTCACTATGTCTCCATCTTCTGAGACCTGGGTCTGGCTCCTGCGACTGAATGAGGGCATGACCCAAGCAGGGATTGCCTGGGAAGATGTCATGCTCCCCGAATTGAAAACGCAACGCTGGCAGCAGTTGCAGCAGCGCCTTGCCAGACTGGAGGGCGAGTCTTACAGCGAGATCGTGAGTCTCCTGTCTTTGGTAGCCACCGGGCTGAAGGAAGAGTTGAGAACGGCCTGGATGCCGTGGTTTTGGGAGACCCGTTGGTCCGAGTTTCGCAAGCCCCTACTCAAGGCAATGGCGCCCCATCTCAAACAATCTGACTGGAAGGACATGTTGCAACGCTGGGATGAATTGGGGCCTGCTATCCGTCAGTCCATCCTGGGTCATCTTATGGAGGTTCCCAGTGGTAGTGAGTGGCTCCTGCGGCGCATCGAGCAAATGCCATTGCTGGGTCGCGAACTCTCCTACACTCAACGTCAGCGATTGGTGGGGCATCGCAACCCTTCGATTCAGGCAAAGGCCAAAGCGTTGCTCGAGGTGCCGACTTCTTCCACGGATGACGCCTCCATCCATCGATTCAAAAAGGCCTTGCTCATGGAGGCCAACACACGGCATGGCGAGGAGGTTTTCGAACAGCGATGTGCCTCCTGTCATCGTGCCAACGGGAAGGGTCATGCGGTAGGACCGGACATGGTAAGTGTCAAAACCTCCGGCAAAACCCGGATTCTGGACAGCGTGCTCTACCCCAATCGCGAGGTTCAACCCCAATTCATGTCTTATGAAATCATTCCAAAGGGGGAGGAAGAAGGCAGGGTGGGCCTGGTTGCCAATGAAACGGCATCCACCATCGAATTGTTGCAGGCAGGTGGTCTCACCCGCTTGTTTGCCAAAGATAAGGTAAGTCGCATGGATCCTACAGGCATCTCACTGATGCCCGAAGGGCTGCTGGCCGACTTGTCGGTGCAGCAGGTGGCCGATCTTTTGGAATTCCTGGTTCGGGTCAGAGAATGAGCCAGCCCGTCTCATCCACTCGTCGCCGCATCCTGTTGATTTCTGACATTCACTACGCTTCGGATCTGGAACGTGCCAGAGGGGACTATGAAACCAGGACGGTTTCCCAGCCGTTGCTTCGATACTTTCTCAAGATGTATCGTCGCCTGATCTGGAGGCGGGATCCTTTTGCCATGAATGGCTTGCTGGATACTTTTATCGATGCCGAATCCAGCGCAGACCTTTGCCTAGGGTTGGGGGATTATTCCTGTGATTCTGCCTTCATCGGGGTCGCAGACTACGCAGCATTCCAAAGTGCCCGACTGTGCTTAAGCCAACTCAGGGGGCAACATGGCAGTCGCTTTGTGGGGATCATTGGAGATCACGACCTGGGGAAAAAGAGCATGTTCGGGGGAGTGGGCGGGATGGATCTGGCCAGTTACGACCGGTGTTTGAGCGAACTGCGGCTCAGTTCCCTGTTTTACCGGTCTTTGGGGCGGGTCCACCTGATTGGCATGAATTCCAGTTTGATCACCTTACCCTCATTCGAGGCGGATTGTGATCCGGACCAGCTTTCCTCGTGGTATGCGCTCCGGGAGGCCCATCTTGAGGACTTGCAGGCCTGCATTCAAAAAATTCCAGAAGGGGAACGTTTGCTCTTCTTTCTGCATGACCCCTCGGCCTTACCTTTTTTGTCTGCCTTTCCTTGGATCCGCCGATGTTTTTCCAGATTGGATGGCACTTGGGTGGGGCATCTCCACGCTCCCTGTATCTTTGAACTCAGTCATTATCTTTCAGGTATGCCTGTGATCGATTGCATGGGGACCGCCGTGCACAAAATGAGCCAGGCTTTGCATGCAAGGCATCTCTGGAAACCTTTCAAGGTCCATCTGGTTCCGGCTCCTGGCGGTATTGAACGATGTCCGCAGGGTGGCTATGGGGAGCTGTGGGTTGACCCAGAGGGACTTCAGGCACCCGTTTACTCAATCAAGTCGCTTACTGACTGAGCGAGTTATCGTTTTTCTGGAAGCCACCAGTTCAGGAGACCTGACCGAATAGAGACGCTCATCTCATTGGCTCTCCGGACTTCACCGTCGATATTCCAACAATTGCTTTGGGGCGTCCTTACACGGAATTCCCTGATCTGTTGATATTCGACTGATGGATCCTGAATGTGGGTTCCATTGGCAAGGCCCTTGAAAAGCCTCATGAGAGTGCGCCGCCCTTTTTTCTTCAGCATCAATAGGTCCATGAGGCCATCGTCATGCTTTGCATGGGGGGACATCAGCATTCCCTTGCCGACCACTCGTGAGTTGCTGGCAGCAATCAGGTGATATTCTGCCGAGAGATCCTTGCCATCGACCTCCAACTGAGCGTGGTTGCTTCGGCAATGCATGATTTCGAGCAGTCCTGCTGCATGATAGCGCGAACGTCCCATCCAGCGCATCGATTCAGCTCGTTGATTGCCAGAGGCCATCATTCCCCAACCACATACATTGAAAGCGTATTCGATGGCACCATCGAGCGCACATTCCATTAAATCAATGGGCTGAGGAGACCCTCCAAGAATGGATTCCATGGCAGACCTGGGGTGGATCAGCCCAAGATCTTCCATGAAGGAATTCCCGGTGCCACCCGGGATCAAGGCAACCGGCATTCGGAGAGTGGCTTCACGCTGCATCATTCCATTGATGACTTCATGCATGGTGCCATCTCCTCCCATGGCACAGATCAAGGTCTGAGGCTTTTGGGGGATTTCTGCGCTCCATTGCGTCGCATCTCCTGGTGCAGCTGTGGAGTGGACTTCACAGCTCACACCATGGGAGAAAAAAAACTTTCGCGCCTGCTCGGCCAGTGCGAGGTTGTCCCCAACTCCCCCTTTTGGATTGGTGATCAAGTGGATGTGTTGAATCACGTGCCTGTGCATGAAAAACCTTTTGCGGGAGATTTTGCGACTTCTCCACTCTCCTGGTATCGACTTGGGGATTGACTTGATAGCCGTCTGAGTCACCCTTTTACCTATGAGTGAGCAAGCACGTGGAGGGGTTGTCAAGAAGGTGTTCTTGTGGCTGCTTTTCATCGGCCTTGTCAGCGGTGGTTGGTGGGCTTGGCAGCAGCCGGAAATCCGTCAGAAAGTGGAGGACTATCGCTGGTATCAGGAGAATGCCGACCCAGAGCTATACCAAAGTGTCCAATGGTGGGATGGCGAAATCGTCAAGGTGCTCGATGGGAATTGGGTTTACGTCAAGATCCAGGAAGGCTTTGTCTATGCTCTGAGGATTCGAGGCCTGGAGGCACCAACCCTGGCTGTTCGCCTCAGCGACGATACCTTGGAGCTGGGTCAGCAGGCCAAGGCCTTTCTCGAAGAACTGATTCTTAAAAAGCCTGTTCGATTTCAGTCCATCGAAATGAGTGATATCCGTTATGGGCATGGCTATGTCGAATTCGAGGGCCGAACGCTTGTCATGGACATGATCGAGTCCGGTCTGGCCCGGCTCAAGCGCTCCGAGCTGACCCACCTGAAGAGAGAAACCCTCTTTGCTTTGTTGGATGCCGAGCGAAAGGCTCAGGCTGATGGGTTGGGGGTGTGGGCAGAAGGCCTGGATATCAATTGGACCGTGGGAGATTACAGCGAGACCGAAGTGGTTCCCGCAGCAGAATAAACCTCTCATGCAGCCCATGTGTATGGCTTCCAGCTTGCTCACGATGCTTCGCTTGTCTAAGTTCAACCCATGAGTGAGAACACGCCCCCCAACGGGGGAAACCCTCCCGGAATGCCCCCATTGCCGCACCGAGGCTACTACACGCCCTATGCTCCTCCTGCGAGACGTGGAGGTTTGTGGCTGATGATCTTCCTGCTTGCTGGATTGCTTGGATTAAGCCTCCTGGCACATTTCGGTCAATGGGTGGATACGGTTGCCGAAGGGGGTGGTCCGCAACATGGCCGCCTGGAAGAGACGGTCCTGGAACCCTCAGAGGCCCCGGAAAAGGTGCTGGTGCTGGACATCACGGGGATCATCTCCAGCTTTACCGTGGATCGTGGGGGAGCTGGAATGGTCGATTGGGTCGATGATCAGCTGGATCGTGCAGAAGAGGACTATGCGATCAAGGCCGTGATCCTGAAAGTGGACTCTCCCGGAGGTGAAGTCCTCGCCTCCGACAGAATTTACGAGCGCATTCGTCGGTTTCAGGAGGACTCTGGGAAGCCGGTCATTGCCAGTATGGGGGGGCTTGCTGCCAGTGGAGGCTATTACGTTTCGGCGCCCTGTCGATGGATTGTTGCGCATCCACTGACCATCACGGGTAGCATTGGTGTGATCATGCATGGCTACAATTATCGTGACCTGATGGATAAGGTGGGGGTGGCGCCCAATGTTTTCAAGAGTGGGCGTTTCAAGGACATGCTCAGTGGGGAGAAGAAGCCTGAGGAAATTTCTCAAGAGGAGCGAGCCCTGGTTCAGGATATGGTGGACACGACCTTTCTACGCTTCAAGGAAGTCATTCGCGATGGGAGAAGCTGGGCGGCCTCTCAGGATGGTGAGGCGGTCCGCTCACTTTCCGAGCAATGGGAGCAATACGCGGATGGACGCATTCTCTCCGGAGAGCAGGCCTGGGAATTGGGCCTGGTAGACGAGTTGGGTGACATGGACAGGGCGTTTGAGCGTGCGAAGTCTTTGGCTGGATTAACCGATGCCAAACTGGTTGCTTACGAGCAACCGTTTTCCTTTTCTTCTCTTTTTCGCATCCAAAGCGCCGTTCCAGGGAATGCACAGATCAAACTGGATCTTGGGCTTGACGTCCCTGGCCTCGAAGCTGGGCGACTTTATTTTATTTCTTCCACCTACGTTCAATAAACCTCCTTTCCATCACTGCATGATCGATACTCAAAAGAAGGCTGCAACCGCATTAGGCAAGGCTGCAGACGTGCTCATCATTGCCGACAGCGAACATAGCGCGGACATGCTTTATGCAACCGGTATGTTTGTTCCCGATCCCTTCATTTACCTCCGTCTCAAAGGGCGGGAATATCTCTGCATGAGTGATTTGGAATGGGATCGAGCAGCCAAGGAAGCACCCCATTGTGAAATCCTTTCTCTGACTCGCATTCAGGGGCTACTGAAGAAGCAAGGAATGGACAAGGCGGGGTGGGGTGAAGTGGCGGCTTGGATCTTGCAAAAGAAGCGCGTGACAAGCATCGCCGTGCCCAACACCTTTCCCTTGAAGATGGCTCAGGTGATTTCTCAGCGGATCCCCAAGATTCAGCTTCATGCTCGGGATGTGTTCCCGGAACGCATGATCAAAACCCCCAAAGAGGTGCGCCTGCTTGGACAGGCGCTGCGCATGACGGAGGTAGGGCTCAAGGTGGCGATCCGTACGCTCAAGCAATCCAAGAAGGGAGCGCGCTCGGTGCTTCAGTGGCGTGGGGCTGCGCTGACATCGGAGCGATTGCGAGCGGTGATTCATACGGCGATTTGTCAGGAGGGTGGGCAGGCCAGCAATACCATCGTCGCCGGAGGCAATCAGGGATGCGATCCTCACGATCGTGGCTCAGGTCCTCTCAAGGCAGATGTGCCCATCATTCTGGATATCTTTCCGCGTGTTGAAACAACGGGTTATTTCGGAGACATGACGCGAACGGTGGTGCGCGGTAAGGCCAGTGAGGCAGTGCGCAAACAGTACGCCGCGGTGATGGAGGCTCAGGAAAGCGCCATTCATATGGCTCGGGATGGTGTGAGTGGACATGCCATCCATGAACAGGTGGAATCGGTTTTCGCCACTCACGGTTACCAGAGTGGGCGAGTCAAGGGGCGCATGAGTGGCTTCTTCCATGGCACCGGCCATGGGCTTGGGCTGGAGATTCACGAATGGCCGCGCATGGGGCGGCATTCCTCCGATATCATGCGAGCCGGTCACGTGATGACCGTTGAGCCGGGTCTTTATTACCATGGAACCGGTGGGGTTCGCCTCGAAGATGTGATCCTGATCCGCAAGGGCAAGCCTCGCATCTTGAGTCAGTTTGAAAAGGTGTTGGAAATCTAAAGACGGACTGCGATGGCAAATGACTTTGAGAAGATGAGACTTACCGAACAATCCAAGGCCTTATTTGAAGCCTCACTCAAGCACATACCTGGTGGGGTCAACTCGCCCGTACGCGCCTTCCGCGCAGTGGGCGGTGAACCCTTCTTCGTGGATCGTGCCAAGGGAGCCCACATCTGGGATGTGGATGGAAACGCCTACATTGACTACGTAGGTACCTGGGGGCCTGCCATCCTTGGGCATGCCGCGCCCACGATTATTCAAGCCATTCAGCAGGCGGCCGAGAAAGGGACTAGCTTTGGGATCCCCAATCCCCATGAGCCCCGTATGGCAAACCTCATCAAGCAGTTTTTCCCCAGCGTGGAAAAGGTTCGCTTGTGCAATTCCGGCACCGAAGCCTGCATGAGTGCCATTCGCCTGGCCCGCGGAGCCACTGGCCGTCACAAGGTGATCAAGTTCGATGGTTGTTATCACGGACATGCCGATTCGCTTCTGGTGAAGGCAGGTTCGGGCGCCTTGACCTTTGGACATCCGGACAGTGCGGGAGTTCCGCCAGCCTTTACCGAACACACCATTGTGCTTCCCTACAATGACCTCAGTGCTGTTGAGGCGGCGCTGGAAGCCAACCGTGGAGAAGTGGCCGCCATTATTCTTGAGCCCATCGTGGGCAATGCCGGATTGATTTTGCCTGATCAAGACTTTTTGCCCGGGTTGAGGGCTCTGACCGAACAGCATCAGGCCTTGCTGATCTTTGATGAGGTAATGACCGGATTTCGCGTCGCTCGAGGAGGGGCTCAAGAGCGTTATGGCATCCGTCCAGATCTTACCTGTTTTGGTAAAATCATCGGAGGTGGATTGCCCGTAGGTGCTTTTGGCGGTCGCTCGGATATCATGGATCATCTGGCGCCTCTAGGGGCGGTGTATCAGGCGGGAACCCTCAGTGGGAACCCCTTGGCCATGGCAGCTGGTATCGCTGCCATGGAAGCTCTAAAATCGGGTGAAGTGCATCAAAAGCTGGAAATCCTGGGTGCGCGCCTTGAGAAAGGGATGACTGAAGCAGCCCAGGAGGCGGGTCTACCCATGACCTTTCAGCGCAGTGGTTCCATGTTCTGTGGTTATTTTGGGGACCATCCCGTTCGGAATTTATCCGATGCCATGGCGTGCGATCGCGATCGCTTCAAACCCTACTTTCATGCCATGCTGGAAAACGGGGTGTATGTGGCACCCTCTGCGTTTGAAGCCGGTTTTATCTCAGCGGCTCACACGTTCGAAGATATCGATGCCACTGTCGAGGCAGCTCGAAAAGCCCTGAAACACGCCGCCTAGTAGCGGCTCCACAGCACCTTTCTTTATCCATGAGCACGCGTATTCTGGCACTGGATCACGGAACCGTTCGGATCGGTGTGGCCATCAGCGATGACATGCTGATGATCGCTCAGCCCGAGCCCTACGTGCCAGCGGAACCACCCGAGGCCATCGAGACCTACATCCACGAACAGTGGGAGGGTCAGTTAAAGCTCATTCTTGTGGGCATGCCTCGCAACATGGATGGCAGCTATGGACCTGCAGCTGAAAAAGTCCGAGCCTTCGTGCAAAGACTCCAGGAAAAAGTGGATGTGCCCATCCGGACATGGGATGAGAGACTGACCAGTGCCCAGGCTAACCGAGTCATGATCGAGGCCGATGTAAGGCGTGATAAACGCAAACAAAAGGTCGATTCGATGTCTGCGGCTATTCTGCTGCAGAGTTATCTGGATTCGGGCCTGATGTAGCTCATTCGAACGCACGATATGAGGACTACCTGATGCATCAACATCTAGATCCTCTCAAAATACCTTCGTTTTTCCCAATCCGTGATGGCTTGGTTGTAAGCCTGGATTTCCAGGCGAGCTGTGTGGACGTAAAATTCCACCACTTCCGGTCCAAAGGCTTTTTGAGCCAACGGACTGCCTTCAAATAAATCCGTGGCTTCAGCAAGACTTGACGGCAAGGCAGGGAGGCTGGGGTCGCTGTAGGCGTTTCCTTTGTAATCCTTGGGGCAGTCCAGAGATTCATCCACACCTGCCTTTCCTGCTGCGATCATGGCTGCGAATGCGAGGTAGGGGTTGGCATCGGCTCCCGGCATACGGTTTTCCACTCGGAATGAGGCGCCCTGGCCGACCACACGAAAACCCACGGTACGGTTGTCCATGGACCAGGCCATGCGCGTGGGAGCCCAGCTGCCTGATTGATACCTCTTATAGGCATTGATGGTCGGTGCAAAAAACAGACAAAGCTCAGGGCTGTATTTCAAAAGGCCCGCGAGGAATTGATGAAAGACTCGCGAAGGCGCTTTTTTCTTTGAATCCCAGAAGAGGTTCTTGCCCCCTTGCTGCAAGGATAGATGAATGTGGCAGCTGTTACCCGCTTCCTCTTCCGCAAATTTGGGCATGAAACTAGCTGATTTACCCTCACGGTGGGCAATTTCCTTGATGGCCTGCTTGAAGAGGACATGTCGGTCGGCCATTTCGAGAGCTTCAGCATACTCCACGTTGACCTCATGCTGGCCGCGGCTCCATTCGCCTTTACTGCATTCCACAGGGATGCCTGAGGCGCTGCATTCCCTGCGGATGCTTCCCAGAATGTTTTCATCGCGGCCGGGTTGGAGCAGGTGGTAGTCAATGCGGTAATCACTTGAGGGGCGCAAGTGGCGATAATCGGCATCGAACGCAGCTGAATAGGTGGTATCGAAGAGGTAAAATTCCAACTCACTGGCCATCATGGCGCGTGAGCGTTTCTTTTTGAGGGCGTCTAGCTGATGCTGCAGGACCGACCTCGGTGCTTCTTCCACCCTTTTGCCATTGTGGTGCAGGTAGTCGCAGATGACCAGGGCGGTACCAGGTTGCCACGCCAGGATCTTGAGGCTGGCGGGGTCGGGTTTCATTTCGTAATCCCCAAAACCACTCTCCCAATTGGCGACCTGAAACCCGTCCTGAGGATCCATTTCCATGTTGACGGCTAGAAGATAATTACAGGCATGGGTACCGTGGGCCGCCACCTGGCTGAGATAGAAATCTGCGGTGAAGCGCTTGCCCACCAAGCGCCCGAGTACGTCCGGGAAAGCAACGACGACGGTGTGGATCTCGCCACGCTCAATGAGTTGTTTCAATGTTTTTTGGTTCATGCTCATTAGGTCAATCCTCAGCGATGAAGATGTTTTTTATTTCAGAATATCCATCCAGGGCGTGCATTCCAAGGTCCCGGCCAATGCCACTTTGCTTGTAGCCTCCAAAGGGTGCTTCAACGTGAACACTAGCATGGGTGTTGATACTGAGCACCCCACTTTCAACCCTGCGAGCCACGCGGATGGCCTTGGCCAGATGCTGCGTCCAGATGGATCCACTGAGCCCGTAGGGCGTGTCATTGACCTCACGCAGCATGTCTTCCTCATCATGAAAACGACGGATACAAACCACCGGGCCAAAGATTTCCTCCTTCCAGCATCGATCGTTGGTTTCGGTCTCCAGAATCACCGTGGGGTTCAGGTAATAGCCCTTGGTGTGCGGACGATCGCCTCCGCATGCCAGCGTCCTTCCCTCGGTGCGGGCACTTTCAATGTAAGATTCGACGCTGGAACGTTGTGCCGCCGACACCATGGGCCCCAACTGAGTCTCATCGGAAAGAGGATCCCCAACCTTGAGTGTTCGGGTTGCTTCCAGAAATTGTTCCACAAAGGTATCATAGATGGATGCTTCCACAAACACCCGACTTCTGGCACAACAATCCTGACCTGTGTTGGCAAAGACGCTCAGAGGTGATTGAGAGGCAGCTTTGCTCAGATCGGCGTCGGCAAAGACGATGTTGGGTGATTTGCCACCCAGTTCCAGAGAGACACGTTTGATTTCCGGAGCCGCCAGAGCCATGATCCGAGCTCCACTCTCGGTGGATCCGGTAAAGGATATTTTTCGAATCAGTGCATGTTGGGCCAGGGCTTCTCCAATCTCTTTGCCCGGGCCGGGAATGACCTGAAGCACTCCGGCTGGAAGACCTGCTTCATGGGCAAGCTGGCCCAGCGCCAGAGCCGTGAGAGCTGAAATCGATGCGGGCTTGAGCACGACAGTGTTTCCTGCAGCGAGGGCAGGTGCCACTTTCCAGCACGCAATGGGGAAAGGGAAGTTCCATGGAACGATCCCTGCGACCACTCCCATGGGCTCCCTGAGTGTCAGGTCCAGGCCTCCTTTGGCGACAGGGAGTGTCTGGCCATGTGCCTTGCTGATGGCACCGGCATAATACTCGAAGATGCGGGACCCTAGTTCGATTTCATCACGGGCATCACAGATCGGTTTGCCGATGTTGTGGCTTTCCAGTGTGGCAAGGGCCTCCAGGTTTTCGCGTATGGCTGCGGCAATGGCAAAAAGCACATCCGCCCTCTCTCGCATGCCAAAGGATTTCCATGTTTGTTCAAAGGCCTGCTGCGCGCCTTCAATCGCTTTTTCGAGAGTGGAAAGGCTGGCCCCCCGAACTTCTGTGAAGGCTTCCTCGGTCGCGGGATTGATTTGTGGGAGTAGGCTTCCTTCAGGACTTTGATCAAGCTCCCCGTTGATGAAGGGCTGGGTGACAAGGCGTTTCATAGGCATTGGCGGTAAAGTGTGAGAAAATCATCCCGCGTCATGGAGATGGGGTTGGTTTGGTGGCAAGGGTCCTGGATGGCAAGATCAGCAAGCGCCTCCAACTGTTCTTCGTCGACGCCATGATGGGCAAGTCCCGTCGCAATGCCACAGGCTTCGATGAGGCCTTCCACCCATTGAATGGCGGCTTGATCACCTTGAGCTGGATCTCCAAAGGATTGTCCTGCCGCCACAGCGACCCTTGCGTAGAGACCGGGTTTCTTGCTGGCATTCCATCGCATGACAGCACTCAAGCAGAGGGCATTGGCGAGGCCATGATGCAAATGGCAAAGGTTGGAAAGGGGATGTGCCATGGAGTGTGTGGATCCCAGATCTTTCTGGAAGGCAATGCCGCCCATCATGGCCGCCAGCAGCATCCCTTGTCGTGACTCGAGGTTGTCCGGTTCCTGGACGGCGTTCAGGCAATGTTGTGCCACCATGCCAATGCCCTCCAGGGCGATCCCGTCGCACAGCGGATGCAGCACGGGGGAAGTGAACGATTCAATGCAATGGGTCAGTGCATCTACCCCAGTCGCTGCGGTCAAGTGAGCCGGAAGGGATACGGTCAGGGATGCATCAAGGATGACGTGGTCGGCGAGCAGCTTGGGGTGAAAGATCACAGCCTTGGCCCCGGTCGACTCCAGGGTGATCACGCTGCTGCGTCCAACCTCGCTTCCGGTCCCTGCGGTCGTCGGAATGGCGACGAAGGGTGGGAGGCCATTCCATGCTTTTTCATAAAGCTTCTTGCTGTCCTTCAGGGCAAAACCAGGGTCTTCAATGAGCAACCTGCATACCTTGGCGACATCCAATGCACTGCCTCCTCCAAGGCCAATGATGCCATTGCAGGTCCCTCGTCTGAAAGCTTCAGCCGCACCACACACATCGGCTTCGACAGGATTGGGATGTACTTCATGGAACAGTGTCATGTCCTCCACCAGTCCTGCTTGCTGCAAGGCCCCTCTGACCTTTTCGAAGGCCTCTGTTTCCGGTAGAAAACGATCGCAGACCACCAGTGGCCTGTCGATGCCAAGGGCTTGCAGAGGCTTGCCAATGGTCTGGATGAGTCCGGATCCACATTCAATGGATGTGGGGAAGGAAAAAGAAGTTTGTGCTGTCATGGTATGTCAAAAAATCATGTGACCACGGTGCGGGCAAATTGAGTCAGAATGCGTTGTGTCCCCGGAGCATCTTTCAGATTGTCAATGCGCTCTCCCAGATCAAAGGGTACCATCGAACGCCATGTTTCAAGGCGATGGCTCCACAGATACTGGATGATTTCACCGGTGAATTCGGGGTGAAATTGAACGCCAAAAAACAAGTTCTCGTAATGGAAGGCCTGAATTGGGGTGTCCTTACTTTCGGCAAGCCACTGGCAGCCATCCGGAAGGCTGTGCACCGAGTCCGCATGTCCGCTGATCGCCGGGAACGAAGGGCCCAATCCCTCGAACAGCGGGCACTCCATCGCTTCGGATCTCAGATGGATGGTGCCGGTGTAAAGTTGCAGTCCTTGAGGATGGCGGTCGACCTTGCCTCCCAGAAACCGGGCCAGAATCTGATGTCCATAGCAAACCCCAAGAACGGGGACCTGTCGGGTTTCACAGATCTTGAGGCTATGGAGCAAGTTCAGCCCGGCAGGGTCATCGCTCCAGGCATCTCTGGGTGATCCTGAGATGATGACGCCATCGATTTCCTGATTCAGGGCCGCTTCCAGGTCCGCTTCAATGGAGCATGTTTGCAGGCTCAGAGTCGGGTCCTCGCCGAGTGCGCGGCCAAACCACCCATCGACATCGCGAAGTCGATGGCCAGGCTCATACACATCTGCCCACTTGACTGCGTCGATGAGTAGCAAGCGCTTGAGCCGCATCGTTTTTTAAGAGTTTCTAAGGATGAGGATCCTTGATCAGATCCTAGGATTGTTCCTCGATGGGTGCGTTGCCGCCTTCGATGCCGATCGCTTTCTGGCTCAATGCCTTGCTCTGAAGAACTTCGCTGAAACCGGGGTAGGTCACCGCATAGGGAAAACCGCTCCCGGTTCCTGCAGCGCCAAATTGACCCTGTTTGTTGACGGCGATGAAGTTGATGTGAAGTTCTTCGATTGGGCGACCGTCGAGTCGTGCGATCCGGCGAATCGTTTCGGCACAAGCGTCTTCCGGACTGAGTCCTTGTCGCATGTATTCCACCACCATGAAGGACCCACAGAAGCGCATGACGTTTTCTCCCACGCCGGTGGCTCCGGCAGCGCCGATTTCATTGTCCACGTAAAGCCCGCTTCCCAAAATGGGTGAGTCACCGACGCGGCCGGGCATTTTGTAAGCCAATCCGCTGGTGGAACAGCCCCCAGCCAGAGTGCCATCCTTGTCCAACCCTACCAAAGCGATGGTATCATGATTGTCCTCACCGACTTCCAGGGATTGTTTTTCTTTCTTCCAAGTTTTCCAGGCTTCGTGCTCTTGCGGGGTGAGGAGATTTTGGGGCGCAAATCCCTGTTCCATGGCAAAATCCCGGGCTCCTTGTCCCACCAACAGGACATGGGGAGTTTTTTCCATGACGGCCCTGGCAACAGAAATGGGGTGCTTGATATCCTCGATGCCTCCGACACTGCCCGCTTTCGATCCCGGGCCATACATGATGCAGGCATCGAGCTGCACTTTGCCGTGGGCTGCTGGTTTTCCGCCCGCTCCTACCGAGGCATTGGAAGTGTCTGCTTCAGTCAGTCGAATCCCTTCTTCAACGGCATCCAAAAGGGAGCCCCCCTCGTTGTATCGCCGCAAGGAGGCCTCGTTGGCAGGCTTGCCGAAATTCCAGGTCGAAACAAAAACAGGCTTTTTGGCTGCAATGAGGCTGTTGGATTGTGCCTGAGTGGTTTGATGGGGCATCATGGAACCTCCTGCGACTGCCAGGACACCGGTGGAAAGAAATCCACGTCGTGAGCATGCTTGCATACCTCTTAGCGATAGAGATTCGTCCTGCATTTGGCAATGCATTTCAATACGAACAATGACTTCGAGTCCTCCATAGCTGGGTCGTGATCCATGTTCCCTCGCATCCTGAGCATGAGCCATGAGTGAGTTTGGTTTTTTGACTGAATGTCTGGCTGGAAGGGGATGGGTTTGAGACTTGTCTGGCACATAAAACGTGGTTAGATTTCAACTATGGTCACTATTGTGACATTGACCGTTTTAGGGTCGCTTTTGGTTTTTGCGGAAATTCTTCTGCCAGGCATGATTGCTGGTTCTGTAGGCGCCCTTTGTTTTTTGGGAGCCATCGTGTCTGGATACAAGACCTATGATGGCGCCACGCCCCACTACATTGCTTTGGCTATTTTGGGCATTGGTCTGGTGGAGTTTCTGGTATGGTTGTGGTGGTTTCCGAGGAGCTCTATCGGAAAAGCCCTCATATCCAAGGGAGCGATCGGAAAGCTGAACGAACGCGACCCAAGTTTGCAAGGTCAACAGGGTGTTGCGATTACCGATTTACGACCCAGTGGGTCTGTCCGTATGGCGGGCGGAGGTAAATTGGATGTCGTCAGTGAGGGTGGTATGATTTTGGCAGGTGCCTCGGTTAAGGTTGTCGAGGCTGATGGTGTTCGTATTGTGGTTCGACAAATAGATTGATCCTCCTCTCATTCGCTAACGAGTGGTTTTATTTTGTCACCTTTTTCGCAGCAGAAACGTATTTAGAACAACAGGAGTAAATTTTTATGGAAAATTCAGGTAATTTAACTTACATATTCTTTGGCATCATCGCTCTGATCGGCTTGGTCGGGGCGATCGTCTTTTTCAATTTCTTTGCGATCTGGCTTCGAGCTTTGACCTCAGGTGCCAAAGTGTCCTACACCGAGCTGATCGCCCTCAGACTGCGTGGTGTCCCAGTGGGTCCTGTTGTTAATGTCCGAATCACCGCTATCAAATCTGGTTTACCTCTCAGTATCGATGAGCTTTCGACACATTTTTTGGCTGGAGGAAACATCGAAGCGGTGGTCCAGGCCTTGATAGCCGCCCGCAAAGCGAATATTCACCTAGAGTTTGACAGTGCTTGCGCCATCGATTTGGCTACGAAGGGAACTGGGAAATCAGTGATTGAGGCGGTGAGAACTTCAGTCAATCCGATGGTGATCGACTGTCCTAACCCGAATGTGGGCAAAGGAACCATTGATGCCGTGGCCAAGGATGGGATCGTGATCAAGGCAAGGGCGCGCGTCACGGTTCGAACCAGTCTGGATCGTTTTGTGGGGGGTGCAACTGAAGATACTATTATTGCCCGCGTAGGCGAGGGGATTGTTTCCACCGTGGGGTCCTGCGATACATACAAGGATGTGTTGGAAAACCCCGACCGGATTTCCATGACAGTGCTTGGGAAGTCCCTCGACAGTAATACAGCCTTTGAAATCCTCTCCATCGACATTGCTGATGTGGATGTGGGGGAGAATGTAGGTGCCAAGCTTCAGGCTGAGCAAGCCGATGCGAATAAGCTCATTGCCCAGGCCGAAGCCGAAGTCCGGAGAGCTGCGGCTGTGGCCACCGAGCAGGAGATGGTGGCGCGCGTGGCTGAGATGCGGGCGCGAGTGGTGGAGGCTGAGGCCCAAGTGCCTCTGGCGATTTCAGAAGCCTTCCGATCAGGTAATCTTGGCGTGATGGATTACTACCGTCTCAAAAATATCCAGGCTGATACTTCCATGCGCGATGCCATTGGTGGTGAGGATGAAGGCTCTGATGGCGATCTCAAAGGGTGATTTAGTTCTCATCTAATCGCATAACTCGTTGAATTCCTGACAGGCTATCTTCCTTATGGACAAAGTTGCCCTCATGGATGGAGGATCCCTTCTGTTTCTGCTGGTTGCCTTGCTGGGGGTGGTGGCAGACTGGATCGGCAAGAGACGCAAGGCTCGTGCGCAGGAATCTTCGATGCCTGTCGCACCGGTCAGGCGTTCCACCCCGAGTGCAAGCCAGGAGGCCCCTCACTCTTCCCAGCCTTCACCCAGAGCCTATCGCCACTGGAAGAATCCTCAACCCTCTCCGGCCTCTCAGCCATCCGGTCTTTTTGAGCGACTTCAGGATGAATTGCGCAAGGTTGCCGAGGCTGCCGAGATTAGCGAGGTGATCGATGAAAGACCCAAGGCACCCGCAGTGGTTCCGCCTCCTCTGCCCAAGCCTCCTCCTACAATGCCCAGCGGGGGACCTCCTTCCAAAGTGAGATCTACCACTCCCTCCAAAACCGACTTGGATCGAGCGGCGTCCCTTGTCGAAAAAGCTACGCGTGAGCTTGAGGCGGTGAAAAGCCAACGTCCTTCCAGAAGGTTGAAAACTTCTGCTCAACCAGGGGGGGGGGTGTCCTTTGCATCAACCCGTCGATCTCTGAGAGATCCCAGTGCGCTGAGGCAAGCGATCATCCTCCAAACCATTCTGGAGCCACCTAAATCGTTGCAGGCTGCGTCGCAGGGAGAATCGTTTTAGACCGTGCATGCGTGCATGACGGAGGTGGTTTCTCCCTCCTTGTTCCCCCCAGCTCCTTTGGTGTTGGGCTGAATCACACTTCTTGAGGTGATTGGGCGGCCATGGCTCGCATGACATCCTTGAGGGGGGAAACCCCTTCATCGAATGCGGCGGCCAACTCGATGACTTTCACCCCGCGCAGCCGTCTCTTGAATGAGCGTAGATGGGCCTGTGACTCTTCCATGTCCATCTTGTTGGCGGCAACGACGTAAGGCTTTTCCAGCATCTTCGGATCGTAGAGTTCGAGCTCCTTTCGTAGCTGCTTGAAGTCATCCCAAGGTTTGCGCGCATCTGTCCCCGCCATGTCGATGAGCAACACAAGCGCCCGGCAGCGCTGAATATGCCGGAGGAAGGCATGACCCAGGCCGACGTTTTGATGAGCGCCATCAATCAGACCTGGGATGTCACATACCGTAATGCGATGATAATCGTTGAACTCCAGCACTCCAATTTGGGGGTGTAGGGTCGTAAAAGGGTAGGGGGCGATTTTGGGGCGTGCCTTGGAAATGGCGGTGAGCAGGGTGGACTTTCCTGCGTTCGGGTAGCCTACCAAGCCGATTTCCGCAAGGATGCGCAGTTCCAGCAGGAAGGTGCCTTCATCGCCCGGTTGTCCAGGCTGTGCAAACCGAGGCGTTTGATGTTTGGAATTGGCGAAGTGTTGGTTGCCCAGGCCGCCTTTACCCCCTCTGCAGAGCACGAAGCGCTGACCGTCCTCCACAAGATCGGCTGCCAGTTCCTTTTGCAGGCGAGGTTCTGAGTCGGTTTCCTCCTCCTGGGTGTGTTCCAAATCAATTTCAACGGCCCTTTCGCTCCCTTGGTGGCGAATCATGCCATCAGTAGCCCCCGTTTTTTCAATGGATGCTTCCGATTCGGAAAGATCTTCCTGCCCGGAGTCTGAACCTCTTTGGTAAGCCTCTTGAATGCGTGCCGTTTCAGGGTCCACCAATCGCCAAATGGTCGTGCCACAGGGCACTTTCACCACCACCGTCGGACCGCTTTTGCCCGTTTTTCCCTTCCCTTGGCCTGGGAGACCGTTCTTGGCAACGATGCGGGGAGAGTAATACTGGGCAATCAGATTGTTGATATCGTGGCAAGCTTCCAGAACGATGTCACCGCCGCGTCCGCCATCTCCCCCACAAGGACCACCCTTGGGGCGGAAAGCCTCCCTGAGCAGGGCGACACACCCGTTGCCACCATGACCCGCTCGAGCAACAATTTTGACCGAATCGACAAACATAGAAGTCCTGAATACTAGGAAAGCATGAAAAAAGGCGAGGCCTTGGACCCCGCCTTACTCAAAATTGGATATATGG
>MDSZ01194453.1_pt1 | contig 30893 bp, 26 predicted proteins | sample 811201 | NCBI WGS metagenome assembly MDSZ01 (sample SAMN05326647, study PRJNA326480) | marine metagenome | isolation source: seawater | place: Indian Ocean: North | collected 2010 | reverse complement strand
TGCGCATTTCTCTAGAGCTTTATCTACTTTTTTCGAACATGATGTTAATAACAAACCCAGAACCACGATCGCTAAAATTTTTTTCATGACCAATGATCCTAGCATAAATTAAGGTCATAGCTAGGTCGTAATTTTATTTATAAGCTTTGGTGTTTAGCCATGTAGAAAATTCACTTGTATTAATCGATAATCTTAGGTTATCTGTATACTTCATCTTTTTTGACCAGTCATAACAAGAAATCTTTATTGCATCACCATTACTAAAATTAAATTGAACTGTTGTATTCTTGCTGTTACCAGTTTTATCAGCTGAATGATTTTTTTCATATGCATTTTTTGTTGCATCTAAATTTAAATTTTCTACATCTGAAACCAAAGACTTCATATCTTCGTAGCATTCATTAATATTTTTTCTGTAAAATATTTTTCCTGTAATCTGGTAAATTATATATTTAGGATCATCTTTTTTAATATGAAATTGTGTTGTGTCATACACTTCAGGATTTTTACTAATACCAACTCGTAAAAATGAATTATCTTTATAATTTGTTTTTTTAAGAGGTGTTATTTCTTTTTTTATTTTAGATTCTTTAAAATATTTTAGCAAACTATCTCCGACACTAAAACCTTCTATCTGAAGATCTTTAATATCATCTGAATGTGCGTTCCCACTCCATAAAAAACCCAGAACCACGATCGCTAAAAGTTTTTTCATGTGATAAAATTTTATCATAAAGCTAGCCTAAACGATGATAAATTTTACTGAAATTTTAAAATTTACTCAATTTAAAATGACGAGTATCAAGGAATAGCGTTAAACGATCCGGACACTTGGTAAAAGAATTCACCTAAAAGTTTAATCTTTTCAGATTGACGAAGTTTTATAAAAATGTAAAACTTTGTCATGAAAAAGATATTAATTTTAGCTTCAACTCTAATACTTACATCTTGTGCAACTATAGTAAACGATGCGAATGTTCCAGTAGCGTTATCTTTCTCTAATGGAGAAAAAGGAACTTGCCAATTGTCTAATAAAAGAATTTCTCTTCAAGCAAATATTCCAGGTACGCATATGATTAGAAGATCTGACGATGCTTTAAGATTTAATTGTGAAACTGCATCTGGCAAAAAAGCATTTGGTAGCATACCTAGTGAAATGGAAGGCGCTAAACTGGGGGCAAGTGTAGTATTTTTTGATCTTGGAATTACTGACGCAATAACGGATAAGCATAGAACGTATACGCCTAATTTCGTTATTCCAGTAAATTAATTTTTTGAGGTTTAAGGGGCACCTAGCAACATAACGCCCCTTGATGTATAATTGAGATAGCGAAAGGATTCGAAATGAGTGGTTTAGAAATTTTGATTGTTTTAGGTGTAGTTTACTACTTACTTAGCAATTAATATATTGTTGGGGCTTGGGGCACCTTTAAACAGAACGCCCCGTTAATTCTTTTTAGTCTTAAATAGTATTATTCCATAAATGAAAATATTAATCACTAGTAAAAGAACTCCTAGGTATATCTGAAATTCAGCTGTTAGTTTGTTTGGATAGACTGCTGCTAAAATATAATTATTTATAAAACTATTAGTGTAGGTTGTTAATCCACTTTTATGTAAAAACCAATTTTCAAGATAGGTTAAAGGGCAAGTAGAGTTAGTAAACTCAATATATATACCCCAAATTAAAGCAGGGAGATGAATATATAAAATTTTTGAGAAAAAAAAAAATAATACTCCTCCAAAAATAACGAACAAAATAAAAATCAAATGAATAAAGAGAGTAAGATTAGCTAAAAATTCGTACATGGAACATAATTATTTAAATATTTAAAATATACTCATACAATAATTCTAATTAAAAAAAAAAAGATTAATCAAACCAACTAAATAAATACTAGCAAGTCCAGCGTTCAAGGCTACTAAAGATTTTTCATTCCACAACCAAGAAATAATTGCCAAACTGCTATTGCCAATTAAAAAAATGTAGCAATACAAAGGATAAAATCCTAAGGCGGCAGTTAAAGCGCCAGCCAAAATTGTGAGCGTTGAGCACCAAGCCCAAAATTGATGTGGTTTAGGTTTTAGTCTTCTCATGTTGTAGCTAAGATTAAATTATGTATTTATCAATCATATAAATAAATATTCCAACAGCTATTCCTAGTAGAATCCAATGGTAATTTTTTTTCATTAGGCCACAAATTTATTTAAATTAGGTTTGAAGTAATTGGGTCCTTTCATTACTTTGCCACTTTCATTGTAAATCGGTTTACCATCTAAACCAAGCTTGCTCATATTGGAATTTTGAACCTCTTCAAAACATTTGTCTAGGTCTATTCCAAAAGCATGCCCAGCACCATAAGTTACATATAAAATGTCCGTTAAAGCATCGGCTACTTCTTTTATATCTTTTTTATTAATCGCTTCCTCGAGCTCTTTAAGCTCTTCTTTAATCAAATCTAACCTGAGTGACGTAATTTTACTACTTGGAAATTCAGCTTTTTCTTTAACTTCCTGACCAAAAGTTTTCATAAATTTTTTAACATGTTCAAAATTACTCATTTATTATTTCCTTTGTGTTTTATAATTGTGTTAATTAAGTGTATTATATCAAAGAATCAAAGATGAAATACAGAACAGAATTTGACAGTATTGGAAAAATAAAGGTACCTGGTGATAAGTATTGGGGTGCATCAACTGAAAGATCTAATAAGTATTTTAATATTGGTGATTTTTTAGTCAGACCTATAGTAATACACTCAATAGCAATTATTAAAAAGGCAGCAGCGATAGTAAATGCTAAAAATAAAGACTTAAACTTAAGAGTGAGCAAATATATCATCAAAGCAGCTGAAGAGGTTATAAAAGGGAAACATGACAGTCATTTTCCCCTAAAAGTTTGGCAAACTGGATCTGGTACTCAAACAAACATGAATGTGAATGAAGTTATTTCTAACAGGGCTATAGAACTAATGGGTGGAAAGGTTGGTTCAAAAAAACCAATTCATCCTAACGACCATGTAAATAAATCTCAATCAACAAATGACGTATTTCCAACCGCAATGCATATTTCAATTGCTTTAAAATCTCGTGAAAAACTATTGCCTTCATTAAGGCTTCTAGAAAAGGAGCTTGCAAAAAAATCTAAAGAATTTAACAAAATTGTCAAAGTAGGCAGAACTCACTTACAGGATGCAACTCCTTTGACTTTAGGACAGGAATTTTCTGGTTATCACGCTCAGTTAAAAAAATGTATCGCAAGAATAGAAACTGCATTGAAAGAAATTTACAGCCTCGCTCAAGGAGGTACAGCTGTTGGAACTGGTCTAAATTCAAGAAAAAATTTCGATAAAAAAATAATCAAGGAGATAAGTAAAATTACAAAGCTTCCATTTAAACCATCGACTAATAAGTTCGCAGCTTTAGCTGCTCATGATGAGATCGTTAATTTTTCAGGCACACTAAATACTACAGCTGTTTGTTTAATGAAAATCGCGAATGATATCCGTTTTTTAGGGTCTGGACCTAGAGCAGGATATGGCGAACTGATATTACCTTCAAACGAACCTGGGTCCTCAATAATGCCTGGAAAAGTAAATCCTACTCAGTCTGAGGCGGTAACAATGGTTTGTGTTAAAGTTATAGGAAATCATAACGGAATAACAATGGCGGGCTCACATGGACATTTTGAGCTTAATGTATTTAAACCATTAATTATCCATAATATTTTGCAATCTATAGAGATTATGAGTGATTCTGCAAAAACATTTGCATTGTATTGCGTGAAAGGAATAAAAGCAGATAAAAAAAGAATTAAGTTTCTCTTAGATAACTCATTAATGTTGGTTACAGCTTTAGCTCCTAAAATTGGTTACGACAAAGCAGCTTCCATAGCAAAAGCGGCACATAAAAATGGAACTACACTTAAATATGAGGTTCTTAAGTCTGGGCTCATTAAAGAAAAAGATTACGATAAAATTATGAGTCCTATCAAAATGACAAAGCCAAGATAAATTAAATAATTTCCTCTAAAAATTTTTTTATATTAAGTAAATTAAATATTTCAAAAAAGTTTTCATTAAGAACTAGATTTTCAAAATTTTCTTTAAAATATTTTAAATCTTCCTTAGATGCCTTATAATTTTTATTCATCTCAATAAGTTTAAAATTAATTTTCTTATTATAGAAATTTAAACTTCCATTAAATTTAATATTCAGTTTTTCATTTTTATTTTCATATTTAATATTAAATTTTCTTAACAGGTTTGCTTTATTCTTAGAGATAAGCAAACAATTGAAGTACAATTTAGGAAATTCATCTATAATATTTAAATTTCCATTACAATTTAATACACTTGATGAAATAGAAATTTTCTTTAAAAAAGATAGTTGCCCATGGGCTAAAACATATTTTAATTTAAAATCGTCTATTATATCGTTTTTAAATCTTGCTGATCTATAACTTAAGTTATTTTCGATATTTAGTTTTTTTATAAGTTTTTTATTTTTCACAATTTTTTGATAGTTTAGATCTTTTAAAATGTTAAAATTAATATTCTTTAGATCTGTATTAAGATTAATTTTAAAGTAAGGTTTAAATCTAACATTTCCATCACTATCAAATGACAAATTCCTGTTTCTAAAAAAACTATTATTAATATTTAATAAATTTGCCTCATAATTAAAATTTGATTTAAAATTTGATCTTAATACTTTGGCTTTAAAGGTTCCTTCTACTTTATCAAATGAATCATTGGATAAATTTATTACAAAAGAAACGCCGCTGTTGATTAAGTCAAAATGAATTTTCGTAAAATCATTTTTTAACTTTAGAGTGAAATTTTTGTTAAAAATCTTTCCACTAATAATATTTTTTTTATATCCATAATTAGTAAAATATAAGTCATCTATTTTTACTATAGGAGTATTTTTTTCATGTACGCGAACATCTAAATTATCTATCAAAATTTTTTTTTTTAATTTTATAATATCTTTTAAAAAGTTTTGTAAGTTGTTAAAATTAATGCTGGTTTTGTTGTCATAAATCTTTATTTTATCTATTTGAAAATTTTCATAATTAAAAATACTTACAAATTTTGGATAAATTTCTAACTTATTAGTCTTAAGTTTTATTTTTTCTGAACCAAAATCAAGATTTACATTATTAATTTCTAAATGGGGTAAAGGAAAAGAATTAAAATCGATATTACTTATATTATCCAGTTTTAGAGAGTAATGTCTCAATAAATAATCTTTTATTATCCCTTGCTTTTTTTCGTAATTAAAGAATTTCGGAATAGATACAAATAAGGAAATACTTATAAAAAAAATGACAAATAAATATCTTAAGAAAAAAATGAAATTGAATATTTTTGGAAATTTCCTGTGTATTATTTGAAAAAATTTATTTATCATTTTTTTTATTTTTACAACTAGTATATAAATGAAAATTCTATCTTATGAACAGCAAAGTTAAATTTATAGAAAGACTTAACAGTGAGCAGAAAAGGGCAGTGCTGAGCACTGAAGGGCCAAATTTAATTGTTGCTGGCGCTGGCTCTGGAAAAACAAGAGTTTTAACTACTAGGCTAATTCACATTATTAAAGAGAAAAAGGCATGGGCTAGTCAAATTTTATGTGTAACTTTTACAAACAAAGCAGCAAAAGAAATGCAAAATCGTGTAATTGCAAGCTTACAAGGTAGCTCCAATGCTATTCCATGGTTAGGAACATTTCATTCAATAAGTGTAAAGTTTTTAAGAAGGCATGCTGAAGCACTTGGATATAAAAGTAATTTTACTATTCTAGATAACGATGATCAAAAAAAGCTGATAAGAAACATTGTGAAAGCCGAAAATTTAGATGCCAAAAAATTTTCACCTCAATTAATAATGTATCACATTGATCAATGGAAAAATAAAGGTTTTTTACCTAAAGACGTTACAGTGAAAAAGACAAATTCATTGCTGAAATCAATTCTAAAAGTTTTTGAAATTTATCAAAATAAAACTAAAGATTTAAATGCATTTGATTTTGGTGATTTAATTTTATTTAGTGTTAAATTATTTGAGGATCATAATGATATAAGAGAGATTTATCAAAATAATTTTAAATATATACTTGTAGATGAATTTCAAGATACAAATTTTATTCAAAATAAATGGCTGAATTTATTAGTGAATAAAAATGAAAATATATGCTGTGTCGGAGATGACGATCAATCCATATATAGTTGGAGGGGTGCAGAAATTAAAAATTTTCTTACTTTTGATCAAATTTATAAAAATTGTAAAGTATTCAAGTTAGAACAGAATTATAGATCGACCAAAAATATTTTAAATACTGCATCCTATCTAATTTCTAATAACTCAAATAGAGTTGGAAAGAAGTTATGGTCTTCTGCAGATGAAGGTGAATTGGTTAAATTGAATTGTTACAGAACTGGTAAAGATGAAGCGCAAGGTATTAGTGATATCATCGAGCAAAAAATTAAAAATCAATACTCCTTAAATGATGTTTCAATTTTAGTAAGAGCAATTTACCAAACTAGAGAATTTGAAGAACGATTTCTACAAGTAGGTATAGGATATCGAGTGCTCGGGGGTATAAAATTTTACGAAAGAGCCGAAATAAAAGATGCAATTTCGTATTTAAGAATTATCAATCAAAAATTTGATGATCTAGCATTAGAGAGGGTCTTAGGATCGCCAAAGCGAGGGATTGGTGAAAGCACTCTTAATCAAATCTATAATTTTGGAAAGACAAATAAATTATGTTTAGAAGACTCAATTATCAAAATTATTGAGACAAAAGGATTTAAACCAAAGATAAATAGTTCATTGAAACAATTGATTAATATGATTGAAAAATGGCGTAAGGATTCTTTAAATATGAGTCATTATGATTTATTAAAACTTGTTTTAGACGAGTCAGGTTACTCATCGATGTTGAAAAATAAAAAAGATCTAGAGAATGAAAATAGATTAGAAAATTTAAAAGAGTTACTAAGAGCGATGCATGATTATGATAGTTTACAAAGTTTTTTAGAGCATGTTGCCTTAGCTACTTCTATTGATCAAGAGTGGGAGGGAGCGAAGATAAATCTTATGACTATGCATGCCGCTAAAGGATTAGAATTTGACGTTGTTTTTCTTCCTGGATGGGAAGAGGGTCTGTTTCCTCATCAAAAATCTTTAGAAGAAAAAGGAGATTTTGCATTAGAGGAAGAGAGAAGGCTCGCGTATGTTGGAATTACTAGAGCAAAAAAAGAAGCATATTTGTCTTTCGCAATGAAAAGAGCATATCATGGTGATTGGATGGATACTTTACCATCCAGGTTTATTAACGAAATTCCAGAAGATAGTGTTGAAAAAAATGAGATATCAATAAACGACTCCAATGATTTTGACTTTAATCAAGATAACACAATAGAATTTGAAGAAGGCTACAGAAGCCCAGGGTGGGAAAGATACAGAAAAAATAAACAAGTAAAATGGAAAAAATAGAAAGATTAAGAAAAAAATTTGAAGAAGAAAAAATTGACGGTTATTTAATACCAAAAAATGATGAATATTTCGGTGAATTTGTACCAAATTTTAATGATAGATTAAACTACATCTCAGGTTTTTCAGGGACTTATGGCTTTGCACTAATTTTAAAAAAAAAGAATTTTTTGTTTGTTGATGGAAGGTACACATTACAAGCAATTCAGCAAAGTAAAAATTTTTTCAAGATAATTACTATTCCTGAGAAAATGCCATGTGATATTTTAAAAAATAAAAAATTAACAATTGGTTTTGACCCTAAATTATTTACGAAAAAAACTATTAAGATTTTTTTTAATAAATGTGATATCAGGCTTAAACTTATAAAAAATAATCTTATAGATAAAATTTGGAAACGTAGAATCCCTAAGACTAAAAATAAGTTTTATGCTTTACCATCCAATTCGGTAGGTGAAAATTATAAATCTAAAATTAATTATGTAGTAAATATATTGAAGAAAAATAATTCTGACTACCTTTTTATTACAGCGAGTGAAAATTGCGCATGGCTTTGTAATATTAGAGGAAAAGACTCAAAGTATTCTCCAATACCACAAAGTTTTATATTAATAAACAAGAACAGAGAAGTAAAATTTTTTTGTGATTTAAATAAGATATCTTTATTTTTTAAAAAAAAATTTAATAAAATTAAATTTTTTGAAACAAATTCAATTGAAGAGTCGATAAATGAAATAAAAAATGAAAAGTTTATAATCGATAAAAATACATGCTCCTTAAATTATGAAAATATCATCAAAAATAATAATAAAATAATTAGCACTTTAGACCCATTATATCATTTAAAAGCAATTAAAAGTTCTAATGAGATTAAAAATATTAAAAAAGCTCATACACTTGATGGCGTAGCTTTAACCAAATATATATTTTGGATTAAAAAAAATTTTCATAAAAAAAAGATTTATGAAATTGAAGCTGCAAAAAAATTACTCAAATTTAGAAAAGAAAATAAAAGCTTTAAATTTTCGAGTTTTGCAACAATCTCAGGCACTGGTCCAAATGGAGCAATAATTCATTATAGAGCCACAAAAAAAACTAACAGTGTATTAAAAAAAGGAGATATTTATTTAGTTGACTCTGGTGGTCAATATGAGTTTGGAACTACTGATGTAACTAGAACTATTTCTTTGATGAATTCAAATAGTAGAATAAAAAATATATTTACAAGAGTTCTTAAGGGACATATTGCAGTGGCAAGTTATAAATTAAAAAAAACTACCAATGGATCAGAAATTGATTTTGTTGCAAGAAAATATTTAAAGAAAATTGGATTGGATTACCCTCATGGAACAGGACATGGTGTGGGTTACTTTTTAAATGTGCATGAGGGGCCTCAAGCTATTTCTAAAAGTAATAAAGTCATACTTAAAAAGGGAATGATATTATCAAATGAACCTGGATATTATGAAAAAGATAAATTTGGGATCAGAATTGAAAACTTAATACATATAAAAAGAGCAAATAATAAAAATGTTTTTGAAGATTTAACAATGGTGCCAATAGACAAAAATTTAATTGATCCTGCCATGCTAAATATCAACGAAATCAATTGGATAAATAAATATCATGAAAAAGTTTTTAAAAACTTAAAAAAATTCATGAATAAAAATAATTATGCAGAACTTAAAAAGGCTTGTTCAATTATTTAAAATTTCATTCCATTCCTTCTCACTTAAAACCTTTATTTTTAATTCTTTCGCTTGATCAATCTTTTTTTTTGTAGGTTTGGAGTCTCCTACAACTAAAATGTCTAATTTTTTTGATATTGAGCCTAAAACTTTAGCTCCATTATTTTCAGCGATAGACTTAGCCTCGGATCTACTCATTTTTTTAAATCCACCAGTGAACATAAGTTTTTTATCTAAAAACTTTCCGCTTAAATTTTTAATCGAATATTCTTTTATAATGAGCTGATTTAATAGTCTCTTTATGATTTCTGTATTAATACTGTTGGAAAAAAAATTTTCTATCGCTTCAACCTGTGTCTGTCCAATTCCATCAAGTTCTATAAGATTTCTCAAAATGATTACCCTTTTTTTATTTTCTATAAGTTCTCTAAATTTATTTACATTGACAAAAAAGGCTGCAAGAATTTTCGCATTCTCTTGTCCAATATGTCTGATTCCAATTGAATAAATAAATTTTTCTAAACTAATAGTTTTTGATTTTGATATAGCTTTTTTTAAGTTATTAATTGATAGATCACCCCAACCATCTAAATTACCAATACTGTTGTAATCTAATTTAAAAATATCTGAAGGTTCTTTTATAAAGTTTAATTCCCAGAATTGGTCCACAACCTTTTTTCCTAAACCTTCTATATTAAATGCCTCTTTTGAAACCAAATGCTTAAGTTTTTCTTTTGCAATGTATTCACATTCATAACCTTTAACACACCTTCTAACTGAGTCTTCTTTTTTGCTTGTTTTGCTGAATTCTTTTTTAGTCAAAGATCCACATAAACATTTATTTGGAAATACGAACTTTTTACTATTTTTATTTCTTTTTGAAAAATCAACAGAAACAACTTGTGGTATTACGTCCCCCGCTCTTTGAATCAAAATCGTATCACCAATTCTTAAATCTTTTCTTTTAATTTCGTCTTCGTTATGCAAAGTAGCATTAGAAACGACTACTCCTCCAACTGTAACTGGTTCTACTTTTGCAACTGGCGTAATAGCTCCAGTTCTCCCAACCTGAATTGAGATATTTTTTATTTTAGTCACTGCCTTTTCGGCTGAAAATTTATATGCAATGGCCCATCTTGGTGCATTTGAAGTATTACCTAATCTTTTTTGTAAATTTAAATCATTTACTTTGAGTACAAGGCCATCAATGTCATAATCAAGTGAAGATCTTAAACTATCAATTTTTTTATGTCGACTTTCAACCTCTGAAATTCCATTTATTTTTTGTGATAAAGAATTTGTTGAAAAACCCCACTCCTTAATCTTTTTTAAAAAATCATATTGAGTTAAAAATTGCATAGGCTCAACGGCACCTAATCCATATGCAAAATATTTGAGAGGAATTTTTGAAGTCTCTTTAGGATCCTTTTGTCTTAATGAGCCACCAGCTGCATTCCTTGGATTGGCAAATTTACCTTTAATTTTCTCGAAATCTTTCTTACCAATAAATATTTCACATCTTATTTCGATTAGATTTGGGATATTATTTGAAATAATTTTTTTTGGAATCGTAGAAATTGTTATTAAATTTTTAAGGATATCTTCTCCGATTATACCATCACCTCTTGATAGTCCTCTAGTCAAAATTCCTTTTTCATAAACTAAAGTAGCTGAAATTCCATCAATTTTTGGTTCAGAAAAAAGTTCAATCTCATTTGTATTTAGATTTAAAAAATTTTTAATCTTTTTAATAAAATCTTTGATATCATTTTCACTGAAGGCATTCGATAGCGACAGCATGGGCAACAGATGCTTAATTTTTTTGAACTTATTACCCGGATTAGAGCCTACAATTTTATGAACCGAGTCTTTTTTTTTTTTTAAAAATGAATATTTATTCTCTAATTCTACAATTTCTTTTTTTAAATCATCATAAGCAGAGTCTGAAATTCTTGGATTATCATTAATATAATATGACCTATTGTGTTTTTTTAATTCTATAATTTTTTTTTTGTGGTGATTTATAATCTTTTTAGTATTCTGCATTAATATCATTTAATCATTTTTATAATTTTATTTAAAAAATTTTTTTTATCATCTGGGTCTTTTTTATTTTTATTAGTAAAATATTTATCTTTTTTGTAATTTTTATTTAATATTTTATAAGATTGTTCAAACCATTTACTAGAATTATAATTGTATCCAAGTATTTTTGCATATTTTTTTGCCTCCCCTTCTAGTCCTAAATGAAAATGTATTTCAACAAGACGATGTAATGCCTCCTCAATAAAAATTGTTTTATCGTACTCTTTTACAATTAATTTTAATCTTTTAATTGCTGGGACCCATTTTTTTATTGAAATATAATACTTGGCTACAAACAATTCCTTTGCTGCAATTTGATTTTGAATTAAATCTTTTTTAAATCTTAAATCAATTGCATACTCGGTATTAGGATATTTTTTTAAAAAAAAATCAATTTTTTTGTTTGCTAATAAAAGAGGTTCAAGATCTTTTTTCTCATCGCTAATTTGTTCAAAATAAATTATTGCTTGAAGAAAATGAGCATATACTATGTTGCTATCTGAAGGATATGTTTTAAAAAATCTTTCCAAATTTTCATTTGCTTCCTCATAAAAGTTCATACCGTAAAGTGAAAAAATAGACATTACAGCAGATTTTGCCGCAAATTTTTGAACTTCAAAATTTAATTCAGCTTCAGTAAATTTTTTATTAGCAAAAAAGAAATCATTTTTTTCAAAAGCCTCAAGTCCTTCCTTGTAAAGTTCATACGGATTGTCTTTCTCAGATGGTTGGTAAATTACTTCTTCTTTTTTACCTGTACACGAGTTTAATATTGCAATAACTAGTGCCAAAAAAATAAATTTTTGAAACATATTAAATTATTAACAGATTTAAATTAAAATAATATGTTAAAAATTAATCTAAGCGCTTACAGCTATTTTTATAAGTTGTTGATGATTTATTTTTTTTGAAATCACCTCATCTTTAAGCTCGATAACTGAAGTAGATTCTTTAGAGTCGATTAGTTTTCTTAAAAACTTATTAGTTAAAGCATGGCCACCTTGATAACAATTTACATACCCTAGAACTCTATAACCAGATAAAAGAAAATCTCCAGCTAAATCCAAAATTTTATGATTTACAAACTCTTTGTTATTTCTTAGGCCTTCTTTATTTAACACTTTACCTTTGTCCACTACCACTGCATTTTCCAGTGATCCCCCTTTGGCTAAACCGCTTTTCTTTATTTGTTCGATATCTTCGAATAAGCAAAAAGTTCTTGACTCATAAATGTCTTTTAAGTCATCAATTTGAAAGTTTATTTTGTTTGATTGTTTTCCTATGACTTTATTTCCATAATTTAGACGAAAACAAACTTCAAATGACTGTCGAGTTGGTTCTATAGAAATTTCTCTTTCACCATCTTTAAGTATTATTTTATTTAAAATTTTTAAATATTTTCTTTTTTTGCTCAAGATTTTCGTCTCTTCTTTTTCAAGTGCTTGCAAAAATTCTTTTGCAGAACCATCCATAATAGGAACTTCCTCATTATCAATTTCTATTATAGCATTATCTATTTCTGAAATGTAAAGTGCAGCAAGAAGATGTTCCACTGTAGAAACTTTGACTCCGAACTCATTTTCTAGAGTAGTGCATAGTTTTGCTGAACATACGTTTTTATGGTTTGCTAAAATTATATTTTTGCTTTTTAAATCAGTTCTTTTAAATATTATACCCTGATCCTCATTACCTGGAAGAATTGTGATATTCGATTCTTTGCCAGAATGAAGGCCTCTTCCTCCAAACGACAAAGGTTTGCAAATTGTTCGTTGATATATATTAAGCATTTATAATCTTATACAGGACTAGCTAAAATGCTCTAAAACAACAAATATTTCTAAAAAATACTGATTTTATTTAAAAAGATAATCAAAAAATCTGGATATAGTTGTTTTTTTTTCTTGAACCACTGGCACCGCTTCTTTTTTCCACCCATATTGAACTATTCTATTAGCATTGCTGTACAAACCATCATCAAGATTATTGTTTAAAAACTCTAAATCACAATAATTATTTTTTGAAAATAAAATTTTGTAACTATTTCTTAAGCTTTTGACGTAGGATTTCTCACTTAAATTTAAAAGAATTTTTATATTTTTTTTAAGAACACCCAATATATTGATATTTTTAAATAATATAATTTCTGACATTTCTTGAATCCTTGCGTTAGCAATTTCGATAAGGAGTTTTTTTCTAATTTTTCTATAATTCTCTTGAGAAAAAAACTTTTTTTCAACAAGTTCATCTTTTAAATCTTTTTTATCAAAATCAGAATTTATCAAGATTTCAGAAATCTTTTCACTTTTTATCCCTGTTACTTTTGAAATATCATTAATAATTATATCAGATCCAAATTTAAAATTTTGAATAAACTTAAGTGATGAGTTCTCAAAAACTACTATTTTAGTATTTTTTTTTTTTATTTCTATCTTTAAGAAAGAATCTAAATTATTTTTGTTTTTTATTATATTTGCACCCTCTATAAAACTTTTTGAAATTATCTTTTTCACTTTTAAATTACACCTATTAAAAACGTTTTCTAAATTTTTAAAATCATTATTATCAATTAAAAAGAATGATAATTCGTGAGAATAAAAATTTCCGAATAAACCTATTGGTAAATTTTCTACTTCTTTTTTATCAAGAAGATATTTACAATTAAAAATATGCATTATTGTTTTTTCTTTCTCAATCTCATTTATTTTTGATTTTAAAGAATTTAAAATATAGGTGATGTTTTCTTTTGTTAATTGAGATCCATTAAGTTTCATATAGCCTGAAAAATTAATAGTCTTACAATTAAATGTATCGATAACTAAGATAACTTCTGAAAAAATAATATTAAATTTTTGTTCAATTAGATAAATTTTTTTTTTTAAAGTTTCGAACATTAAATTAAGATCAGTGATTCTATCATTTGATATACCTTTTGTTTGTATTGAGTCTTTATGAATAATCTTAAAAGCTTGATCTTCTGAACTTTCAACAATTATGAATATAAATTCTGAAATATTTATTTCGATAAAAAGATTTAGTGAGTCAGTGTCTGACATTTATTTTAAAATAAGTTGATCTTTGATTCTATAGTCAAAAATATTATAATTTTTAAAATTACTATTTTCTCTTAAATTCATATAATTTATTAGACTTTCTTTGTAGTTTTTAATTGGTAACTTAATAATTTTATCTTTTTTCATCATAATATCCCACCTTATAGAATCGTAAAAATAAAATTTTTTGATTTCGTTTATAGGAAAATTAATATTTTTTAAAGAGTTATGAAAAATCTTAAAATTATTTTTATCACCAAATACAATTGGTAAATCGTCCAATTCATCTTTATTGAAATAATCTATTACATTACCTTGGCTGGTATAATACTTTTTCTCTTTCTTATTTTGGAGGATAGCTATAGGCTTTTTTTCATAAATTTTTATTATGATTTTATCAGGAAAAATTCTTTTTACCTGAAAACTATCTATAATATCAATTTTATTTAAGTTTTTCTCAATATCTATTGATTTAAGAAAAAAAATATTAGTATCAAATAAAAAAGATAATTTTTTTTCTATTTTTTTTGTGTCTAAAATTAAATTATTTTCAATAATAATTTCTTTTATATTCAAATTATAATTAAAAATTAATTTTTCATGCAAACTGTAAGAACTAAACAATGTAAGAGTCAAAAAAGCTGCAAGTAATCGTTTTTTCATCGATTTATACTTGCATCTAACAAAATTTTTTCTACCAGATTTGGAAAATCTATACCATAATAACTTGCTATTTCTGGAACTAAAGATAGATTTGTCATTCCTGGTTGGGTATTAATTTCTAATAAATAAAATTTTTTTTTAAAAAACTTAAAATCAGCTCTTGATACCCCTTTACATTTTAAAGTTTTGTGTGCTTTTGTTGCAAGCTTAAGGACTTGAAAATAACTTTTTTTGTTTAGCCTAGCTGGCATCACATGTTGTGTATTTGCCTTCTTTGTATATTTGGCTTTATAATCATAAAATGATCTTTTTGGGATCAATTCGATAGCACCTATAGCAGAATTATCTATTACAGCTACCTGTATTTCCTGTCCTCCGATAAATTGTTCAAAAATTAATTGCTGATACTTTTCTACTAATGATTTTACTGATTTTTTTAAATCTTTAAAATTTTTAACAATTTTAACCCCCAAGCTTGATCCCTCATTAGAAGGTTTAATGACGATAGGGTATCTTATTCTTTTTTGTTTCAATAATTTCTTTAAACTTTTTTCTGAAATTTCATTTCTGTTTTTTGTAAAATACCTCGGAGTTAAAATTTTATTTTTAGTAAACAACTCTTTAGAAATCACTTTATTCATCGCGTTATAAGAACTTAAAACACCTGAATGTGTGTAAGGTATTTTTAAATATTCAAATATAGATTGAACAACACCGTCCTCTCCATCTTTGCCATGCAAGGCATTAAAAATGACGTCTATTTTTCTTTTATTTATTTTATTTAAACTATTAAATTTTGGATCAAATTTAAAAACTTTATATTTTTTTTTTTTTAAAGCTTTGATACATGCTTTTCCACTTTGAAGACTTATAGATCTTTCTCCGGATGTTCCTCCTAAAACTACTAAAACATTTTTAAATTTTTTTTTAATCACCTAATATTTTAATCTCTAATTCAAGATTTACTCCGGTTTTTGCTTTAACTGTTCTTCTCACCTTTTTAATAAGACTCTCGATATCGGCGGATTTGGCTCCTCCATTATTGACAAAAAAATTGCAATGTTTTTTTGAAATTTTAGCATTTCCAACCTCAAAATTATCGCACCCTGACTCTTTTATTAAACTCCAAGCTTTTTTATCGTCACTTAAATTTTTAAAAGTACTTCCGCACGTTTTAATTTGACTTGGCTGAGATAATTTTTTTCTCTTAATCATCTCATCTTGTCTTTTTTGAATAATATTAATATCTTCTATTTTGCCTTTAAGTTTAACAGATGTTATAATATATTCTCTTGGCAGGTTGGTCCCTCTATAAAAAAACTTTATATCCTTTTTTAAAATCTCTCTCTCAATACATTTATCAATATCTATGACCATTATTGAAATTAAAACTTTTGAGATATCATTTCCATAACAACCGCTGTTCATAATAATTGCTCCTCCAATAGAACCAGGTATGCATGATAAAAATTCAAGATTACCTATTCCATTTTCCATTGCAAATTTTGCTATTTTTCTATCTAAAGAAGATGCACCCACTTCAATTATATTTGGCTCAATAAGTTTCAATCCAGAAAAGCTTTTGCCAAGTTTAATTACAACCCCTCTAATTCCATTATCTCTAATTAATATATTAGATCCTGCACCTAGTATTGTTATATTTAATTTATTTTTTTTATTTTCCTCTAAGAAATGAATTAATTGAGTTTTATTTTCTGGTTTGAAAAAAAAATCAGCAGGGCCGCCTAGATTAAACCAGCTATAATTAGAAAGGTTAGTATTAATTGCGATACTCTTACCAAAGGCTTTAGTCATTTTTTCGATCAAGCTCATAAATTTCTTTTTAACTCTTGCATCCATTTAGATATTTGACCTGCTCCCATACCTATTATTATTTCATTACTTATTAAATTTTTTTTAAAAAAAAGTCTCAGTTGAATTTGATTTTTTATTAAAATTACCTGATTTTTTGAATAATTTGAAATTAATTTAGCAAATTTATAATCATTAAACTTTGAACTTTTTTTTTCACCTGCTGCGTACAATGGACATAAAAGAACAAGATCTGATTTTATAAATGACTTCGCAAATTTTTTTTGAAGAGACAAAACTCTTGAATAACGATGAGGTTCAAAAACTGATATAATTTTCCTTTTTTTATAAACGTTTTTAACACTTTCTAGAATAGAGGCTATTTCAGTTGGGTGATGAGCATAATCATCATAGAATTCATTTTTATTTTTTGAAAATATTTTTGTCATTCTTCTTTGGACACCAGAAAAGTTTTTCAAAGATTTTTTTATTATATTTTGACTTACTCCAAGATTTAAACAAACTGCGATAGCTGCAGAAGCATTTAAAACATTATGCTCTCCAAGTAACTTTAAATGAATGTTTTTAATTTTTTTCAATTTTTTTACATCTTTATAACTTAAGTCAAAAATAGAATAATCTATTTTGTATCTTATATTTGAAATCTTATAATTAGAATTTTTGCTTTGTCCGTATGTAAGAATATTCTTATTTTTGACTTTATGTATTATTTTTTTGATATTTTTGTCGTCAATACATACAATCGACTTACCGGTAGGAGGAGTTTTTTCAATAAACTTAATAAATGAGTAATTCAAATTTTTAAAATTTTTATAAAAGTCAATATGCTCCACATCGATATTTGTAACAATTGAATAGTTTATTGGTAGTTTTAGAAAACTTGCGTCGGACTCGTCCGCCTCTAAAATAGCCCAATCTCCTTTTCCGAGTTTAGCATTAGTATTTAATGAATTAATTACTCCTCCATTAATTATAGTAGGATCAAGTTTTTGGTCGGATAAAATTTTTGATACAAGCGATGTAGTCGTTGTTTTACCATGTGAACCAGTAATGATAATATTTTTTTTAAGCGAAACAACATCTGCTAAGACTTCAGCTCTTGAATAAATTGGTATTTTTTTTTGAATCGCAAATTTGATTTCACTATTATTATTTTTAATCGCCGATGACCTAACTAAAAGTGTTGATTTTTTTACGTTTTTTTTTGAATGTCCTATAAAAATTTTTATACCAGCTTTTGAACAGCTTAAAGTATTCTTATTTTTAATTTGATCACTACCCTGTATTTTGAAACCCATATTATTCATAATTTGGGCCAAACCACTCATTCCTATACCTCCAATACCAACAAAGTGTATTAAGTCTTTTTGACCTAAATTAATTTTTTTCATTAATTATTTCTCTTAGAACTTTATCAATATTCTTATAAACATTTTTGTCAGAAAATTGACTTTGTTTTAATATAATTTTGTCTAATTTATTTTTATTTTCATAAATTTCTTTAATAAGTATAAATAACTTATCTTTTATTTCTTTTTCTTCAATTAAAAAACAATAATCTTTTTTTTTATAATAAATCGCATTTTTGAGTTGGTGGTTGTCAGCAGATGAAGGTAAAGGAATCGAAATAAAGGGTATGTTTGCATTAGTAAGTTCGGCTAAAACAGATGAACCTGATCTTGTAATTGCTAAATTTGTTTTATTAAAATATTCAATCAGATTGTTACTAAAATTAAAAATTTCAAAATCGATTTTAAAATTTTTATAAAATGAAGATAATTTATGATTTTGACTTGGTAAACAATGCTGAAAAATTTTAAGTGGTATTCCTTTTTTTTGACAATCCATAAAAATGTTTGGAAGAATTTCAGCAAATGATTTAGCAGCCTGGCTACCTCCTAATATTAATAAACTTATATTCTTATGTGAATTTTTGTAATTTTCTTTGTGTTTGTAATCAATAATTTCTTTTTTAATTATATTGCCAATTTCTTCTATCTTAAAATTGTATTTAATTGGCACTCCATCCACATCTTTAAAAGAAACTAAAATCTTTTTTGCATAAGGAAGTAGAGTCTTATTGGCTTTACCGATAATCAAATTATTCTCATAAATCAAAAACTTAATCCTTGCTATTTTTGCTGCTATACAAATTGGAAAAGAGGAGTAACCACCCATTCCTATTACTAAGGTAGGTCTTTTTTTTATTAGAAATAAAATTGATCTCAAAACAGAATATAAAATGAAAATTATCGAATATATTTTAGTAAAAAGATTTTTTTTCGCCAAAGTTGCAGAAGGTAATAATGAAAATTTAAGGCAGTTATCTTTAGAAATAAATTTATATCCTCTTTTATCTGTTGTTAATTCAACTTCGTGACCACTTTTAATTAAATGATCTGCGAGATTTATTCCCGGGAATACATGACCACCAGTTCCTCCAATCGCAATAATTATTTTAATTTTTTTATTCATTTATATAAGTCCTATTTTTAGTGAAATTCAAAATTACACCTGCAAGTATTGAGCTTCCAATTAAAGACGAGCCTCCGTAACTTAAAAAAGGTAGTGTCATGCCCGTCGTCGGAATTAAATTGGTGTTTACACCTACATGAATGAAAGTCTGAAAAACTAAAAGTGAAGCTAAGCCACAAAGTGAAATTTTTATTAATTGATCATTAAGATTTATACAATTTTTTATTATTCTGAATGAGATATATAAAAATATGAATATAATCAAAATTGAAACAATTGATCCGTACTCTTCCGAGATAATAGCTATAATATAGTCTGTGTGAGCTTCAGGTACTCTTTCTTTAAGAATTCCCTCTCCCATTCCTTGCCCGGTTAAACCACCAAGTTTTATTGCATCAAGGGCTGATGACGATTGAAATTTATCCCCTTTTGTAGGATCCATAAAAGAACTAAGCCGATTTATTACATATCCGAATTTTTCTGGTAACAAAAAAAGGAGTGAACTTATAAAAATTAAAAAAATTGAAAAAAAACTAAATATAAAAATTAGACTCACTCCTGATATAAAAACTATAGCAACCCAACTACCGAGTAAAAGAATTGATTGACCTAAATCTGGTTGATCTATTAACAATATGATTACGGATGATAATAAAAAAAAACTGAAAATATATTTTGTTTTTGGACCGTGGATTATTTCAGATGTAAGAATCTTTACTGTAGTCAAAATAAAAAAAGGTTTAAGTATTTCAATAGGTTGTAATCTAAAAAAAGATAAGTCTAACCACCTTTTTGCCCCTTTAACCTCAACTCCAATCAAGGGAACAAATACTAAAGAAATAAATGAGATTAGAAATAATGGTATTATAATTTTTTTCAATAATGGAGTTTCTATGAAAGAAATCGAAAACATTATAATTAAAGATAAAAGGGTAAAAATAAAGTGTTTTGTGAAAAAGAAATAATAATCTTTATTGAGTCTTTCACCTGCAAGAGAAGAAGTTGAAGAGAATGAAAAAAATAAACCTAAAAAAAATAAAATTATAAAGCTTAAAAAAATTTTTTTATCAATATTTCGCCAGTAATTAATTAATTTAAATTTAAATAAGTTTTCTTGCATAATGTCTACTTAATTTTTTGAACTCTTCACCCCTCTTCTCAAAATTTAAATACTGATCATATGAAGCAGCAGCAGGACTAAGTAATATTGAATTTTCCTTTTTTTGAATGGATTTAATATCACTTAATATTTTTAAAATGGAATTTTTGAGATTGCCTGTTAAATGATATTCAAGTTTACCTTTAATTTGTTTTTTAAAAAAATATTGATTTTTCCCGATTATATAAGCTTTGATAATTTTATTTTTTATTTTTTTTATCATGAATTTATCATTTTTTTTTGGAAGCCCGCCTAATATCCAAAAGATATTTTTGGTATTTTGTAATGCGAATTTACTTGCTTGGAAAGTAGTTGCCTTTGAGTCATTAATAAAGCTGATACCCTTCTTTTTTAAGAAAATTTCATATCTATGAGGTAGTCCAGTGAAGTTATTTAAAGATTCTAAAAATAATGAAAGTTTAATTTTTAGCAACTTTGAAAGAGAGTAAACAAAAGACATGTTTTCATTGTTTATATTTGATTTAATATAAGTATTTTTAATTTTAGATTTAATCTTTTTATAATCAGAGACATTTGGTTTAATTAATTTTCCTGAAAATTTTTTATTATATAATTTTTTTATGTCCTTATTTCTTATTAGAGAGTATTGGTTTTTTTTTTGTAATTTAAATATTTTTAATTTGGAATTAATATAATTTTTCATGTTACCGTGCCAATCTAGATGATCATTAGTTATATTTAAAAATAGAGCATAATCTGGACAAACAAATTTAGAATATGCTAATTGAAATGAGGATGCCTCAATAATCAAAAAATCTTTTTTTTTTATATTAAGATTGAGTACTGGTGTTCCAATATTTCCACCAAGTACCACTTTGTGATTATTGTTTTTAAGCATACAATAAATCATCTTACATGTGGTTGACTTACCGTTTGTGCCTGTAACCACAATAGTTTTTAAGTTTTTTTTTGTTAAGTATATTAAATCAATATCTGTGATGATTTTTTTTTTGTATTTTAAAAGTATTTTTTTATTCTTAGATTTATTAAGATTTATACCTGGGCTTAATATAATAAAATCAATTTTTTTAACAATCTCTTTTAAATTTTTACATCTATTACCTTTTTTATATAATTTTTTATTATTATCATCCCAAATCTTGTATTTGTATATTTCATTTTTTTTAAAGAAATTGACTACTGAATTACCAGTCAGACCTAAACCGTAAATTAAAAATGAAAGTTCTTTTAAGTTTTTTAAAGCAAGCATTCACTACCTTAATTTTAATGTTGCTAAACCAATCAAAGCTAAAATTATAGCAATAATCCAAAAACGAATTACTATTGTAGACTCAGCCCAACCCTTTTTTTCAAAATGATGATGTATAGGTGCCATTTTAAATATTCTTTTTCCAGTTAGTTTAAATGATATCACTTGAATTATTACTGAAACTGTCTCAAGAACAAATAAACCTCCAATTATTGCGAGCACTATTTCGTGTTTTACAATTATAGCTATTGCTGCTAAAGAGCCGCCCAAGGAAAGAGATCCGGTGTCTCCCATAAATATTTTTGCTGGGGGAGCGTTATACCAAAGAAAACCCAGACAAGCTCCAACTATCGAGCCACAAAATATTGAGAGCTCTCCAACTTCTGGGATGTACTGAATTTGCAGATACTCAGAAAAAATTGTATTACCTACCACGTAAGAGATAAGTGTGAAGGATAAAGCTACCAACATAACAGGTACTGTCGCTAAACCATCTAGTCCATCAGTTAAGTTCACTGCATTTGATGCACCAATAATTACAAAAAGACCAAATGGAATAAAAAATAATCCCATATGTAAAATCAAATTTTTAAAAAAAGGAAAGTAAAGATCATATAAATATTGATGATCTGAAAAATTTATTAAAATTAACAAAGCTATTGATGCAATTACTAATTGACCGGTAAACTTGTACCTTGATTTTAAACCACTGGAGTTTTTTAGTTTTATTTTTAGTAAATCGTCATAAAGTCCTAATCCACCAAGGCTTAATGATACAAAAATGAGTGTCCATATATAAATATTTCCTAAATCAGCCCATATTAGAGTGCTACTTATTATCCCAATTATTATTATTACTCCACCCATTGTGGGGGTTCCTGACTTTTTAACAATATGATCTATTGGTCCATCTTGTCTTATAGGACCAGTTATCATTTTTTCGGAAAAAATTTTTATAAGTGGAGCTCCAATAATGAAAACTACTAATAATGATGTCATGACTGACAAACCTGTTCTAAAAGTCAAATATTTAAAAACATTTAAAAAAGAGTAATGATCAATTAGTGATGTAAAAAAATGAAATAACATTTAGTTTCCTTTAATTATTCTATTGCTTATATTATACAAACCTGTGGAATTTGATCCTTTAATCATTAAATAATCATTATTTGCTATTATATTACACAAAGTAGAATCTACATCGTCATCTTTTTGAAAAATATTGCCACGTTTGTGTTTAATAATATTTTTGTATGTAGTTAAAGTTTTGTCACCTTTCACAAACACTTTATCAATATCTGAATTGTTAATAACTTTTGATAAATTTTTGTGTAATTTCAGTGAATGCTTTCCTAGCTCAAGCATATCTCCGAGAATAAGATACTTCTTAAAATTTTGTTTCTTAATTGAACTAAAGTTTTTTATTGCATTTTTTACAGAGAGGGGGTTGGCATTATAACTTTCGTCGATCAATTTAAAAATTTTGTTATATCTTTTAACTGTGTGAGTCTTGCCTCGTCCCTCTAACGGTTCATAGTTTTTAAAGTGTCTAATTATTTTATTTAGATTTAGATCTAGTTCTTTTAATACAGCAAGAGAAGATAAAACATTATAAATATTAATTTTTTTTAAACTTAACTTTAAAATTTGATCTTTAACACTTAGAATTGATAAATTTTGTTTTTTATATTTAATTGGATGAACATGTGCTGTTTTACTTAAACCAAAAGTAATGACTTTTAAATTTTTTCTATTTGCTTTATTTTTTAGAAAATTAAAGTATTTATCGTCTTGATTTAAAATTATTGTTCCTCCTTCTTTAATATTGTTTAAAATTTCTGCTTTAGCATTTGCGATACCTTTTAAATTTTCAAAATTTGCAATGTGAGCCTCACCAATATTAGTAATAACTCCAATATGGGGTTTTATCATTTTTGATAAAGAATTAATTTCTCCTGCCTTGCTCATGCCTGCCTCGAAAATTCCATATTTATGAAATGTGCTCAAATGTGTTAGGCTGAGTGGTACACCAAAATGATTATTATAGGATTTTGGTGAACTATATGTTTCTCCATAATTTTGTAGTAAGTTTTGTAACAAATCTTTAAGTGATGTTTTGCCTGCACTTCCTGTTATTGCAATTATCTTGGCTGAAGAGTATTCCCTTTTTTTTAATGCAAAAAAATTAAGAAATTTGAATTCGCTTTTTACTTTTATAATCTTTTTTTTATATTTTGATGATTCTTTTGATGATATGATATTTTTTATTCCTTTTTTAAGAACATCAGGGATAAATTTTGTACCATCATTGTTTTTCCCTTTAATTGTTAAAAACAAATTATTTCTATTAGCCACTCTGGAGTCTATCGCAAGACCATGAAAATTTTTAGGATTAGCATTTTTTTTAAACTCTCTTAAAATTTTTTTATTTTGAAGAAAGTTATGTTTTTTTTTTGATATTTCCTTATTTTTAATTTTTATAGATTTAATAATTTTTTTATCTGATATATTTATAATTCTATTTTTAAAAATCTGTTCTGTTTCGTGACCTTTTCCTGCAATCAATATAATTTCGTTAGGTTCGGCGTTTAGAATTGCTGATTCTATTGCTTTTGACCTTTCTCCAATATTATAACAATTTGGAATTTTTATATTTTTAGTAATTTCTTTTCTAATTTTTTTTGGATTTTCATTGCGTGGATTATCATCCGTCACATAAATTTTTTTGCAATTTAAACTTGCTATTTTGGCCATCAAAGGTCTCTTTTTAAAATCTCGTTCACCTCCACAACCAAAAACTAAAGTAATATTTTTGCTGTGTGACTTTTTCAAGGCATTTAAAATGTTTTGTAAAGCGTCTGGAGTATGTGCAAAATCCACAAATACTTTTATATTTTGAGGAAAAGTTCTGACAAGCTCAACTCTTCCATCGACGTCTTTAATTTTATCTAAAGAATTAAAAATATTTTTTTCTTTGATATTACACAATTTTACTGCAGCTATAGCCATTGACAGATTTTTTTGCTGGAAGTGATAAAATCTATTTTTCCTATTTTTCTCTAATTTTTTTATAATTGAGGTAATATCAATCAACTTTAAATTTTTTTTATTGGAAATTTTTTTTAGAATTTCAAATTCTTTTATAGATTTATCTGATATTACTGTTTTATTTTTAGATAAAATATTTTCAAACAAGAAAAGTTTTGCCTTAAAGTATGATTTCATTGTCTTATGATAATCTAAGTGGTCTTGACTAAAATTAGTAAATATAGCGGCTTTAAAATTAATATGGTTTAATCTTTTTTGATCAAGACCGTGGCTAGAAGCTTCAATTATAACATTATCAATTTTCTTTTTTTTTAAATTTTCAAGAGTTTTATGTAAAAAAATTATATCTGGAGAAGTTAAATCGGTTTTGATTATTTTTTTTTTATATTTAACGCCGAGTGTACCTATAGATGCTACTGGTTTATGATTTATTGTCAAAATTTGACTAAATAAATCCGCTACAGAAGTTTTGCCATTTGTTCCTGTTACTGCAATTATATTTTTTGGTTTAAGTTTGTAAAATTTTGAGGCTATTTTGCTTAATAAGTTTCTAATTTCAAAAGATTTTATAATTGTAATATTTTTACTTTTAAATTTACATTTGTTTGAGCATATTATTATGATTGCACCATTTTTTATTGCCTCTCCAATAAATTTTTCACCATTAAATTTTTTTCCTCTAATTGCAAAAAAAATATATCCTTTTTTCACCTTTCGACTATCGGAAGCAAGCCCTTTGATATTAATAATTTTTTTTTCTTTTGGAAGATTTTCAATTAAATTTTTCAGCAACATCTTGATACTCAAAATCCTTGTTATTTATGGCTAAAATTGGTCCAATTTTTTTTATTATTTTGCCAGCTACATACACTGAATTCCAACCAGCCTCATTTCTGGTAGCTTTTACTTTCACACCTCTGTAATTATAGATTAAATCTTGAGCAACCCGTGGGTTTTCAAGCATAACAAAAAGAACGTATTTTGGTTTTTGAGTTGGAAAAATTGATATAAACGTGTTCAAATTTTCTTGCTTATCTAAATAATTTTGAGCTGTACCAGTTTTTCCCCCTACATAATAACCATTTATATTTGCAAGACTAGCTGTACCATTTTCTGAAGTTACTACTTTTCGTAAAATTTTATTCATAGTTATGCTTGTTTCCTGTGACACTAATCTTTCTAAATTTTCTGGTTTTTTTTTAATCAAAGTTGGTGTAACCAAAATGCCCCCATTAGCCAACGCTGCGTAAACAGTTGTTGCCTGAAGAGGTGTAGTGGTTATTCCGTGCCCAAATGAAACTGTTTCAAGTTTACATTTGTTCCAATTAAACTTAATTGGACTACCTAATTCCTCTAACTGTAATTTTGGAGCTTTCAATAAATTTGAATTGTGTAAAAATTTCCTAAATTTCTCCTCTCCTACCTTTTTTGCAATTAATAAAGTTCCGACATTTGAAGATCGAACCAAAATGTCTTCCACAGATAGATCTTTTGGGAATTTTTTATTATCTGAAATTTTAAATTTAGAACACTTTATATTATTTGGTATATTTGAAATAATTGTTTTAGGAGTTACAATGTTATCTTCTATTGCAAGTGCAATAGTAAAAGTTTTGAAAATTGATCCCAATTCATAAATTCCTTTTGTGATTTTGTTAATATATTTTTTATCTCTTACATCAGCTCTTTGATTAATGTCAAAATTAGGAAGTGAAATTAGAGATAAAATCTCTCCATTTTCAACATTCATAAGCAATGAGGCTCCACCAGTGGCTTTAAAAGTATTAATGCCTGCTTCAAGCTCTTTATTGATAATATGTTGAATATTCGTATCTAATGTTAATTTTAATGGTTCATTAATAAGCTCATCTTCTTTTAGTTTTTTATCGAAAAATTTTTCAATACCTGAAACGCCATAGTTATCATAATCAACTTGACCAATTATATGACTAAATAATTCTGAATGTGTATAAATTCTAGATTGAAAAGGTTCAAATATTATTCCTTTTTCTCCTAATTTCCAAAGTTTTTCTTTTTCTAATTGAGTAACACGTTTCTTTAAATAAAAATATTTTCCAGTTTTAAGTTTTTTTTCTATTTTTTTAATTTTAAATTCAGGAAAGTTTAGCCTTAAATTTAACAAAAAGTTATCTTTATTTTTTACTAGTAGAGGATTTACAGCCGCATGATAAGATTTAACATTTCTTGATATAATAACACCATTTCTGTCAACTATATCTCTTCGCAAAAGATTAAATTGTTTTGATATTTTTTCTTGGCCGTATATTTCTATATTGTTTAATGATAAATGTATAATTCTTATGCTAAAAATGAAAATAAGAGAAAAAAATAAAAAAAAAAGTAGATATATCCTATCTTGATAATAATTATTTTTTTTAGATAATTTATTTTTTTTATTAGTTTCTAAATAATCTTCAAAATAGAAACTTTTTTGATTTATATTAAATTTTTTATTTTTTTTTAATCTTCTTCTCATTTAAAGACTCTTCAAATACTAATTTTTTATCTAGGTTTAGAAATTCTGAAATACTTAAAAATATTCTTGAATAATCCATTGTAACGTACTGAATGGTGTCTAAGTGATCAATTTTTTTTTCAATCATTAATGGTGATGATAAATATGAAAATTCTAGCTGAGTTTCTTTTAGATCTTTATCTTTAAAATGTAATATTTTTTCTAAATTAAAAATTTTTTTCTCAATTATTCTAGTCTCATTCTTAATGATTGAAGTTAACAATAATAGAGTTGAAAAAATAAATATTGATACAAATATTTTGAATCTAAACATTAAAATTCTCAATTTCTAGATATCTATTAAATTTTTGAAAAATATTTTTTGGAAAAAAAAACTTATTTTCACTTCTGATTGCAAATCTCAATTTTGCAGAACGAGATGGCTTGTTTTTGATTATCTCGTTATTAGAAGGTGTAAGAACCTTTTTATTATATTTTTCAAATAAAAAATTTCCTTCTTTGATTTCTGGTAAATATCTAGATGGATTAGAGTTACCTTTTGAAAAATTTTTAAAAAAAAATTTAACGATTTTATCTTCAATTGAGTGAAAACTGATAATAATTATTTTTCCGCCAGGCTTTAAAAATTTTGTGGCATTAACAATACCGTTTATAAGCTCTGTTATTTCTTTATTAACAAAAATTCTCAATGCTTGAAAAGTTTTAGTACTTGGATTTATTTTTCTTGAAAAATTTTTTTTTTTGCTTTTTTCAATTATCTTTACTAATTCATCAACTCGAGTAATTCTTTTTTTAGATCTTGCTATTACTATATTTTTTGCAATTCTAGAGGCTTCTTTTTCTTCACCAAGCACTTTGATAATAAGTTTTAATTGTTCTTGACTTAAATTATTTATAGCCTCTTTTGCAGACAAATTTGACAATCCCATCGACATATCTAGGCTATTCTTAGATTTAAAAGAAAATCCTCTTTCAAAATTATTCAGTTGAATAGATGATAAGCCTAGATCAAAAATTATTGTATCAAAATTATAATTTAAAATTGAGCTAATTTGACTAAACTTCAAATTAAAAAATTTAAATCTTTTTTTGAATTTTTTTTCTAATTTTTTCGCAATCGATTCTACAGAAATATCTCTATCTATTGCGACAACTTTTGTTTTTGGAAATTGTAGAATGGCATTGGAATAACCTCCGCCTCCAAATGTGCAATCTAGATAAAAACCTCCATTAGAAGGGACAGATGTTTGGATAACTTCACTCAACATCACCGGAAAATGTGAAAATTCCAGTGATAATTTTTGAGTTTTCATTTTTATAAGATACAATCATTAAAATTTTTGTCTTCGAAGAAATGCAGGTATCTCAAAATCCTCATCTTCATTCACTTCCTGATTAAACAATTCATCTGCATCATTTTCTTGGTTGTTATCCTGACTATTTGACTCTTCTCCTGACAAGTCTTCAGAGAAAAGTTTTGGAGTGTGTTCCTCGCTCATATTATTACCACTTTCAGAAATGTTTTCTGGCTCATAAACATTCTCTTTTTTGAGATCTGAATTATGTTCCATATAAGAAGCGCTTTCTATTGATACACCTGAGGGGAGATCTTCATGATCATTTGAACTTACAAGATTGTTATCTTTAATTCTATTTTCTTCACTATTTTCGTAATTATCAATTAGCTTGTTTTGTTCCTCATGATTTTTGATTTCATAATTTTCATCAAGTTTAAAAGCTGTTGCCCCGTCTATAGAATTCACAACATTTTGCTCAATATTATTTTTTGGAAATAAATTATCTTGATAATTATTTCTTGTGTAGGAACTGTTAACAATATTTAGAGTAGGTTTCGTCTCACTAATAGAGGAACCATGTAATGAAGTTGCTACTATTGAAACTCTTATTTTTCCATTCATATTTTCGTCTTTAATAGCTCCAAAAATTAATTCTGCTTCGGGATCTACTTCCGCTCTTATTTTATTTACTGCGGCATCAACTTCAAAAAGTTTTATATCACTCCCACCTGTTATATTTACTAATAAACCTTTAGCTCCTTGTAATGTATATTCATCAATTAATGGATTATTTAGAGCTAGTTCAGTAGCAGCCATAGCTCTGTTTTCTCCCTCGGCCTCACCTGTACCCATCATTGCTTTTCCACTTGAGCTCATGACTGTCTCAACATCAGCAAAATCTAAGTTAATCATGCCCGGTCTTACCATCAAATCTGTGATACTTTGAACTCCATGTTTTAAGACGTCATTTGAGAGACTAAATGACTCTTCAAAACCTGTTGACTCGTTAGCGATTTTAAAAAGATTTTGATTAGGTACTACTATAGTAGTGTCTAAATGTTTTTTAAGTTCTTCCAAACCTACATTTGCTCTTCTCATTCTTTTTGGACCCTCGTAAGCAAACGGAAGAGTTGTAACCCCTACGGTTAAAATATTCATCTCCCTTGCTGCTTTTGCGATAACATGTGAAGCTCCAGTCCCAGTGCCCCCGCCCATGCCTGATGCAATAAAAACCATATTACTTCCTTGAATATAGTTTACAATTTCATTTATCGACTCATCTGCTGCAGCTTGACCAATATCATGTTTTGCTCCTGCTCCTAAACCTTTAGTTAAATTCATTCCAATTTGAATCTTTGCATCAGCTTTACTCATTTTAAGATCTTGAGCATCAGTATTCACAGCCACGAACTCTACTCCTTGCATATCTGCATCGATCATAGCATTAATTGCATTTCCACCTGCTCCTCCAACTCCTATGACTAGTATCCTTGGTTTAAGTTCTCTTAATTCTCCACCTCCAACATTTATACTCATGACTGCTCTCCTTTCTAATTAGTTTCCCATTTAAGATTTGACCTGTTTTGAAAAGCTTTTTTTCTAGCAAGAGACCTAAATTTAAAAAAATTTTTGGGCTCCCAAATTTGAAAAGTCTTTCCCAGTCCGACAAACAAAACAGTACTTTTAATTTTTGCGTGTTTTAACAATTTTTCAGTAATAGATACTCTTCCTTCAGTATCGAATTGCAAATTTTCACTTTCTGATAAAATAGATGTAGCAAAATAATCCCTTTTTTCCTCAAAAGGATTAAGTGAGTCTATTGTGTTTGATAATTTTTCAATTCTATCTTGGGAACAGGCCTCTAAAGCATCATAATTAAAAGAGGGATAACATATAAACCCATTATAACCCATTGAATTTAAATTTGATCTAAATGTAGCTGGCACGGAAACTCGACCTTTCTTGTCTATTTTGTTTTCGTAATTTGATAAAAACATATTTGTTAAACAAATTTTTTAATTTAATTTTTTTCAAAATACCCTCCATATTGGGATTATGTGGGATAGTATGGGTTTTTATAGAATAGTCAATAATTTAATACTATGCTTAAAGTACAAAAGTGGAACAAGAAATTGTGAGGCCAGACAATCTGTAAGCCGGGTTCTGTCATTTAAGAAGTCATTTATCTAGGCTTAAACTCGCGTTTAAGCTCAAGCAGTTAACCCAGAAGACTAACTAAGGACTGTTTTTAGCATATCGCATCGTCTTCTCTATTTAACCTTGCTCCCAGTGGGGTTTACCATGCGTTTTTTGTTACCAAAAAACCGGTGAGCTCTTACCTCGCCGTTTCACCCTTGCCTTGAT
>MDSZ01204432.1_pt1 | contig 30895 bp, 33 predicted proteins | sample 811201 | NCBI WGS metagenome assembly MDSZ01 (sample SAMN05326647, study PRJNA326480) | marine metagenome | isolation source: seawater | place: Indian Ocean: North | collected 2010 | reverse complement strand
TTCTACAACTTTAAAAACATCCTCTTGTTCAACAAAAGACATTTCTAAATCTAATTGATAAAATTCACCTGGGCTTCTATCTGCTCGAGCATCTTCATCTCTAAAACATGGGGCTATTTGAAAATATTTGTCAAAACCAGAAACCATTATTAGTTGCTTAAATTGTTGAGGTGCTTGTGGTAAAGCATAAAATTTTCCAGGATTTAATCTACTTGGTACTAAAAAATCTCTCGCTCCCTCTGGGCTTGAAGAAGTTAAAATAGGAGTTTGATATTCTAAAAATCCAAGTTTTAACATTTCAGATCTAATAAAAGAAATGACTTTTGATCTTAAAACTATATTACTATGCATTTCCTCTCTGCGTAAATCTAAAAACCGATATTTTAATCTTATTTCTTCAGGATATTCTTGTTCACCAAAAACTGGCATTGGCAATTCTTTGGCATAAGATAAAACCTCAACAGATTTTATTGAGACTTCAATTTTGCCAGTCTTTAAATCTAAATTTTCTGTTCCACTAGCTCTTTTAACAACTTTTCCACTAATTTTTAGAACAGACTCTGGTTTAGATTTTTCTAAAACAGGAAAAAAATCATTATTGTTTTCAACAACACATTGTGTAACACCATAATGATCTCTTAAATCTATGAATAAAAGATTGCCATGATCTCTTTTTCTATGCAGCCAACCAGAAAGATAAACGGTATTGTTTATTTCTTTCTCACTTAATTCTGAACAATTATGAGTTCTATATTTATTCATTTTTTTAATACTTTTTTTATTAAATTAATATTAATAGATTTTCCAGTAGATAAAGACAATTCGTCTACATCTTTTAGAAATTTAAACATTTTTTCATAAGATCTCTCCACATTATTAATAATAAATTCTGATATTTTCGGATTAATGTTAATTTGTTTTTCTGACAAAGTCTTAGATATTATTACTTTTAATAAATCATCTGTTGGTAATTCAATTCCAATAAAAATAAAACTATTGATTCTAGATTGTAAGTCTTTTAAAAAAAATTTTTCATTTTTAATAGATTTTAACGAATTTACTAATATAAAATTATCTAATTGTTTAGATTGGTTTAATAGTGAATAAAATAACTTTTCATCAATGTTATTATTAAAACTATCTATGATTAGACAATCTATACTATTCAAATCTCTAATTATCTGATCATCAATATTTTTAGCATCAATCAATTTTATTTTTTTTATTTTTTTTTCTAATATTTTCGATAAATGAGTTTTTCCAGATCCAGCATCACCAAAAATATTTAACCATTTACCAGGCCAAGTAGGCCAACCTTCAATTAATTTAAATGCTGAAAAATTATTACTTGATACAAAAAAATCTTGCTCATAATATTTTTTTGCAAACGGAAATTTAAAGATAAGCTGATCCATATTATAATGTTTTAATAATCCATTGATCATTGACTAATCGTAAATTTACTTTTTCATTTTTTAATAAATTGATAATTTTCTCCAATTTACCCAAATATTTAATTCTTAAATTCATATAATCTTTATTAAATTCTTGGACATAAATGTTTTCAATTACATCAATCTTTTTTATTTTTGAATTTAATTCAACTAAATTACTTTTATTTCTTAAATCAAATTTTACGTTTAAGAAAGAGGGAGTTCTAATATCAATTAAGTTTTTTGATTTTACTAAATTAATTAATTCCTTTTTTGATTGTATTACAATCTTTTTATAAAGTTGTTCGTTATCAAAATTTTCTTTTTTAATACTTAAGCTTCTAGATATATTTTTTCCTTGAATTTTTGTTTTAATATAAATTTTTACATTATCGGTTTTATTATCTTCAATAAAAACTAAGGCAATATTTTTATTTTGATATTCTTGAAATAAAATATTCAAATTTAAATCAACTAAATTTCTTTTATTTTTGTTAATTTTTTGAATTATTTCGATATTCTCTAAAAGCAATATAAACTCAATTAACTCATTCTCATAAATTTTGTTCCAATTTTCATAAAAATAATTGTTATTGAAAATATTAATTTCATTATTAATTATTGCTATTGGTAAAATAAATAAATCTTTATCAGAAATTTCCGAATATAAAATACCTTTTTTATAAAACAAATCATGAATTTTATCTTTGTCGAATGTGACGCTAAAGTTTACTATTTGATTGTTTTTTTCATCTTTTTTATTTGAAATTTGATAATAAGTTACCAATTGTTTAATAGCAGAAAAATTTAAATCTGATAGCTTTTTACTATCTTCTTTAAGTAAAATTTTTTCAGTTAATTGGTCAAATCCTTTTTTTATTGCCTTATTAGCTAATTGATTATTTGTGATTTTATCTTTTTTTTCTAATGAAATATTATTAACATTAAATAAACTATTTTCAGAAAAAACAGTTTCAGTTTCTAAAAAAATAATTAAAATAAATATTAATTGCTTAAATAATTTCATAAAAATTTATTATCAATTTATAAATGAAAAATATTGAAAATAGTTATAAAAAAAGTGGTGTTAACATTTCGCTAGCAAATAAACTAGTTAAACATATATCCAATATATCCAGAAAAAATGACCAAAAAAAGAAAGCCGCTTCAAAAAGAGATGTTATTGGGGGGTTTGGTTCACTATTTGATATAAGTAAACTAAAAATAGAAGAACCGGTTATAGTTTCATGTACGGATGGTGTTGGTACTAAAATAGATATAGCTAATAAACTAAAAAAATTTGATACGATCGGTATCGACTTAGTCGCTATGTGTGTTAATGATTTAATTGTACAAGGGGCTAAACCATTATTTTTTTTAGATTATATTGCTGTAGGTAAATTAGACTTAAACAAAACTAAAAAAATTATAAAAGGTATTTTTAAGGGATGTAAAATATCAGGATGTAAATTAATTGGTGGTGAAACTGCAGAAATGCCAGGTATTTATTCTAAAGACAAGTTTGACTTAGCTGGTTTTAGCGTTGGAATAGTTTCTAAAAAAAAAATTTTAGATAAGAAAAATGTTAAAAAAAATGATGTAGTGTTAGCTATTCCTTCTGACGGCATACACTCCAATGGATTTTCTTTAGTAAGATCTATTTTAAAAAAAAATAGAATACCGAATGATTTAAAAAAAGAAATTTTAAGACCTACTAGAATTTATACAAAAGAGGTTTTAAAATGTGTCGATAGAAATTTAATAAATGCAGCTGCTCACATTACTGGTGGTGGTTTAGTTGAGAATTTATTAAGGTCAATTCCACAAAATTTGACCTTGAATTTAAATCTTTCAAAAATAAAAATTACAAAGATTTTTAAATGGCTAAAAACCAAAAATATTTCAGATCAAGAAATGATAAATACATTTAATTGTGGTGTTGGATTTTGCTTAATTGTTAATAAAAATAAAATTAAAAAAATTATAAAATTATTTCCAAAAAAATATATGCCCTATGAAATAGGTCTAATAGAAAAAAGTAAAAAAAGGCTCAAATTAACAAAATTCCTAAAATGGTAAAAAAAAACACTTGTGTTTTTATTTCTGGAAAAGGATCAAATCTTAAAAATCTCATATTTCATTCTAGAGATAACAGTTTTCCAATTAAAATAAGTTTAGTAATAAGTAGTAATAAAAAAGCTTATGGAATAACTTATGCAAAAAGATATCGGATACCTTATATATTCGTTAACACCAAATTAAAAAATTATGAAAATAAGATTTTAAAAAACCTTAAAAAATATAATATATCCTTTATTTGTCTTGCTGGTTATATGAGAATTATTTCTAATAATTTAATCAAAAATTATAAAAAAAAATAATAAATATACACCCCTCTCTTCTTCCTAAATTTAAAGGATTAAACACTTTCTCTAGAATGCTAAAAAATAAAGAAAAAAAAGCTGGGTGCACAGTCCATTATGTAAATGAAAAACTAGATAGTGGTAATACAATTGTTCAAAAAAACTTTATTATTAATAGTGAAGATGATGAAAGAATTTTAAAATACAAAACTCAAAAACTTGAATATAAAGCTTTTCCAGAGGCAATTATAAAAATATTTAGAAATTGTTAGCTTTTGAAAAAAAACTCTATTTCTTTTTTTGCGTTTTCAATTGAGTCAGAACCATGAACAGAATTTTTATCAATTGAAATTCCAAAAAGTTTTCTTATTGTATTTTCATCTGCATCTTTTGGATTAGTTGCACCCATTAGTTTTCTATTAGCCAAGACTGCATTTTTACCCTCTAATATCATCACAACGATTGGTCCAGAAGAAAGATAGGAGCATAAATCATTGTAAAATGGTTTAGATTGATGAACTTTATAAAACTCAGAAGCTTCATCTTTTGTAATATGAATCTTTTTAGTTTCCTTAATGATTAAATTATTTTTAGTAAAAATATTTTTAATTTCCTCGATTAAATTTCTTTCAACAGCATCAGGTTTTATTATTGACAATGTTTGCTCAGTCTCACTCATAATTGTCTTCAATTAATTGATTTAATAATCTTACTCCAAAACCAGTTGCGCCAGCTGAATTTAATGCTCCACCATATTTAGAAAAGGCCATACCAGCAATATCTAAGTGAGCCCAAGGAGTTTTGTTCAAAATAAATCTTTGCAAAAACTGAGCAGCGGTTGTTGAACCCGCACCACCTACATAATTTATATTTTGCATATCCGCGTTTTTAGAATTCATAAGTTTATCATAATTTTTGTGAAGAGGCATTCTCCACAATTTTTCCTCTACTTTCTCACCAGCTTTTAATATTTGATTAGATAATTTGTCATCATTAGAGAATAGTCCTGCGTATTCAGAACCTAAGCAAACAATTATTGCACCAGTCAATGTAGCTAGATCTACTATAAATTTAGGTTTAAATTTTTTTTCTGTAAATGATAAAGCATCAGCTAAGACTAATCTACCCTCCGCATCTGTATTAAGAACTTCTATAGTTTGTCCGCTATAAGATTTAACAATATCACCAGGTCTTTGTGCAACTCCGCTTACCATATTTTCTACTAAACCAACTACACCAACTGCATTAATTTTTGCTTTTCTGATTGCTAAGTTTCTCATTAAACCAACAACAGCTGCTGAACCTGCCATATCATATGTCATGTCTTCCATAAATCTTGCAGGTTTAAGTGAATAACCTCCCGTGTCAAAAGTTACTCCTTTGCCTACAAATGCTAAAGGTTTAGATTTATCCTTTGCACCATTCCATTCCATTGTTACAAGATATGACCCTCTGATACTTCCCATACCTACACCTAATAATGCATTCATGCCAAGTTTTTTTAATTTTTTTTTATCATAAATATTTATTTTTAAACCGTCTTTCCTCAGAGAACTTAATCTTTTAGCATATTCATCGGGATGAAGCACATTGCCAGGCTCTGATACTAAATCTCTTGCGTAGAAAGTTCCTTCTTCTAAAGCTTTGAATTTCAACTGACTTTGAGACGAAAGTTTATTTTTAGTACCAAAAACATTTACCGTAATAGTTTTAATATCTTTTTTTGTTTTATATTTTTTAAATTCATATGATTTTAATTTAAGACCATGAAGAAAATGTCCAATAAAGTTTTCATATTTACCAACTATAGTATCGGATCCCAAAAAATATTCTTTATTCTTGCCTAGATTTACTTGTTTAAAAAAATCAGCTCCTAAGTTTTCTATATCTGATGATTTTAAATTATTTTTAATTGAGATTAAAATAATCTTTTTTTTTGAATTTAACTCAAATGTAATTAATTTTTTTTTCAAATCGCTAGATTTTAATAAATCTGCAATATATGAATACTCGGAATTAGAAATATATTTTTTTAAATTGCTGATATTAAACTTATCATTTGAAAATAATACAAGATTAGATGATGATTTATTGAATGTTTTTTTTTGATGGCTTATTTTAACTGTCATAATTTCTATATTATTCTCCAATTTGGGTTGACTGGTATATATGATCAAATATACGAGATTTCAACGTAAATTTGTAATAATTAAACCATTGATTGAATTTATTTAATGAATGCATTATCTATATACAAATTACAACCATGCTTCAAAACAAAATTTATCATAATTTTTTTTTCGAAATTTTAAAGACATTTATAACCATAGTAATTGGCCTTTCTTTAATAGCATTTACTGTAAGAGCTGTAAATTTTTTAGAATTAATAGTAGATAATGGATACTCATTAAGTACGTATTTTAAATACTCAATACTAAATGTTTTTGGTATTGCTTTAAAATTTTTCCCAATAGCTTTCTTAATAGCTATCATTTTGTTCATTGTTAAACACAAAAATAACAGTGAGTTTATTATCTTATGGACAGCTGGTGTTAAAAAAAAAGTTATTATTAATTTATTATTGATATCTTCATTTATAATAATGATTTTTTATTTGATTTTTTCAATTTATTTTACTCCACTAGCTTTAAGCAAATCACGAGAACTTTTAAGTCAAAATCAATTTAATTCTTTTTTACCTACTATAAGATCACAACAATTTTCTGATTCTTTCAAAGACTTAACATTTTTTGTTGAAGAAAAAATTGATAATGAGGTAAAAAATATCTTTTTACATGATACAGGTAAAAGCCTAAATAGATTTTCTTCAAAAGCTGAAAATGTTGATAGCACAACTATCATAGCATCGAAGGGTATCGTAGATAAAAAGGCTATATTTTTATTAGAAGGACAAATAATTTCATACAACTCTTCAAAAGGCAAAAATGAAATTATAAAATTTGATCAACTTAATATAGATCTAAACCAACTGAAGACGACTGTAATTAAAAAACTTAAATTACAAGAAACATCCACATTTAAACTTTTAAATTGTTTTACTAACAAAAAAGATTTAACTTTATGTACTGATAAAACTAAAGAAGAAATAATTCCAGTTTTAATGAGAAGATTGGTATTACCGACTTATTTACCAATTATTGCATTAATTTGTTCCTTTTTATTAATAAAAAACTATAACTTATTACTTAATAGAACTTCTGTTTTTTTTTACGGGTTTATTTTATTAGTCTTTATTGAGTTGCTTCTTAAATATACTGGTACAAATAATTTTCTTAAATTTTTTTATATGGCAACGCCAATATTCTTATTAATAACTTTGTATCCATTAATATTATATAAATTTTCAAAATAAACTTTTATGAACAATATAATTTTAAACTATCTTTTAAGAAATTTTTTAAAAAGTTTTTTTATTATAACGATAATTTTTTATTGTTTTGGAATTATTTTGAATCTTTTTGAGGAAGTAGAATTTTTTAAAACTTCTGATGTTAGTATTTTAATGCCATTAATGCTCACAAGTATTTTTGTACCCAGTTTAATAATAAAGTTTTCACCATTTATAATTTTTATTTCTAGTATGTGGTTTATGGTTAAAATTAGAAATAATAGAGATTTGTTAAACCTTAAAGTTTATGGTTATTCAAATATAAAAATTTTTTTTATTTTAGCTTTTACATCTTTTGTTCTTGGTTGGTTAATATTATTTTTTATAAATCCTGTTTCATCTTCCTTAGTAAAATTTTATGAAAAAACAAAATCAGATTATGCGCGTGATATTGATCATTTAGTAGCTTTTAATAAAAATGGACTTTGGATTAAAGAAACCTTGAATAATAATGAAAGAATTATTACTGCCTCAAATCCCGAAGGATTTGAAATTTTTGAAGTTAATATCTACGAATTAAATAAAGATTTTAATTTAAAAAAAAAAATTATCGCTGACAAAGCTAATATAAAATCAACTGAATGGATTTTGAGTAATGTTGCAATTTTTACTTTTGATAAAGGTGTTGTAAATAAAGAAACAATTAAAAACTATAGAGTAAATTCAATTTATAACCATGATAAAATAATTAATCTATTTAATAATACTGACACATTTTCTTTTTTAGAGGTATCAACTAATTTTAGCGATATGTTAGAAAAAGGCTACAAAAAACACTTTTTGAAAGAAAGTTTGCATATGATGATGACTTTACCTTTTTACTTGTTCGTAATGACAGCACTAGCAACTATTTTAACACTCTATACAATGAAAAGATCAGAAAACTTTAAATTTATTATTATTGGATTGATAGTTTGTGTTTTTATTTATTACTTTAAAGATCTTTCTTTAGCTTTAGGTAAAACTGACAGAATACCTTTAATTTTGTCAATTTGGACACCGGTTATTGCTTTAAGTTTTTTCACAGTTATTGGAGTTATACAAATTAATGAAAAGTAAGTTTTTTATAATATTGCTCACATTTTTTTGTTGCAATAATTTAATTGCGGAGAATTTATCTATCGTAGCTAAAAATATTACTTTCAATAAAGATAAAAATATAACAATTTTTGAAAAAGAAGTTGTCGTAGAAACAAAAAACAAAACAATTAAAAGTGATTATGTGGAGTATCATAAAGAAGACGGGTTTTTAATTGTTAAGAAAAATATAATTGTAGTTGATGATAAAAACAATAATTTGCAAGCTGAACATGCAGAATATTTTGAAAAAGATCAAATATTGATTACTAAAGGTAAAACAAAAATTTTTACTAGTGAAAAATATACTTTAAATGGTGAAGACATAACCATGGATAATAAAAATAAAATTATAACCTCTAATAAAAACTCAATCTTATTAGATCAAGATGGAAATAAAGTTTTTTTAGATAATTTTGAGTACTCGATAGATAGAAATTTATTTAAATCAGTAGGATATGTCAAAATTGAGGATTTAAATAAAAATATTTATGAATTTTCACAGATTTATATAGATACAAAAAAGAAAGAAATTTTAGGAACAGATACAAAATCTTACCTTAATCAAGAAGAATTTAAAATAAATGAAAAAAATAAACCAAGAATTTTCGCTAACACTATAAATATTAAAAAAGAAAAAAGCAGTTTTGAAAAAAGTGTGTTTACACTATGTGACTATAGAAAAAATGATAAGTGTCCACCCTGGACAATTCAATCAAAGAAGATGTTACACGACAATATTAAAAAAACAATTTATTATGAAAATGCAGTAGTTAAAGTTTATAATATACCCATTTTTTACTTTCCAAGACTATCTCATCCTGACCCATCTGTTGATAGAAGGTCTGGATTTCTGCCTCCAACTTTATACAATTCAAAAAACTTAGGTAATGGAATATCTGTTCCATACTTTTTCAATTTAGGCGTAGACAAAAATCTCACAATCACAAATAGATTTTATTTTGCAGAGCATCCTCTAATTTTGGGCGAATATCACCAAGCTTTTAAAAATTCTGACCTGATTACAGATTTTGGCTACACTGAGGGATATAAAAAAACTAGCTCTACAAAAAGAAGTGGTGAGAAATCCCATTTTTTTGCTAGATTTGTAAAAAATTTTACTAATAGTAAAAATTTTGAAAATAATTTTAATATAAATTTGCAAGAAGTTTCAAATGATAAATATCTTAAATTATATAAAATTGAATCAAACCTTGTTGACTATAATTTAGATACATTAGAAAATTCTTTAAATTACACTCTACAGAAAGATGATCTTTTTTTTGGTTTTGATGCAAGTGTTTATGAAAGTTTAAAAGATAATTATGAAGATAAGTACGAATATATCTTACCAGAAATAACTTTTAATAAAAATTTATTTTTAAATGAAGATTTAGGCAGCCTTTCATTGCAGTCAAATTATAAAGTTCACAGCTATGATACCAATAAATTAACTAATTTTTTAGTCAATGACTTTGAATGGACATCAAATGATTTAAATTTAAAAAACGGGGTCAATACAAAATTTTTAGCAAATGTTAAAAATATTAACTATGAAAGTAAAAATGTAGATGTATATAAAAAGGATCCGACTGTAGAGATTTATGGAGCCTTAGGTTTACTTTCAGAGGTAAATTTACTAAAAAACACAACCAATTCAGAACATCTTTTGAAGCCAAAAATGCTTGTAAGATTAAGTCCGGGAAGTATGAGAAAAGAGTCAAGTGGTTCTAGGCTAAACCCAATAAGCGCGTTTAATTTAAACAGGGTGTCTAACAAAAACAACTTCGAGTCTGGCTTAAATGCAACTATTGGATTTGATTATAAAATTGATAATAATAATGGTAATGATTTTGATTTTTCTGTAGCTCAAATTATTAATGAGAAAGAGAATAAAAAAATGTCAGATACAAGTAGTCTTAATGAAAAATTGTCAGATTTAGTTGGGTCCAGTAGTTACGCTTTAAATAAAAATTTTAAATTAAATTATAATTTTTCTGTTGATCAAAATTATAACGATATAAATTATAATGAAATAGGAACTAATTTTAATAATGAATTACTCGACATAAATTTTGATTATTTGCGTGAGTCAAAACATATTGGTAATCAAGAATATTTTAAAACAGAGTTTAACGTTAAAAATAAAGATAAGGGTTTATTGTCTTTTAAAACTAAACGAAATTTAATTACTAATTCCTCTGAATTTTATAATCTAAGCTATGAATATATAAATGATTGTTTAAGAGCTGGTCTAGTATATAGGAGAGAATTTTATAATGACTCTGAATTGGAACCAGAAGACTCATTGATGTTTAAATTAACACTAGTCCCTTTTGGAAGTTTAGATGGTCCTAGACTAGAAAAATGAAGAAAACAGATTTTTTTATAATCTTTTTAATAAATTTTTTTTTTATAGAAATTTCATACGCAGATATTAAAAATAAGATTGTTGCAAAAGTAGGAAATGAAATAATAACAAGTTTTGAGATAAAAAATAAAATATTAGGTAATTTAATAATTACAAACAACATCATTAACCAAGAAAATATTAATAAAATAAAAAGAAAGTCTTTAGATGATCTAATTGATATTAAAATAAAAAAAAATGAACTTAAAGGCAAAAAAATTAATGTCGATATCAGTCAGATAAATTCTTACTTAAACCAAATTTCTGCTAACAATATTGAAGGGTTAAAAAATAAATTTAGTGAACAAAATTTAAACTTTGATTTATTTGTTGAGGAAGTGCACGTTGAGTTAAAGTGGCAAAAAGTAATTTATAATGAATATTCAAGTAAAATAGAGATAGAGTCAAATTATATATTCAATGAAGTAGAAAAGATTTTAAAAACTGAAATTAGTAGTAAAGAAGTAAATTTATCAGAAATTCAGTTAGTAAATAATGATAAGAAATTAACAAAAGTAAAAATTTCAAATATTATAGACGAAATAAATAAAAATGGATTTGAAAATACCGCGTCAAAATTAAGTGTATCTAGTTCTTCATCTAACAAAGGCAATATAGGTTGGATAAATATTAACGCTTTATCAAAACAAATATATAATGTTGTTACAAATCTAAAACCTGGGGAAATAAGTAAACCAATTTTTCAATCTAACAGCATTTTATTTATTAAATTAAATCAGGAAAGAAAAATATCTAATAAAGATATTAATAAAGAAGATTTTAAAAAAAGGTTAATCCAGCAAAAGCAAAATGAAATTTTTAATCAATACTCGTTAAATCATCTATCAACAATTAAGAACAAATATTTAATAGAATATAAATGAAAAAAATTATAATTTTGATATCTGGTGATCCTAATAGCATAAATTCGGAAATAATTTTTAAATGTTGGAAAAAAATTTCTAAAAATTTAAGAAAAAAAATTTTTGTTATATCAAATTATCAATTGTTAAAAGATCAATTTAAAAGATTAAATTATAAAGTAAATCTCTCAAAAGTAAGTAACCCTTTTATTGTCACAAATAATTATGGTTTAAAGGTTTTAGATATAAAAATTGATTATATCGACCCTTTTAAAGTTTCAAAAAAATCTGCGTCTAAATTTGTAAGAGACTCTTTAAATTTAGCTCACAAACTAGGTTTAAATAAAAATGTAGCGGGAATAATTAATTGTCCAATTGCTAAAAACTTATTAGGTAATGGAAAGATTGGAGTAACCGAATACTTAGCAAAAAAATGTTCAATTAATGATAAATCTGAAGTTATGATTATTAAAAATGAAAAATTAATGGTATCGCCAATTACCACCCACTTGGACATAAAATCTGTTTCTAAAATGATTAATAAAAATTTAATTACAAAAAAGGTAAAAGTAATAAATAAATGGTACAAAAAAATTTATAGAAAAAGACCAAAATTAGCTATATTAGGATTAAATCCTCACAATGCAGAACTAAGACATCAATCTGAGGAAAAAAAACATATTATTCCTGCAATAAAAAGTTTAAAGAAATCTGGGATAAATGTAGATGGACCTTTAGTTTCCGACACTATCTTTATTAAAGATTTTAAAAATTACAACTTGATTGTAGGCATGTATCATGATCAGGTTTTATCTCCATTTAAAGCTATGTATAAATTTGATGCAATCAATTTAACATTAGGTCTTAAATACATAAGAACATCACCTGACCATGGAATAGCTAAAGATAAAATCATGAAAAAAAAATCTAACCCTTTGAGCTTGTTAAAATGCGTAAATTTTATTCATAAAATAAGTAAATGAAATTTCCAAAAAAATCTCTTGGTCAAAATTTTTTAATTGATAAAAATATAGTAAAAAAAATAATAAATTTAACTAATTTTAAAAATAAGAATGTTATTGAAATCGGACCAGGAAAAGGTGCCCTTACTAACGAAATTTTAAAAAAGAGTCCAAAATCATTAATTCTATTAGAAAAAGATCATGAATTATCAAAATCTTTATACTATAAATATTCATCTAATAATTTAGTTAAAATTATAAATACTGATGTTCTAAAATATAACTTTGAAAATATAAAAGGCAAAAGCTTTATATTAATTGGCAATTTACCTTACAATATTTCTTCTCAAATACTTGTTAGAATAATAAAAATTAAAGGATTAGAAAAAAAATTTAGTAATTTAATACTTATGTTTCAAAAAGAATTAGGAGAAAAAATTATGGGAAAATTTCCTTCAAAAAATTACGGCAGATTATCAATAATTTCAAATTATAAATTAAACTTTATAAAAAACTTTCTCGTATCTTCAAATTGCTTCTTTCCAAAACCTAAAGTTACATCTATGGTGATACACTTCGGAATTTTGAAGAAGAATAAAATTAAAATCAATAAAATTTCAAATTTAGAAAAAATTACTAATATTTTTTTTTCAAATAAAAGAAAAATGATAAACAAAAGTATAAAAAAAATATTTAATAAAAAAGATTTAGTCAAAATTGAAAAATTAAAGCTAAATCTAAATTTGAGACCAGAAAAACTTAAGCCAGAAATGTTTTATAAAATTACAGAACTTTATGAGAAGGAATAGAGAAATTATTTTTGTGGTTTAATATAATTTTTTCTATTTGTTTGAAACATTCCTCGAGGTTTTTATTAATAATTATATAATCATAGTCTTTCCAATATTTAATATCTTCATCGAATGATTTAAATCTTTTTTCTACCTCTTCTTCTGTATTTTGGTTTCTTTTTAAGAGTCTTTTTTTAAGTTCTAATTTGCTGTCTGTCGTTAGAAATAATTTAATTAATTTCAATTCTTTAAATTTTGATAATTGCTTAGTTCCTTGCCAATCAATATCAAAAATTATATCATTTTTTTTTAGGGTATCTTCTACACTTTTTTTTAAAGTGCCATAATAGTTATCAAAAATCTTAGCATACTCATAAAATTGATTCTTTTTAATCAACTCTTCAAATTTTGTTTTTGAAACAAAGTTATAATCAACTCCATCAACCTCGTTCGGTCTTGGAAGTCTTGTTGTGTATGAAACTGAAATTTTAAAATTACTGTATTTTTGCTGTATTTTTTTTGTTAAGGTAGTTTTGCCTACACCTGATGGTGAAGATAGGATCACCATAATATTTTTTTCAACAGTACTCATCGATTTAATGAGACAATTTAATTTTATTAGCTAGCTTTACTCTCTATAAATTTAATTGCGTCACCTACTGTTAGTATCTTTTCCGCTTCACTATCAGATATTTCTGATCCAAATTCCTCTTCGAAAGCCATAACTAACTCCACAGTATCTAGGCTGTCCGCACCAAGGTCATCTATGAAACTAGCTTCATCAGTTACTTTTTCTTCCTCAATACCGAGATGATCTGCAACTATTTTTTTTATTTTACTTTTTATATCTTCAGACATGAATTCCTTTCATAATTGTTTAATTTCTTAATAGATTAATAATAAGAATTGTCAAGACATATACATTCCACCGTTAACATGTATTGTTTCTCCATTTATGTAATTTGCCATATCAGAGGCCAGGAATGCTACACAGTTTGAAACGTCCTCGCCTGTTCCAAGATCTCCTGAGGGAATTTTGCTTATCAAAATTTTTTTAAATTCCTCATCAATTTTATCCGTCATCTCGGTTTTTATAAATCCTGGTGAAACACAATTAATGTTTATGTTTTTTTTTGCGTACTCTATGGCTAAACTTTTAGAAAAAGCTACTATACCTGCCTTTGAAGCAGAATAATTGGCTTGACCTAAATTTCCTGTATGACCTACAATAGAAGTTATATTAATAATTCTTCCATATTTTTTTTTTTAGCATTTTTTTAATTGCATACTTACACATTAAAAAAGTAGAAGTTAAATTTACATCTAAAACTTTTTTCCAATTTTCTTCACTAAGCCTAATTGATAAATTATCTAAAGTTATTCCAGCGTTATTTACTAAAATATCTAATCCACCTAACTTTTCATTAATTTGGTCTATGAAATTTTCTATTTTATCATGCTGATCTAGTTTAAATTTTTCAACATTAATGGATGAAAAATTTTTTTTTAAATTATTAAGTTTTTCATCATTCGTTCCAGTTGCAATTATAGTCGATCCTAATTCATCAAACTTTTTGACTAAACAGTTCCCAATCCCGCCTGTAGCTCCTGTTATTAAAATTTTTTTATTTTTTAAATTCATTTTTTAAATTTTTAATATCAGCAATCGAGTTGATTGAAAAGCAATTAACACCTTTTAAAGTTCTTTTTACCATACCAGTTAATGCTTTACCCGGTCCAATCTCTATAAAATTTTTTACACCTTCATCATACATTTTTATTATACTTTCACGCCATTTAACAGTCGAAAAGATTTGATCAATTAATAATTTTTTTAAAACATCGGGATTATTTTCTGCTTTTGCAGTAACATTGTTTATTATTTCAAATGATGGTTTATTAAATAGAGTATTTTCAATTTTATCTTTCATAGCACTTGCAGCGGGCTTCATCAAAGAACAATGAAATGGTGCGCTTACTTTTAATGGTATCGATTTTATTTTTTTTTCTTTTAATTCGATTTGTAAAGAGTCTACATTATCTTTACTTCCACTTATAATTACCTGTCCTTCTGCGTTATCGTTTGCTATCTCACAAACTCCATCTTTATCACTTTTAGATTTTAATAATTCGTCAATCTCATTTTTTTTCATTCCTAAAATTGCAATCATGCCTCCCTCACCCACAGGAACTGCTTCTTGCATTGCCTTGCCTCTCTCGTGAAGTAAATAAATCGCATCATTAAAACTTAATGAGCCAGAACAAACTAATGCACTATACTCTCCTAATGAATGACCTGCAAAATACTTAAAACTGCTAAAATCAAAATTAAATTCTTCTTTTAAAACTTGAAAAATTGAATAACTCACTGTTAAAATTGCAGGTTGAGTATTTTTAGTTAATTGTAATTTATCCTCCGGTCCCTCAAGTATTAATTTTGAAATTGAATAGTTTAATTTTTCGTCAGCTTGAGAAAATATCTTTTTTACAATTTCAAAGTTTGTGTAAAGTTCAGATCCCATACCTACTACTTGAGAACCTTGTCCTGGAAATAATAAAGATGTCATTTTTACAAGTTTATTTACTTATTATTAGTGTTTTATTAGTGTTGCTATAATTCTTTTTTATAGTATAAACCAGTTTTTATTAATAATTAATTAAACTTAATAAACACAATAAAATATGGCATTTTACGAAAATACAATTGTTGCTAAACAAGACTTAGCTGAAAAAGATTTAATTACCATTAAAACTAAGTACAATGATATTATAAACAATTCATCGGGAAAAGTTATCAAAATAGAAGAATGGGGTCTACTTAGTCTCGCTAATAAAATAAAAAATTATAAAAAAGGTTTTTATATTCATTTTAAATTTGAAGGCACAAATAAAACACTAAATGAAATAGAGAAAAAAGTTAAAGTTGATACCTCTATAATCAGACATTTAACGGTAAAATACAGAAAATTAGATACTAAAAACGAGTATTTTAAAAAAGACAATAAAAACAATTAACAATGAAAAGAAAAAATAAAAAATTTCAGAAAAAAGGATCTAATTCTCTCAATAAGTTAAGCTTATTTCAAAAAAATGACGGTAAATTTTCTAAAAAATGTCCACTATCTACAAAAAACGCTCCAATAGTTGACTACAAAAATATAGTTCTTTTAAAAAAGTACGTATCAGATAATGGAAAAATAATTTCATCGAAAATAACTTCGGTATCATTTGGTAAACAAAAAAAACTTACCAAAGAAATTAAAAAAGCTAAAATTTTGGGGTTGATTTAAAAAATGGAAATTATTCTACTCGAAAATATTCTAAATCTAGGAAGTATAGGTGACAAAGTAACTGTTAAAAATGGTTATGGAAGAAACTATCTTTTAAAAGAGGGTAAAGCTTTAAGATTCAATAAAGAAAATCAAGATTTAGTAAACAAAAAAAAAGATGAATTAAATAAAAAAAATAATGAAATAAAAAATAAGTTTAAAGAAATTGCAAAAATGGTTAACAATAAAACTTTTATTTTTCACAAAGAAAGCAAAGAGAATGGCGACCTTTACGGTTCTATTAAACCAAAAGAAATTACAAACTTAATTAAAGAAAAATCAAAAGCTGAAGTAAGTCCCTCTCAAATCATTTTAAAAGACGATTTAAACAAAATTGGTCTATTTAAAGCTGAAATAAACTTTCATTCAGAAGTTAAAGCTACTGTCTCAATAAAAATAGATAAAATACAATCTAAATAACTTTTCCACAGATCCAAAAAAAAGGTGTGTAACTTTTTACTTTAAAGCCTACAGGTTTCTCTTATTATAACTCAGTGAAAGAGATTAATCCTATTCAAAATAATTTAGAAAATAAACAGCCTTCTAATTTAGAAGCGGAACAAGCTTTACTAGGTTCAATATTAGTAAACAATGATATCATCGACGAAGTATCAACTTTAATCAATTCAAATATATTTTATGATCCTGCTCATATAAAAATTTATGAAGTTATTGAAAATTTAAATAACAAGGGAATGATTGCTAATCCAATTACATTAAAAAATTTCTTTGAGAAAGACAATATGCTTAATGAGGTTGGTGGTACAGAATACTTGGTTAAACTCACAAGATTTTCTGGATCAGTAAAGCAAGCGGTCGATTATGCAAAAATAATTCATGAAATGTATTTAAGAAGAGAATTAGTGCTAATATCTGATAAATTATCTAATGATACCTTAAATGCTAATTCTCAAGAACAAAATGCAGAAAACATAATTGAAGATACTGAGAAATCTCTTTTTGATTTAGCAGAGAGAGGGAGTTTTTCTCAATCATTTTTAAAATTTAATCAAGCTTTGGATCAAACTATTGAAATGGCAACCTTAGCAATGCAAAATGATCAAGGTATTGTGGGAGTACCAACTGGTCTAACTGATTTAGATGAAAAGTTAGGTGGTTTACATAAATCTGATTTAGTTATTTTAGCTGGCAGACCTTCTATGGGAAAAACTGCCTTGGCTACTAACATAGCTTACAATGCAGCACAAAACATTTTAAAAAGACAAGAAAAATCATCTATAGCCTTTTTTTCTTTGGAGATGTCATCAGAACAATTATCAACAAGAATTCTCTCTGAACAAGCAAGAATAAAATCAGATGACATTAGAAGAGGAAAAGTTACTGAAGAAGAAATAAATAGATATATAGAAACATCTCGAAATATTTATAACTTACCTTTGTATATTGACGAAACACCAGCAATTACAATTGCAACATTAAGCAACAGAGCTAGAAGAATAAAAAGATTATTTGGTCTAAGTTTAATTGTTGTTGATTACATTCAACTAATGCGTTCTAGCTCAAATAAAAACGATGGGAGAGTGCAAGAAATATCTGAAATCACTCAAGGCCTTAAAGCTCTTGCTAAAGAACTTTCAGTTCCTGTATTAGCTTTATCGCAGTTGTCGAGAGCAGTTGAACAAAGAGATGATAAACAACCGCAATTAGCAGATTTAAGAGAGTCTGGATCAATTGAACAAGACGCAGATGTAGTAATGTTTGTTTATAGAGAAGCTTACTATCTAGAACGAAAACAACCAAAGTTAGGTTCAATTGAGCATGCAGAGTGGCAATCAAAAATGAATGATGTAAATGGTTTGGCAGATATTATATTAGGTAAACAAAGACACGGACCAACCGGAACTGTTAAGGTTGAGTTTGAAGGAATTTACACAAAATTTAAAGATTTAAGCAAAAATTAGTCTTAGTTTTAACTGTTTTCTCTTTAGTTATAATATAATTAGGATATATGTGAATTATTCTCATGTTTGCTAATATTTATAAAAAAATAATAACAGATTTCTCAAAAATAACGATTTTTTTTATATTAGTTCTAATTGTTTTTTCTCTTTATCAATCAAAAAATTTCAATTTAGATGCTTCCTCAGATGCACTTTTACTTGAGGGAGATCCTGATCTAAAATATTTGAGAGAGGTAAACGAGACATACGGATCAAAAAATTTTTTAGTTTTGACGTATGCCCCTATAGAGAGCTTCACAGAAAAAGAAACTATTCTCAATCTTCAACTACTTAAATCTAAAATTGAAAAATTAGCGTGGGTAGATAGTGTAATAACAGTTATCGATGTGCCGCTTTTAAAGAGTACAGATGATAATTTAATGGAAAGACTAAAAAATTATAAAACTTTAGCTTATCCTGAAATTGATAGGGAAAGAGGTTTTAATGAAATTATTAATAGTCCAATTTATAAAAATTATGTAATTAGCGAAGACGGTAAAACGTCTGGAATAGTAGTTTATTTGAAAAAAGATGAAAGATTAGAAGAATACATAAAAATTAAATATCAATATTTTAATCAATTGAATGAAACGGGTTTATCTAAAGAAGAAAAAATAGATTATAAAAAATTTCTTAAAGAATATGAGGAATATAAAAATTTATATAATATAAGAAACCATCAAAATATTACTGAAATAAGAGATATCATAAAAAAATACGGAGAAAACGCTAAAATTTATCTTGGCGGGATACCAATGATAGCTGATGACATGATGAGCTATATTAAAAATGATATAGTGGTTTTTGGAATTGGAGTATTTATTTTTATTATCTTAACTCTTTGGTTTATTTTCAGAAATTTAAAATGGGTAATTATGCCCTTATTGGGATGTGCCACCTCGGTAATTATAATGATTGGTTTATTGGGTTTTATCGGTTGGAAAGTAACAGTAATTTCATCAAATTTTATTGCTTTAATGCTTATTTTAAATATGGCAATGAATATTCACGTAACAGTAAGATTTTTACAACTAAAAAAAGAAAGTCCTAAACTTAAAAAAGATGAGATTGTGTTTGAAGCAAGTAAAAAAATGATGCTTCCAATTCTCTATACAGTTCTTACTACAATATGTGCTTTTCTCTCTTTAGTTTTCAGTGGAATAAAACCAATAATTGATTTCGGGTGGATGATGACATTAGGATTAGTTATTTCTTTATTTGTAACGTTTTTATTATTGCCATCTTTAATAAATATACTTGCGTCTGAAAATGATATAGGTCTCAAAGATACTGAAAAATCTCTAATAACTTATGCTCTTGGATCCTTTGTAAAAAATAATAAAAATTTAATTTTTGGGTCAACCTTATTAATAATTATTTTTAGTATTATCGGAATTTTTAAGCTTGAAGTTGAAAATAGTTTTATAAATTATTTTGATAAAGAAACTGAGATATATAAAGGTATGAAAAAAATTGATGATGATTTAGGTGGGACAACACCTTTGAATATTATTTTAAAATTTCCAAAAAAAATAGAAACACAGAATGATAAGGTTGAAGATGAGTTTGAGGAGTGGGATGAAGAAAGCGATACTGACAACGATAAAGCAAAATATTGGTTCACGAGAGATAAAATGGATAAGATTATTAAAGTTCATGATTATTTAGACTCTCTGCCTGAAGTAGGAAAAGTTCTCTCTTTTGGATCGATCTTAAGAGTTGCTGAAGATCTTAATAATAAAAAACTACAAAGTTTAGAAATTGCTGTTCTATACAGTAAAATACCAGATTCAATAAAAAGTGAAATTGTATCTCCATATATTTCAGTGGAAAAAGATGAGGCAAGAATAAGTATTAGAATAAAAGACTCGCTTAAAGATTTAAGAAGGAATGATTTAATTACCAAAATAAATAATGAATTGAATACTAAACTTGGGTTAGAAAAAAATGAGTATAAACTTTCCGGCGTGCTAATACTTTTTAATAATTTATTACAAAGCTTATTTAAATCTCAAATACTAACTTTGGGAATAGTGATTCTTGGAATTTTTTTAATGTTTTTTGTTTTGTTTAAAAATATAGTAATTTCGTTTATAGGAATTGTTCCAAATTTTATCGCAGCTTTTTTTATCCTTGGGATTATTGGATTACTGGGTATTCCATTAGATATGATGACTATAACAATAGCAGCTATCACAATTGGAATAGCAGTCGACAATAGCATTCATTATATTTACAGGTTTAAGGAGGAATTTAAAAAGATAAATAATTATAATAAAACTTTAGATAGATGTCATAGCACTGTAGGAATAGCAATTTTAAACACATCGATAACTATTGTTTTTGGTTTTTCAATTTTAGTATTATCTAACTTTATTCCTACTATTTATTTTGGTGTATTTACTGGTTTAGCAATGTTGCTAGCTATGTTATCTGTTTTGATTTTGCTACCTAAATTGATTTTGATTTTAAAACCTTTTGGAAAAGAGATCAATGAAACTGTATGACATTTGAAGCTTTGAAGGACTTTTTACATCTTCTAAATTTATTTGATATATTTTTCTTTATCATCTTAATTTACTCAGTGGTACAATGTTTTTTGAAAGGTTTTTCTTTAAGCTTAATATCATTTATGAAATGGGTTCTTTCCACAATAATTACAATTATTTTAGTTCCAAAACTTCAACCTATAGTGAGTGAATACATTCAATCTGAATTTATTAACAATATTGGTTTAGGTTTTTCTATTTTTATTATGACTCTTTTTGTGACAATACTTATTGGAAAAATCTTGAGTAGAACAGTAACATGGACTGGGGTTGGCTCAATAGATAAAGGATTTGGTTTAATATTTGGTTTTTTTAAAGGGTATATTGTGGGAGTATGTTTATTTTCAATTTTTAATTGGTTTTATCCATATCAAAATTGGGGTATATCAGCTGAGGATGCGATTTCATTTAATATAATAAGTAAAGGCAGTGAAATATTAATAGAGGAATTCCCCTCTAGTAATGATTTTATTGACACTAAAGAGAAAATTGAAAAAATATAATTTAGATAAATTAAGAGAAGAATGTGGTATTTTTGGTATAAGTAATCATTCTGATGCTTCTGCTTTAGTTGCGCTTGGATTACATGCCTTACAACACAGAGGACAGGAGGGTTGTGGAATTGTATCATTCGATGGAAAAAATTATCACTCAGAAAAAAGGCAAGGACTAGTCGGGGATCATTTCACAGACACAGAAACATTAAAAAAACTTCCTGGTAAATCTGCGATTGGACATAATAGATATTCTACAACAGGTGAAACTTCGTTAAGAAATATTCAGCCTTTTTTTGCTGACTTGCATATGGGTGGTTTAAGTGTAGCTCACAATGGAAATTTAACAAATGCATTATTGTTAAGAGAAAATTTAGTTAAAGAAGGCGCAATTTTTAGAACCACAAGTGATACAGAGACAATTGTACAGCTCTTGGCAAAATCAAAGAGAGAGAAATTTGTAGATAAATTAATAGATACGTTATTTCAAATCCAAGGAGGATATTCTCTTATTTTAATGACTAATAAAAAATTAGTTGGAGTTAGAGATCCTTTTGGAATCAGACCCTTAGTAATTGGAAAATTAAAAAATTCTTACATATTTGCCTCTGAAACATGTGCATTAGATATTGTTGGAGCAACTTTTATAAGAGAGGTTGAAAATGGAGAAATAGTTATCATTGAAAATAATGAAATAAAATCAGCCAAACCTTTTCCAAAACAAAAACCAAGGCCTTGTATTTTTGAATATATTTATTTTGCTAGACCAGATAGTTTAATTAATAACAAATGTGCTTACGAATACAGAAAAAGTTTAGGTCAAGTATTGGCAAAAGAAACAGATTGTAAAGCAGATTTAATTGTCCCAGTTCCTGACTCTGGAGTCCCAGCAGCTTTAGGTTTTGCTGAAGAAGCTCAAAAAAAGTTTGAGCTAGGTCTGATTAGAAATCATTATGTGGGAAGAACTTTCATTGAGCCTACACAAAGCATAAGAAGTTTGGGAGTAAAATTAAAATTAAGCTCAACAAAGTCAATTGTAAAAGATAAAACCATCATCCTAATAGATGACTCTTTAGTAAGAGGAACAACTTGTAATAAGATTGTAATAATGCTTTACGAAGCAGGTGCTAAAGAAGTTCATGTGAGGATTGCGTGTCCTGAAATAAAATTTCCAGACTTTTATGGAGTCGATATGCCTACAAAAGAAGAGTTGCTAGCACATAAAAAAAGCAATCAGGAAATGTGTGAATATATTAAAGCTAAAAGTCTAAGATTTTTAAGCCTAGACGGTTTATATAAAGCACTTATAAAAGAAAAAAGAAATTCCACATATCCGCAATTTAGCGATCACTATTTTACCGGAGAGTATCCAATCAAACCTTCAGATAATTTAAAAGGATTAAAGATAAAACAATTATCTCTTTTAAGTGGTAAATCAAGCAACTAATTAATTACTGCAATTTTATTTTTTTTATTCAAAAATACTAAAGTATCGTCAATAATTATAGGCTCAGAATTAATTTTTTCAGGTAACTTACTTATTTCGAGTAAATCACCTTTATTACTAAATTTTAATACAAAAGAATTTTTTAAAAAAATAAATATTTTATTTTCTAAAAACATCAAGCTTTTTAATTCTACTTTTCTTTTTTTAGTACTCAAATATTCAGCAATTTTTTGATTAATATCATAAGAAAATATTATTTTTCCTGTTTCATATGCAGTAGCAATTAAAAGATTATTACTAACCGTATATAAAATATCTCCGACAACAAGAGGTTTTAAAAAAGAAGTAAAATTTTTTTTATAATTTATTTCTCCGGTTGTAAAATTTAAAATATAAAAATTGTTATTCGTTGGTACAAATATTCTATTACTTGAAATTATTAATTGGCTGCTTGTGAAAGAGCGACTTCTATCGGCATTTAAGGATTGGTTTAAGTTGATAAACCAATTAATTCTCATTGATTTTATATTAATTGAATATAGAGATCCGTAAGTATTTAAAAAGATAACATTATTTTTAAAAACAGCTAAATTATTAATAAAATTATTTTTAATTATGCTCTCTTCAGTTGGTACAGATCTTAAAATTTCACCATTTTTTTTATCTATGAAAAAGAGAGAGTTGTTTTGATTAGCTAAAATTATCTTATTCTTTGTGATTTTGATATTTGATCTAAATGGAATTTTATAATTTTTGGCCCATAATAATTTGTTAATATTGTAATTAAATGCGTAAAGATATCCGAGATTATCAGATATATAAATAACACTATTTTCAATTGCTAAATTCAAAACTTTAGAAATTTTTTTGTGTTGTTTTTTATAAAAATTAAATTTTGTAATTTCTTTGTTTTGATTGACTGAAAATACAATCACATTACCTTTTTCATCGCTCGTGATAATATTATTTTTATCAAATAAAATATATTTATTTGTATTATTTTTTGTTATTTTTTTACTTTTAAAAATAAGTTGATTTTGATTATTATATTGAAAATTTTTAAAGTTATTATCTTTTGAATGGTAGATATCACTCCAATTTAAATTTTTCTCTAAATTGCTTTTTTTAAATTTAAAATTTTTGTCTAATGAAACAATTTTATAAAATGTCTCCTCTGTATTGGATACACTTTTAAATTCTTTAAATAAATCTTTATTTTTTGAAGATACTTGACTCTCATTTTTCCAAATCCCCGACTTATTATCAAATGAACATCCAATTAAAAAGAATAAAATTGTTAATAAGTAAAATAATTTCATTTTACTCTATAAGCAATTCTTGCGCTATGGACTTAAATTTAGAATTTTTATCGATTAATTTATTTAATATCTCATTTCCTTGTTGAGTGTCTGAGTGTTTTATTAAAAACAAAGCTTTTTTTAAAGATATGAGATCCCTTTGATCTTTTAAGGGAATAGAATTTTCTAATGTATCAAAATATTTTAAAATTTTTTTTTTATCAGATACCAAATCTTTTTCTATAATAGTATTTAACGATAAAATTGAATAAAATTCATTTCCGCTAAGAATAATTTCTTCAAAAGTTATTATTGCGTCTTCTTTTTTATTAGATGAAAGATGAAGACCTGCTTGAATATATTTTTCCGCAATTAATATATTTTTCTTTTTAATACTATTTTTTTGAAAGATTGTAAAAAATATTGCAATAAAAATAATAAGTATTAAAGCGTAAAGCTTAACTTTATTATTATTATAAAAGTTTTTTATTTTATCCTTTAGTTCTATTTTATCTTCTATGTTTTGTTCCATTTAAGAAATTTTTTTTTTTTGGAAAAGCTCCTAATTTTACTTCTCTAGTATATTTTTTTACGGCTTTTTCAATTGTTCTATTTAGGTTTAGATATTTTTTAACAAATTTAGGATAAAAACCACTTAAGCCTAGCATATCATCCGTGACTAATACTTGACCATCGCAATAAGAAGAGGATCCTATGCCAATTGTCGGAACATTAACTTCATTTGTGATAAATTTAGCAGAACTAGGGTGTATGCACTCAAGAACAATTGCAAACGCCCCTGCCCTCTCTATTTGTTTTGCTTCTTTCAATAGACTTAGTGCTTGTATTTTTGATTGACCTTCTATTTTAAATTTTTTTTTAAACTGTGGTGTGTAACCAATATGGCCCATTACTGGTATTTTTTTTTTTGTTAATTTTTCTATAATTTTAAAATTTTTTTTATTACTTTCTATTTTAACAGCATCACATCCTGTTTTTTTCATAAGATATTTTGCATTTTTTTCTGCAATTTTTTCATTTTTATAAGTTCCTATTGGCATATCAACAACAAGGAGTGATTTTTTAACTCCTTTTTTAACGCTTAATGTATGCTGAACAATATTTTCTAAACTTATTTTACGAGTATTTTTATGTCCGTACAAAACGTTAGCCATAGAGTCTCCTACCAATATAACATCAACATATTTATCTAAAATTTTTGAAATATTTTTAGAATAAGCGGTCAAACACACAATTTTTGTTTTGTTTTTTTTTAGTAATATTTTTTTAATTTTATTAATCATTTTTATTCTAATTCAATAGTACTAGGTGGTTTTGACGTAATGTCATAAACAACCCTATTAATTCCTTTAACATTATTTATAATTTTATTAGAAATATTATCTATAAAATTTTTTGGAAAACTATAATAATCTGCAGTCATTCCGTCTTCGGAAGTCACAGCCCGTAAAAGACAAATATTTTCATAAGTTCTAGAGTCACCCATTACTCCAACAGTTTTTATAGGAAGGAGTGCTGCATAAGCTTGCCAAATTTTGTCGTAAAGATCACTTTTAACTAATTCATTTATATATATACTATCAGCTTCTTGGAGTATTTTTACTCTTTCGGATGTAATATTTCCAATAATTCTTATACCTAAACCTGGTCCGGGAAACGGATGTTTAAAATTAATATCCTTAATTAATCCTAAAGAATTTCCTAAAATCCTTACTTCGTCTTTGAATAGTTCTTTTAGTGGTTCAATTAATTTTAGATTCATTTTTTTTGGTAATCCTCCAACATTGTGATGCGATTTTATTTTTGATGTTTTGCTTCCAGTGGAAGATTTGCTCTCAATTATATCTGGATACAGAGTACCCTGTGCTAAAAATTTAATTTTTTTTTGTTTTTTAGCTTCTTTTTCAAAAATTTTTATAAATAAATTACCTATTATTTTTCTTTTCTTTTCTGGATTTGAAATATTTTTTAGTCTGCTGAGAAAGAATTTTGAAGCATTTATCAATTTTACATTAAGCTTATATTTTTTTTTAAATACTTCAAAAGTATATTTAAATTCATTTTTTCTCATCAAGCCTGTATCTACCATAATACAAACTAGATTTTTTTTAATTGCTTTATTAATCAATAAAGCTACTACACTGCTATCTACACCACCTGATAAAGCACAAATTACCTTATCTTTTTTTACTTTTTTTTTTATTTCATTAATTAGTCTTATTTTTTGTGATTTAACATTCCAATTTTTTTTAATTTTACAAATTGAAAATAAAAAATTTTTAAATATTTGGTTACCATTATCGGTATGGGTTACTTCAGGATGAAATTGAACTCCATAGATTTTGCTTTTCGTATTTTCTATTATTGTAAATTTTGAGTTTTTAGTTGAAGCTATAATCTTAAAATTTTTAGGAAGTTTTACTACTGCATCCTCATGGCTCATCCAAACTGAAGTCTTTGAAGTGATAAAATTATTAATTAAAGTTGATTTTTTTTTTTTATATAAATGAGCTCTTCCAAATTCTCTTTTTTTATTCAATGATTTTACTTTTCCACCGAAAATTTTTGCGATTAATTGTAAGCCATAACATATGCCTAATATCGGTATTTTTTTTTCAAATAAATCTTTAGGAATACTTTGGAATTTTTTACTTATAACAGTCGAAGGACCCCCTGATAAGATCAGACCTTTAATACTGCTATATTCTTTTATTTTTTCAACTTCGTAAGGAGTAATTACTTCTGAATAAACACCTTCCTCCCTTACTCTTCTTGCAATTAATTTAGTTACTTGAGAACCAAAGTCTATAATAACTATTTTTTCTTTTTTTCTATGAAACTGCATTTATTTTTTAGATAAATTTTCAATTTCAAATTTAAGCTTATCGCTCTGGCTACAGAAATTTTTACAAACTAATTTCAGTTTTTTATTCAATTCTTTGCTTTTGCTATAGTCAGATAAATTCAGCTTTAATTTAGCTAAATAATAAATTGCTTCCTCATTTTTTGGATTAAGTAACATTACTGTATTTAAATTTTTTTCCTCAAGATCTATTTTCTTTTGCTTGTTGAAAATTTTCGAAAGGTATAAATAGGATAACTCATTTTTTGGATTAAAAAGTATGTCTTGTTGAAATTTAAATTTTGCATCTTCAAATTTTTTAATATTATATAAGCCTACACCCTCTTGAAAATACTCAGATTTTGCATAAGAAATATTTGGAATAAACAATATTAATAATAAAATTTTTATAAATTTATTTATCATAATTTGTAATTTATAGTTTTTTGGGTCATTTCTACGCTATGGACCATGCTTTCATAAAATCCTGCTTTTGTAATTTTTACAAATTTAGCCTTCTTATTAATTTCGTCTAAATTTCTCGCTCCAATATATCCCATCGATGCTTTCAGTCCACCTTGCAATTGATATATTATTTTTGACACTTTTCCTTTATATTCTACTCGACCTTCTACACCTTCTGGAACAAATTTAGATTTATCTTTAAAGTTTGACTGAAAATATCTATTTGCTGAACCAGCTGACATCGCTCCAATAGATCCCATGCCTCGATATTTTTTATATACTTTTCCTTTGTATATAAACTTCTTTCCAGGGCTCTCCTCTGTACCAGCAAAAATTGATCCCATCATAATAGCGTCTGCTCCAGCTGCTAAAGCTTTTGCGATATCACCAGAAAACTTTATACCTCCGTCTGAAATAATTTTTATTTTTTTTTTATTAAGTGCTTTTTTTACTTCCATAATTGCGGATATTTGAGGAACTCCTACACCTGCTACCATTCTTGTAGTACAGATAGATCCGGGGCCTATTCCAACTTTAATTATATCTGCGCCTAAATTAAATAATCTTTTAGCTGCTTCACCAGTTGCAATATTTCCAACACAAACAGGAGTATTTTTTGAAAATTTCTTGACTTTAGATAATGTTTTTAAAACTTTTTCGCTGTGTCCATGGGCTGTATCAATGACTATTAGGTCAACGCCGTTTGCAATTAATGACTTTGCTCTATCAAGATCTTCTTGATTAGTTCCAATAGCTGCTCCAACATATAAATTATTATCTTTAACTTTTCTTACCTCTATTGATTGTTTTTTTATATTTAAATTTCGGTGTATAATTCCCAATCCCCCTTCTCTGGCTATGGCAATAGCCATTTTTGACTCTGTTACTGTATCCATTGCAGAAGTTAAAAAAGGAACTTTAAGAGTGATTTTTTTAGTTAATTGAAGATAAATTTTTGTTTTTGCGGGTAATACATTTGAGTACTTCGGTAGCAACAAAACATCATCAAAGGTTAATGCTTCTTTAATTGTATCCATATAAACTTATATACAATTATTGATATTTAGGAAGACTTAAAAATTTCACAGTGTAAATAAGTTTCTTTTGACTCTTTTCTGCTAGATTCTGGTTTAAAGAAACTTACTTTTTTAAATATAGATTTTGCAAGGTTTTTTACTTCTACAAAGTCCTCTCCCATAAAAAGTTTTGAAACTAATACACCCTTAGGTTTTAGAGTTAATTTAGAAAAATTTAGAACATCAGCGCATAATTGATTTGTCCTGATTGAGTCTAAAGATTTATTGCCAGTAGTATCAGCGGCCATATCAGATATAATTACATCCAATTTCGTCACAAAGTATTTTTTTACCTCATTCTTAGTTTTTTCAAGCAATATATCTCCTTTAAAAAATTTTACATTTTTAATTGGTTCCATATCTTTAATATCAATAGACATAATTTTTCCATCACTAATAATTTGATTTGCAACTTGCGTCCAACTTCCTGGGCTTGATCCAAGGTCAAGTAGGTTTGTATTTTTTTTAATAAATCTAAATTTATTATTTAATTCTATCAGTTTAAAAGATGCTCTAGATCGGTAACCCAGTGTTTTGGATTTTTTAAAAAATTGATCTCTATGTTGTTTGATTTTCCAAGAATTGCTTTTTTTAATTCTTTTTGATTTTCTCATTATAAAATATCTTCATGGCTATCATCAGATATTTTTTCCAAATTTTTTTTATTTTGTTTCATATAAGCTATTGCGCTTACTGGTATCGAGACTAAATAAACAATTCCAAAAATTAACAAAGCTTCAAGAGTATAAAATAATAAAGCAATGAAAATTAATCCAATCCCTAATAATAAAAAAACTGTAGTTTTAGGAGAAATAGATATTTTTTTTAGTGCTAGTGTAGGAATTTTACTTACTAATAAAATTGCAACTAATATAGTAAGATAAGGTGTAAGTGATTTTATTTCTAATGCGATATTTAAATCAGTCAACTCATAAATTAATGGCATCAAAATTAATAAACCTCCAGCTGGTGATGGCACGCCCTCAAAAAAATTATTTTTCCATTCTTCTGTTTCTTCTATTTTAGTTAAGTTAAATCTTGCTAACCTTAAAACGCAGCAGACAGAATAAATTAAAGTAATTGCCCAACCCATTTTTCCGTAATTATTCAATTCCCAAAAATATAAAATAAAAACTGGAGCAATACCGAAACTTACAAAATCAGTAAGAGAGTCCAATTCCTTTCCAAATTCTGAAGTACCTTTTACTAATCTGGCAATTCTTCCATCTAAAGCATCTAATATGGCAGCAAATAAAATTAAAGTTACAGCTAAACTAAAATTACCGTCAATTGAAAACTTTATTGAGCTAATTCCTAGACATACACCAGCTAAAGTAAGAATATTTGGAAGTAAATACCTTGTTTTTTTTGATGAAACTAATTTAAATTTTTTTTTTTCTTCCATTATTGTGAAGCAAGTAAGCTTTCCCCCGCTACAACATTTTGGCCTAGTTTGGCTAAAACTTTTTTATTTTTAAAGTATATATCTACTCTACTTCCAAATCTTATCATACCTATTCTATCACCTTGGTTTAATTCTTGTCCTTGTTCAACTTCACAGACTATTCGCCTAGCAATTAATCCTGCTATTTGAACTATTATAATTTCTTCTCCATTAGCTAATTTAATCTTATAGTAGTTTCTTTCATTTTCTTCGCTTGCTTTATCTAATGATGCATTTAAAAATTTTCCAGGTTTATAAAAAATTTCTTCAACCTTTCCGGATGATGGTACTCGGTTTACATGGCAATTAAATACATTCATAAAAATACTTATTCTTGTAAATGAAATATTTTCAAGCCTAAGTTCCTCTGGACCAGTTTTTTCAGAAATATCAGTGATCAATCCATCAGCTGGGCTAACTAAATAATTATCATCATTTATTGAAACTCTTTCAGGATCTCTAAAAAAATAATATACCCAGACAGTAACAAGAATTGATATAATTCCAAAAAATTTTGAAAAAAACAAAATTATAAAGGTTGCTAATATTGATATAGCTAAAAACTTATACCCTTCTTTGTGTATTTTTGGAAATATTGTATTAAACATAATTTAAAGTTTGATAATTTTTTCTTAATATGTATAAAAATCACAGTTAATCA
>MDSZ01026936.1_pt1 | contig 30930 bp, 22 predicted proteins | sample 811201 | NCBI WGS metagenome assembly MDSZ01 (sample SAMN05326647, study PRJNA326480) | marine metagenome | isolation source: seawater | place: Indian Ocean: North | collected 2010 | reverse complement strand
TCGATGACGATGACGAGTCTTTTTTGTTCTCTTCTTCTGAAGATGATGATGAGGAACTCGAACTGCTTGAAGACGATGACGAGTCTTTCTTCTTCTCTTCTTCTTCTGAAGATGATGATGATGAGGAACTCGAACTGCTTGAAGACGATGACGTTTCTTCTTCTTCTACTGAAGAAGAAGAAGATGATGAACTCGAACTGCTTGAAGACGATGACGTTCCTTCTTCTTCTTCTTCTTCTTCTGAAGATGAGGAGGACGAACTCGAACTCGAATTGCTTGAGGCCGATGACGAGTCTTTCTTCTTCTCTTCTTCTTCTGAAGATGATGATGATGAGGAACTCGAACTGCTTGAAGACGAAGACGAGTCTTTCTTCTGCTCTTCTTCTGAAGATGATGATGAGGACGACGAGCTCGAACTGCTTGAAGACGTTTCATTCTTCTCCGATTCGGACGACGACGAGCTCGAACTGCTCGAACTGCTGTCGCTCGACGAACTGTCCTTCTTTGCCGGAGTCTTCTTTTCGGAAGAACTCGAACTGCTCGAACTGCTGCTGCTGCTGCTGCTGCTCGAAGAAGAAGAAGAAGAAGAGCTGCTTGAATCTTTCTTCTTCTTCTCCTCCGCTTCTTTCTTCCCGCTTTCGGAGCTGCTCGAACTGGAGCTCGATGAGCTCGACGATCTCGCCGCCGCCGCCGCGCCGCTCGAAACCTTTTGCGCCTTCTTTTTGGCGGTTCCGTCTCCTTCATCATTCTCCTCCCTCTTCCTCTTCCTCTCCACGAAGTGTTTGCACACCTCCATCAGCGACTCTTTTTCTTTATCCAAAACGCGCGTCTCTCCGCATTCTTCGAGCGCCGTTTTCACTTTCTTCAGCTGTTGTTCCGCGTTCAGCGCGGTGAGCGTGCGCGAAAACAAGCCCGGGAAGGATTTCAGGTACTCGTGTATTAATGGAAGCACGTCCGCGAGCGTCGGGTCGCCGGCGTCGTCGTCATCGTCGTCCTTCTTCTTCTTCGCCGCGGTACTCGCCCCCGCCGCCGCCGCCGGCGTCGTCGTCCTCATCGGCGGTTTCTTCCCCGACGAAGATCGCGTCGTGACCATGGTCTCTGCTTCTCTGTCTCTCTCTCTCTCTGTCTCTCTTGCAACGTAAGTTTAAATAATGTCTGAGGAGGATCGAGAGCGCCGCCAAAGCTTTTTGGACTCTTTTCTTTTTACAAAAGTCACCTATTTAGGGTATTAAAAAATCCATTCAAAACCCTAAACAAAAAAAACACAGAAGAGACGCCATCCTTTTTTTTGCTTGTTGTTCCAAAGTCCTCCTCCCGCCATTATTTTACACAGTCTCATTCGACGCACTCACTTATTACCACTACACGTATTATCAAAATGACCGCCGCCGCCGAAAACTCGACGCGAACGAACGCCGCGGGCGAAAAGTACTCTCTCCGCGGGATCTACGGGTCCGAGCCGTACTGGCCGGAAGCGAAGCTCAAGATATGCGTCACGGGAGCGGGTGGATTTATCGGTGCGTCCATTGTCATTTTCTTTCTTTCTTTCTTTTGGGTGTTGGGGGACGCTGATCTCTCTCGATCTTTTGGTTTCTTTTTCTCTTCGGAAGGTTTGGCGGAGCCGCCGCCGCCGCCGCAGTACGCGTTTTTTTTGGCGACGTTCTCGAAGCTGGCGCGATTGGTTGAAAAGGAAGGCGGCCGAAAAACTATAAAAGCCTCGTCGCTCGCGGTCGTCGTCGTCGTCGTCGTCTTTTCTCTCGATCATCGCAAGATGATTATGCAGATGATTAGTATAGCATCGCGCTAAAGCTTTTGTCTCGAAGAAGAGAAATCCATCGACACCGGACCGCGTTCGCTGACCAATCTCGCCGCCTCCCTCGCGAAACGAACAGCCTCGCACCTCGCGAAACGCCTCAAAGAAGAAGGCCACTACGTCGTCGGCGCGGATTGGAAGCGCAACGAGCACATGCCGGAAGAAATGTTTTGCGATGAATTCATCCTCTCCGATTTGCGTGTGTTTGAGAACTGCGCGAAGGTGTTGGAAGGATGCGACCATTGCTTTAACTTGGCCGCGGACATGGGGGGGATGGGCTTCATCCAATCCAACCACTCCGTTATTTTCTACAACAACATGATGATTTCGTTCAACATGATCGAAGCTGGGAGAGTAAAAGGCGTGAAGAGATTTTTCTACGCGTCTTCGGCGTGCATCTACCCGGAGGGCGCGCAGTTGGTGACGGACTTGTCCGCGGGTTTGAAGGAAGCCTCGGCGTGGCCGGCGCAACCGCAAGACGCGTACGGTTTGGAAAAATTGGCGTCCGAGGAAGTGTACAAGCACTACCAAGCTGACTTTGGCATCCAGTGCAGAATTGGTCGATTCCACAACATCTACGGCCCGTACGGGACGTGGAAGGGTGGCAGAGAGAAAGCGCCCGCGGCGTTTTGCCGCAAAGCCGCGTTGGCTGAAAACGAAGTTGAAATGTGGGGTGACGGTAAGCAAACGCGTTCGTTCACGTACATCGACGATTGCGTCGAAGGTATCTTGAGATTGACCAAGTCTGACTTTGGTGAACCGTTGAACCTTGGCTCTGACGAGATGGTTTCCATGAACGAGATGCAAAAGATGACTCTCGGGTTCGCCAATAAACCGGACATGCCAATCAAGCACATTCCAGGTCCGGAAGGCGTGAGAGGCAGAAACTCAAACAACGAGTTGTGCATGGAAAAGCTCGGATGGGCGCCATCCGTCAAGTTGGCCGATGGTTTAAAAGTCACCTTTGAATGGATCAACGAAAAGATTGAAGAAGAGAAGAAAGCCGGTAACGACGTCGCCACTTTGGGTAAGTCCACCATCTGCGGTACAATGGCGCCGACTGAGTTGGGCGCCTTGAGAAAGAAGGACGGCGAAGAGGGATTGGGCAAGTAAACACGTCGTGTCTTTTATCATTTCTAAATACTCAAAAGAGAAGAGGAAGGAGGGAAAAAGAAAAAGAGCACAACAATAACAACAGCAACAAGGAGATATAATTATTAGTAACGAGGGTGTGATGAACAGAGAAAAAGTTTAAGTGTTTAACGTAGGCAGCCAAAGGGATTGCGGCCAACATCAATACCTGAATAAAATCAAAGCTTAGCATCATTATCGTGAAGAAGAAATTTACTTTACAAGATATATACATATACGGGACGCGCACGCGCACATTCATTTGAGTTCTGCACATCAATATATTTATTACAAACTTTTCCTTTACGCTTGCATCGCTAAAAACTACTCTCTATCTTTTTCTAATGCTAAAATATAACCGGTAAGAAGTGTGTCTCTCCGCTGGATAAACTTTTGAGTTCGTCCTTCCTCTTTTCCACCACTACTGCTCTGCACAAAGGACACGTCGTGTTGTCCTTCTCGAACCATGGTTCCACGCACTCTTCGCAAAACACGTGATTACACTCCAACTTTAACGGCGCTATGATTTCCTTCTCTTGACAAATGGCACATTCAAACTCCAAACCGAGATTTTCTATGTCTGCTTTGGTCGCCGGCGTGCCATGAGCGCAACTGAACGCTTTAGACCCAAAGTTGTATCGCCGCAAGAAGGCCTGTTTAAACTCGCGTATCGATTTTGAGGTTTTGAAAAAAGCGCACGCGAGATAGGACCCAGCAAGTGCGGACGAGAGAAAGAGCCCGTACAAGCTGGCGTTTTGAAAGAACGCGAACCATATTGGGACTGGTAGGATAATTTTATACGAAATAGACGCGTATTCAATCGCGCTTATCGCTAATCCTCGAGCGCGGTATGGCCTTCGCGAGTCTTTTCCGCCTACCTGTTCTCGGTCGTTTTCGAGCACTACCAGAGTCGCTCCACCGCCGCTTTCGATGTCAACCACACTTTGTCGGCGTTGTTGTTGTTGTTCCTCGGCACCCATGCTTGCCTCATTCGCAAGGCCAACGTCTTCGTCCTTATCATCTTTCTCCTTCTTCCCAAAAACTATTTTCGTCACACTATTCGGCGCAATCCTCCGAAACCCATCCGAAACGAATTTCTTCGCGCTCTTCCCGTCCAACTCCGAAACTATCTTCGCGACGTACGCCGCGTTTCCTAAAATCCCACTCGTCGTCGTCGTCGTCGTCAGCATGCACACGCACTTCAACGCGTCAAACATGAGCCTCGCGTTCAAATTCACAGCCACAATCTCAAACACAGCCTCCCACGCCGTAAAATTGCTTCTCGTCGGCGTCTTTAGAGTCGCTCTTCGCCACATCTTCGGCGATCCGTCGACGACGTTCTCCTCGTCGAGTTTCGTTTGAACCACGAACAAAAACACGTACGACATTGACGCGCAGTGCAACAGATCTCTCAGCACGTTTCTGCGAATAAACCCTTCTTTCTTTGCGATTTCCGCGACGACGCTTTCGTTCGTTTTGAGATGCCATCCGAACAGGACCAGCATCACGGACACCATCATCCAGTGCACGCTCAGAAACGCCACCAAAAACAGCACCGCGTACGGTGCGATTGGTTTAATTTTCGTCGCGACTCTTCTTAAATCCGAGCGCACTCCTCTTCCTTCTTCCGTCTCTTCCTCCTCCTCCTCTTCCGTCTCTCCCTCGAAGTCGTCGTCCACAACCGACGTCGTCAACAAAGTCGAATTCTCCCCCTGATGAACGCCGACGAACCCCCCAGCGTCGTCGTCGTCGTCGTCGTCGTCGTCGTCCAGCATCATCATCGTCCCACCCGCGTCCACCTCGACGACTTCGATGTTCTCCCGGAGCGTCCGAACGGCGTTTTCCGCGACGCGCCACATCTTTCTTTCTTTCTTTCTTTCTTTCTTTCTGAGTTATATAAGAGAGCGCACTTTTAACTAGAGCGTCTCTTCTTCCCTTTTTTTCTTCTTCTTCTTCGTTTCTTTTTTTTCTTCTCTCGCGCGTGGGGGTGTTTTGGAGGATGTCACATCCGACACGATGAAATTCCATTGTTTTACTTTTTTTTCGCCCTGAGAAAAAAAAAATGTATATTTAGGGTTTTATTCTCTATTTATGTGTCTCTCTCTTTTGTATTGGTCAACGACTTTTTGTAGGTGAAGAAAAAAAAACGTCTGTTGCTTTGACGTCTCGTAGTCGCTTTGTGAGAATCATCGCAAAAATCGCGTCACAAAAGAGTCACTACTCGCTTTACGTTTTGACGTCATGGTGGACGACAAAGACGACGCTTCGCGCGAAGAGAGACAACAGAAACACAAAGAGAAGGACTTTGACCCACCGCGCGTGCGCCAGTGCGTGACTCGTAGTGTTTTGCTCCCGTTTTTTCTCTTTCTCTCGTGTCGAAGAACAACAACAACAACAACAACGAACACAAAACGCCGGCTTTTTATTTTTTTCTCTCGCATGATCGCGCATGTCTCATTGTCTCTTTCCTTTTCTCTCTCTCTCTTTTCTCGTCCACCAGATGGCTCCATCGATTCGGGCTGCAAAAGTACTCGGAAACCTTGCGAAAGTTAACGAACGAGCAATTCTTGGAGCTGAAGTTACACCCGGACTTTGCCAAGCACGAAATATTTGACACCGCGGACAAGCAAAAGTTGCAAAAGGCGATTTCGGTGTTGCGAAAGGAAAGATCGAAGACGACGGGGACGGTTGGCAGGTCGCCGAGGACAAGCGAAGGCGGGAGTTCGATAGTGTCGTCGAGTTCTATTACTACGGATTCTTCGTTGTCGTCGCCGAGAAATACTCACACTCACGCTACGAACGGAGGTGCGGCGAAAACGCCGAGAAACGCCACCGGCGCGAGGAAGACGAGTTCGAACGTTCAGCCGCAACTGCAACCGCAACAGCAACAAGACAAACATCAGATAGTGCACCAGAGGAAACGCACTTCGAACGCGGTAGTTGTGGCACCGACGTCAGCATCGTTGTCGTCGTCGTCGTCGAGAGAGACGACGATGACGTCTTTGACATCGGATAATAGTAGCGCCGAGCATCTTGCGTCGATGGCGAATAGTAGTAACAACAGTGCCAACTCGAACGAAAACGTCTCCACGTGGCAAAAGAACAATTTAGTCAACGTGCAAAGAAGTAAAAATAATAACATAGACAGTAATAACACATCAAAAAGTGATGAAGACGATGACCCTCGCATTCGCGTTGTGGTTCGCGCGCGTCCATTAGCACCACGCGAGATTGCAAAGAACGAACGCAACGTCTGCGACGCCGATCCCGACTCGAAGACTTTGACCGTCTTCGAACCCAAAGTAAAAGTTGATCTGACGAAATATACGGAAACGAGCGAGTTCGTATTTGACGACGTGTTTGGTGGATACTGTTCAGACGATCGCGTGTACGACAAAACCATCAGTCCTTTGGTTCGCTCGGTTTTGTGTGGCGGCAACGCGACGTGTTTCGCCTACGGTCAAACTGGGAGCGGCAAGACGTACACGATGGCGCCATTACCTACGAGAGCGGCAAAGGAGTTGTTGAGCGGATTTTCTGAGTTCAACAGAGTGTTCGAGGAAGGAAAAAAGAGGGAGAAGAATGACGATGGATCGAAAGATACTACTGAAACCTCTGACAATGATGAAGGCGATGGCCAAAAAATTGAGCTTTGGGTTTCCGCCTACGAAATATACGGAGGGAAAGTATACGACCTGTTAGCCTCTCGAGAGAAACTTCGCGTTTTAGAAGACGCCAAGAACCAAATGCAAATAGTCGGATTATCAGAATTTCTTTGCGAAAACGTGAGCGAAGTAGAAACGTTGATTGAACGATCGGCTTTGGAGAGGTGCGTCGGGCAAACCGGCGCCAACGCGGAAAGCTCGCGGTCGCACGCGGTGATTCAATTATGGATAAAAGAGCGGTCAGTGCCGCAAAAAAATCGAAATGGTCGTCAAAGAAGTATTTATCAGCGTCAACAACAACACGACTTGATGATGAATTCGCATCGTCATCCACAGGATCAAAGTAAGAGACATCATCGAAAACCGCTTGGAAAATTTTCCTTCATTGATCTCGCCGGTTCCGAACGCGGAGCAGATACCACCGATACCGATCGACAGACGCGCGCAGAAGGCGCAGAAATTAATAAATCTTTATTGGCGTTGAAAGAGTGCATTCGCGCGTTGGATGGTGGCGCAACGCACGTCCCTTTTCGTGGATCAAAGTTAACCGAAGTTTTGCGAGACTCGTTTTTAGGCGATAGTCGGACAGTGATGATCGCGTGCGTCTCTCCAGCGGCGGGAAGTTGCGAACACACGTTGAACACGCTTCGCTACGCAGACAGAGTGAAAGAGTTGCGGAGTAACGTCGCTGGGTCTCTACCATCGTCGTCGTCGTCATCATCATCTTCTTCTTCAATAGGCGATGCTCCAGCGAGAAGGGCGTCGCTTCAAATACCATCATCAGTTGCTACGGCTCCTACAAAGAGGAGACCGGCTTTTGATTTGTCGTTTTGTTCGCCCGAAGAAGGACAAATATCAACTGAGAAACGCGATTCGTCATCGTCTTCTTCTTCTTCTTCTTCTTCCGTGTCGAGTTCAAAATCCACTGAGAAAACGCTCGATCGACCCCGGCGGCCAGAGATAAAGAAGGAAGAAACAAATGAGAACGAACGATCATCGGTGCCTCCGCTCAACGACGACGACGACGACGACGACTCGGAAACCTCTCATATTCTTTTTGAAGAATATGCCACCTCTCTCTCCCCGCCTCAACTCCAACGCCAACACGAAAAACTCATCGAAACGATCTTGAAAGAAGAATTTGACTTAATCGACGCCCACCGCGCGCACGTGGAACATTCCGTCACTCGCGCCTCAGACGCCGCCGAACTCCTCCGCGTCGTCGACGAACCTGGTTCCGCCGTCGACGAGTACGTTTTTGCCTTAGCTAATTCCTTAGAGAGACAACGCAAAGAGCTCGACCAGTTATCCTCGCGAGTGCGAAAGTTTCAATCGCACTTGAGGAAGGAAGACGTGCTGTCGAAACTGAACACCGGCGGCGCGAAGACGACGACAACACCAACAGTATCTTCGTGACGAGAGTAATGCCAGAAGAAAACATACACACGCGTAATGATCACGGTACCACCACAACCTTTGGGACACCGTATAACGTACTCGTAATGAACGCGGCGACGTCGCACCACCGCGCACTTCTCTCGTGTGTATTTTTGACTCTCGTTTTAACGAAGAAAAAAATATCTAAAATTAAAGACGTAAAACTCTTTCCGACGCGTTCCTCTTTCATAAAGCGCTCCTCTTCGCTCTCGAAACAGACGACGATGGTTTTCAACCGCGCGCATCTGGAAACCCTCTGGCGCGCGCATTTGCAACGTCGGCGACCCTCGAACGGGGGCGAACGGGACGACGACGCGCTCTTTGCAAAATATCAAATTCTTCTCGATGCGCGAGATCTCGACGTCGAAACGCTTCGATTTGTGCACGAAGAAAAAAGATGCCGATTCCGTCCGGAGAGTTTACCGATCGCGGTGAAACGATCGAACGGGACCATCGAGATCGTTCGGTATTACGCGCAACACGTGCCGGTGGAAATGCTCCTCGAGCACGAAAAAATGGTCAAACGAGCGACGATGTTTGCCTGCCAACTTGGGTATTTCGAGGTGCTCAAATGTCTTGTCGAGACTTTAAGACTACGAGCGCCGAACGTGTGTCCGTGGTCACCGTGGTGTTTGTCTATGGCCAGGCGAGAAAACCACCAGGCGTGTTTGAACTTCTGTCTAGAGAACGGGTGTCCCGAGTATCACCCGAACGAGTGTCACTCTCGATACATCGTCGGCGAACCGATTCGAAACGGCCTCCCTTACTACAGAAAATGCGCGAGGCGGCGCGAAGGCGGCACGTCGTACTGTTGCAAAACACATCGATACTGTTGCGCGTGCGCCGGGTATGGACGCGTCATGGAAACCGTTAAAACTGCTCTCGGGTCGTTTCAGAAAAAAAAACCGTGCGTCGCGTGTCGAAGTCGCGGCGTCGTCCTTCCCTTGGAAGACGACGACGACGAATCCAACGATTCCAACACACAAGAAGACAGGTGAAAACAGGCAAACAAAAAAGAGAGTGAGTGGGAGCTCACAAAAAAAAAAGACAAAAAAAGAAAGGAAAAAAGAAAAAGGGAAAAGGAAAGAAAAAGAAGAAAGTACCATCCATTATTTAGTGTTGCAAAAAAAAAAAAAAAAGAAAAAAAAGGGGGAAAAAAGACGTCTCTGACGTGGTCTCTTCTCTAGCGTGGAAGTGCCACGAATTCGTGGCGCAGGATATCCGTTTTTTTTTGGGTGCTTTTTGCCTCGTCTTTTTCCCTCTGTTTTTGTCGTATTTGAGTACTACGTCGTTTCGATTACATCCGCATTGTTTTTAACGATTACGATACGCTTTTGCGCGCGTTCGTCCTCTGCTACTCTCTCTCTCTCCCCAAAAAGCACCGTCGTCATCATCGCGCGGTGTGTTGGTTGTCTTCCTTCCGCTCTGTTGCGTGTTGTTGTTGTTTTATAGAATATGTTTTTACGTCACGCGTCGAGACGCGTCGTCGCGTCCACGTCGAGCCGGTCCCCACACCACGCTCGCGTGGTAAATGCGGCCACGTCGATTGAGGACGCGACGACTGTGGCATCGTCGTCGTCTGGCGTTGCGCGCGGTGCGACGACGACCACAAACCGTCGCGCGAAGCACGAGGAGGCAAAATCGAAAGACCCGCGATGCCAACACGATTGGACGAAACCGTTCCACGCGTCGCCGCTGCCGCTGGATCAAGCCGGGGGGCTTTTGGAATACTCGGTCGTGTATACCGACCGGGCGATGAACCACATGTCGAAACCATTTTGCGACATCATGAAAAATTTGAACGAAAGTTTGAAAGAAGCGTACAACGCGACGTCTGTGGTCATCATGCCGGGGTCAGGAACGTACGGCATGGAAGCGGTGGCCAGACAGTGGTGCACCGGGAAAAAAGCGTTGGTTTTACGCAACGGATACTTTTCGTACAGATGGACCGATATCTTTGAACAAACGAACATCCCGAGCGAAACTATCGTGATGAGAGGGCAACCGGTTGATCCGGAAAACGCGCAGCCACACTTCGCGCCGGCACCGATCGAAGAGGTCGTGAAGACGATCATGGCGGAGAAACCAGCGGTCGTCTTCGCTCCGCACGTGGAGACGTCGACTGGGATCATCTTGCCGGACGACTACATCAAGCAAGTCGCGACTGCGGTGCATGCGCATGGCGGTTTATTTGTTTTGGATTGCATCGCGAGTGGCCACGTGTGGGTGGACATGAAAGAAACTGGCGTAGATGCTATTTTGTCCGCTCCGCAAAAGGGCTGGACCGGTCCGGCGTGTTCGAGTGTCATCATGCTCGGGGAAAGAGGCACGCACGCAACGAGAAACACGACGAGCACGTCGATGGTCATCAACATGAGAAAGTGGTTGGAAGTTATGGATTCGTACGTCAACGGCGGGTTCGCGTACTACACGACCATGCCAACGGACGCGTTGGCCTTGTTCAACGGCGCCGCCAACGAAACGAAGAAGATTGGTTTTGATAAAGTCAAACAGATGGCGTGGGATTTGGGCAACGGCACGAGAAAGATGATGGAATCGAAAGGCTTGAAATCTGTCGCCGCCCCTGGGTTCCAAGCGCCCGGCGTGGTCGTTTCCTACACTCCGGAACCGAACATGTTCAACATCTTCAAGAGTAAAGGGATGCAAATTGCCGCAGGTGTGCCGTTTATGATTAACGAACCTGCCGGTAACTTTACCTTTCGCATCGGTTTGTTCGGTTTGGATAAGGTGGTGAACAAAGATCGAACGATTAACATCTTGGAAGACAAGTTGGACGAAATCTTGCCGGAAATCGAAAAGGCTGAAGCCGAGAAAATGGCTTAATTATATATAGTGTGTGTTAAAGTGAGGGGACAAATAAACCGAGGAAAGAAGAAACCGTGCGCGCGCTCTCGAGAAGAGAAAGAGCGAAGAAGGTGAAAGAAGGAGAAAGAAAGAGAATGAAATAAGTTGTACATTACATCAGGATATCGAAGCACATTTCATATACACATAGAGAGAGAGCAGTTGTAAAATTATTATTATAACTACTATAAATAATACTACATCGCGCGCGCGCGCTTTCGAGGCACCCGAACTCAGGCTGAAAGTCGTTACACATTTCACTCTCAAATCAACAACAACAACAACAACAACGACGACGACGACGACGAGAACTTACATGTCCGCTTCTTTGAGTTTTTCGCCGCTGAAAAAAACGCTCGTCGTCGCGTCGAGAGGACGACGGCATCACCACAGGATGCTTTCATCCATTTGTGTTCGTCGTCCTCGCGCCAATGCCGTCGGCGGCGACGATGGTCGCGAGCCTCGACCTCGTCGTCGTGGCCGCTCCTCTGAGGGCGGCCGAGGCGGCGGCCGAGGCCGCCGATCGACGAAATCTTCCGAGGAGGACTATAAGATAACTCTGCGAAACATTCGCAAAAGCTCCAAACGGTTCGACACGGATGAGCAGGTTTCGGAGATGTACGGTCGTTCGGCGGAGTTAAAGAAAGCTTGGGAGAGTGGGATGCCTGCGGTGAAATTAGCGAGCGGCAAGGCGAACATTTTTATGGATGGGAATCCACTCGTGTACGGAGGTGCGATCGACTCCACGGAGAATAACCCGGAAAATGGACAAGCGGTTGGCGTGTTCGACCACAATTTCAGACCGGTTGGATGGGGCGCGTATAATTCGAGCAGCATGTTCCGCGTGAGGATGTTGGAGTTGGCGAAGGAGACGGAGTCGCCGATTTTGATTAAGCGGGTGGTGAAAAAGCGGATACAAGAGGCGCAAATGTTGAGAGAAAAGGTGTTAGATACGAAAAAGGGAGGCAAAACAAACGCGTATAGGTTGATAAATAGCGAAGGCGATAGACTCTCTGGGATGATTATCGATAAGTATGGGAACGATAACCATTTTGTGGTGAGTTCATCAGCCGGTTGGGTCGAGATGCACAAACGCGATATCATCGATGCGCTGAGAGAGGTGATGATGTCAGAAGGAGACGGGAAAAACGATGAAGATATGACCATAGTCTGGCGGCGGGATACAGGCATGTACGATTTGGAAGGCGTTGATGTGACCGAGAAGGTTTCGGTTTACGATAAAAACGGTGACGACGCTTCGGCTTCGCTGCAGGGCGAAATTGAAATCATGGAGAACGGGGTGAAATATTTGGTCAATTTAGTCGACGGGCACAAAACAGGGTTTTACGTCGACCAACGCGACAATCGCTCGTTCGTTGGCGAGTTGAGCAAAATCAATAACGGAAAAAGTGATTTCAGCGTCTTGGATTGCTGCACGTACACCGGCGGCTTTGCAATCAACGCCGCTGTCGCGGGATGCAAAAATGTCACCGCCGTCGACTCCTCTAAAATAGTCCTCTCCATCGCCGCGCGCAACGCCGAACTGAACAACGTTCACGACTCCATAAATTTCGTCCCTTCCGACGTTTTTGACTACCTCGACGACTGCATCTCCAACAACCGCCAATACGACGTCCTCGTCGTAGATCCTCCCAAATTCGCGCCCACGGTCAAATCCTTATCGAAAGCGCTCCTTAAGTACATTGGATTAAACGCTCGCGCCATGCGATGCGTCAAACCGGGCGGCATTTTGATTTCTTGCTCATGCTCCGGCGCCGTGACGCAGCGGAAACTGTTGCCTAACATCGTATTTGAAGCTTCGCAAGCGGCGAACAGAAGGATCGTTAAAGTCAAAGACGGCGGCGCCGGCGTCGATCAACCGATTGACCCCACGTTTCCAGAAGGCGAATATTTGAGCGTTGTAGCCGTGAGAGTCATGTAGCGCTCTTTTTCTTTTTCTTTTTCTTTTTCTTCTTCTTCTTCTTCTTCTTGTTGTTGTTGAAACAGGTCAAGTATGTACCAAGTAACATAAGTACATACCATCGCGTTTAGTATTATTATTATTATTAGGAAGTGGTATTATTATTGGTGATATTAAAAGTCTTAGCCAACTTGTTGGAAAAATGAAATGTGTCTTTTGGCATTCCTTTTGTCCACCCCAAAATTCCCTTCCTTAGAAAAACGCACCACGCCCGAAAGACAAACGATGGGTCTGGATGTGGACTCGTGCATAGAGCGGGTACGCGCGGACGCGTCTCTGAACCTCGCTCCTCTCTTTGTTGTATTTTTGTTCTCTCTTTCTCTCTCTCTTTCGCGCGCGTGACGTGGACAATCGTCTTCCCTCTTTAGGTCTCGACTGTGTGTTGCTGACCCCGCGTGTAATAATTCTACCCCCGCGTCGACAGATAAAACGGTGCGAGTCGCTGACTGAACCCGAACTCGAACAGTTATGTTTGCGATGTAAAGATATATTAGTGGAAGAATCGAACGTGCAACCGGTGTCCTCCCCGGTGACAGTCTGCGGGGACATCCACGGGCAATTTCATGACCTGTTGAAGTTGTTTCAAACCGGCGGCGAAATACCCGAGACGAATTACGTCTTCATGGGCGACTTCGTCGATCGGGGATATAACAGTTTAGAAGTATTCACGTTGCTGATGTTGTTAAAAGTGAAATATCCCGCGCACGTGACTTTATTGAGAGGTAACCACGAGAGTCGACAGATTACGCAAGTGTACGGTTTCTTCGACGAATGCACGAGGAAATACGGGAACGCGAACGCTTGGAGGTGGTGCACTGACGTTTTTGATTACTTGACGTTAGCAGTGGTGATTGAAGGGAGCGTTTTGTGCGTCCACGGGGGGTTGAGTCCAGATGTGCGGTCGATCGATCAAATTCGGACGGTGGATCGCGTGTGTGAAATTCCTCACGAAGGCGCATTTTGCGATTTGATGTGGTCCGATCCCGAGGATATCGAACAATGGGCAATATCGCCGAGGGGTGCTGGTTGGTTGTTTGGGAGGAAAGTCGTGGAGGAGTTTAACCATGGAAACGGTTTAGAATTGATTGCGCGAGCGCACCAATTGGTCCAAGAAGGCTTGAAATACCAGTTCCCAGAGAGGAGTTTAGTCACCGTCTGGTCCGCCCCGAATTACTGTTATCGATGTGGCAACGTAGCTTCGATGTTGATTTTTGATAGCGAAATGGATAGATCGGTCAAATATTTTACGGAAACGAGCGAGAATGCAAACATGTCTGCCCCGAGGAACATAGCTGCGGGATATTTCTTATAGTGACGTGGGAAGCCATCGTCTCGACGGAATCTCAGTGCGCGGCGAAAGAAAAATTATAGAGAGAATATAGAATGGTAGAATTAGAACGAAATAAAGCGCGTATATTGTAATATAGAATTCATATATAGAATTATATATGTATGCATATAGACACACTCTCTCCCTTTCTATTCTATAAAGCGGCTCTATCGTAGTGTACACGCGTCGGGGACCGCGTCACAGCAGCAGTAGCTCTTTCACCTGGCGGCTGTCTCTTTTCTCTCTCAAGTTTATCATGCGTTTCTTTCTTGTTCTCGAACTCTTTCGCATCGATTCTCTCTCTCTCTCTCTCTCTCTCTCTCTCTCTCTCTCTCTCTCCCTTCTCTCAATTCTTCTTATTCATTTTCAAACTCATCTTCGCCCTTAACCGCTTCAACTCTTTCTTCTTCCCTTTGACTTCCAACGCATTCAATCCTGTCCAATTGGAAAGCTCCTCTCTCTCCAATTCTGCTATCTGCGCATTCAACAGCTCTCGCTTTTGATAATCCTGAGCGCGGTCGTGCGCGTTCGGCCGTTTGGTTGGCGTTCGAGATTTCGAGCGATGAACTTTGCCAAGCAGACCGAGTTTGCCACGGTTGCCTCGCTTTATCACCGGTTGGCGCTTGATTTTGCCAGCCATTTTTATGTGCTCGTACGAGCGCTCTGAAAATGAAATGAAGAGATTTTCGGCATAGAGAACGCCTTCGACGACGAGAAACGATTGAAACGTCAAAGCCGCTCACGGAAGAAGAAGACACGCTGCTTGTATAAATTCGTATACATTTTTTTTTGCGTATTTTGAGTTATATTGTATTACATGCGTATTCTGTTCTTCTTTTGGTTGTTGGACACGCGCGTCGGTACCCGGTACCCGGGTATTAAGCGTGCGCCTCGGTGTTTCTGTACACTTCGTACGCCTCGCCGTCTTCGAAAATAATCAGTTGACCTGGCTTCACTTTCATCTTTTTCTTCTGCCCGATTTTCATCGTGTGGCCTTTGTTCGACAACATGAAGGAGCCGTGGACGGCTTGAACTTGCAAGTCTTGCCCGTCCTTCCCGGAAACTTCGAATTGGACGGCGTTATTATCGACTTGCAATACGCCTCCCGAGGATTGACAGAGACGGTTGACGTCGATGGCTGCGATTGGGCAGTGACGCGGGGCAGATTGGACCCTGTCCAGGTTGCCCGTTCGCGCTTTTTCGCAATCGGGCGCATCGAGCATCCACTGCGGTTTAGAAGAGGATGAAGGAAGCTTTTGTGTCAGTCGAGAAGACAAAAATATCTAAACGAATCCAAAGATTCTTGGTACAACGAGGAGGAGGAGGAGGAGGACGACGAAAGGGAGAGAGAAAGTCGCAATTCAGCACCGAATCATCGTCGCGCGTTTCGAAGAAGGCACCAGAGGTCGCCGACGATTCCTGTCTCTCTCTTTCTCTTTCTCTGTCCTCTCGCGCGCGCACAAAGAGAGGACGGGATTCACATGGCAAAAAAATGTGTTTGGGGAAAAAGAATTCGCGTGCCTTCGTCACGTTCGTCACCACAACAGCGCGTCTGCTCTTCGAACAACAAGAACGACGAGAAAATGACGACGACGACGACGTCGTCGTCGTCGTCGCGCGAAAGGTTTTTGCCGGCGAAAAGATCGTGGTGTTCATCGTGTTGTGCACAAGTTTCTTTCGAGTGTCTAACAAAAAGAGGACTATTAAGAAAAGAATTGTGACGCGACACAACGACCTTTTTTGCTGTTGCATTTTTTTATGCCACGTCAGCAAAGGAGAGGTTAATTGTGTATCGCGCTAGGTTTGGAAGAAGAAGAAGAAGAAGAAGAAGACGTCGCTAGATAAAAATAGCGCGGCGGGCTCGATTGGCATCGCGAGTGATCATCGAAATATGCTGACACGTGTGTGTACGTATATAACATAAACATTAGGTGTGTGAATAGCGCTTGGCTTATTCGCGCGACTGCGTTTTTTGCTTCTCTCGTTTTCGTGTATTATTCTTTCAACGTCTTCAAACCGCTCGTCCCTAACAGTTCCAACTTCTCGAACGCGGCTTTAAAATCCGCGAAGAACTTTTTCTGGTCTTTGGCGTACACGTCCACGTATTTTTTAAAGTTTTTGTCTTCGAGTAACACGATGTCCGAAGGCAACATCATCAACTGACCGCTCGGATCTTCGTATTGGAATTTTTTCGTCTTTTTATTCTCGGTCCACTTCAAGCCTTTTAACAAACCGTAATACGAGTTGTTGAATAACAAAGGCGTGCTGGACCACGGGCCAACGTATCCAGAGGCGTCCGCGTGGCATCTTCCCAAGGCATGAGCCCCACTCAACGCGACAATCTCTCGGTCGTCGAATCCCATTCTGTAAAATACGTCTCTCAAACCTTGCGTCGTTTTCGGGCCGGCGTGGTCACCTTTATCTGCGTCCGGTAAACGACCGTCCGGGGTTACTTTCGATGGATCCATTTCATCCACTCTGCCGTATTTAAACTGCAGGGTGGGACCACCCATTTCCTCGATGGCGACTTTACCCGCGTACGCGTACATGTCCGCGTACGAAATACTTGGATGTTTACTCTTCACAGGTTCCAACAAGGCGACCATCTTGTCCAATCCAGCGTTGTTCCCATGCGCGAGCTCTTCTTTGAATCGAATGGTCCCTCCACCAGAACCTCCCGTTTTGGTCATTTTATCGTACGTCCCGCACGAATGCCACGCCAACCGCACCAACGTCGGTCCTACGTTTGGTTCTTTTTTCATCAATCCTTTCACGTCTTCCCCCAACTGTGTAAAATCAGCCGCCTCGCCATTGCTTCCTGCGGCGCGCGCGAATGGCGGCGCGGAGCCTTGTACCAGCGTCGCCAGCGTTACCAGCCCGGCACATCCAGCGCACGCGCGGAATATGTCTCTCTTCGTGAGCGTGAGGTTCACCACGGCGTCGTCGGAGTTGTTTACGACAGAGATGATGTCCGATTCCGATTGCGCTTTGAATTGAGGAATTCCCCTCGTTTTTTGAGACGACGATCGCCTTCTTCGCGGCAAAACATTTTCGCGCCTCGAAGAGAGAGACGCCAACGACAACGACGACGACGCGAACATGACGAAGACAAAGAACAATTTGGGTTCCGTTCCGTTGCTTTCTTCTTCTTCTTCTTCTTCTTCTTCGGTGCGTGTTTATACGCGTCGGGAGATGATGTGGCGCAAAGAAAAAGCGATCGATGATCCCAGGTTTTTTCTTTGATATTTTTTCCCTTTTTTGGAGGGAAAAGTGGAACTTTTTGAACGAAAAAGGATGAAAAAAATGCAGAGAGGACAAGAAGAACTCTATTTTATCAAAACGCGAGTTGTTATTGGTGTTGTTGTTGTTATTAGTAGGTAGTATCACTATTATTATTACTAGTATCCTAACGGGTGTTGGTCTTAGTTCTCGTCCCAGTCTTCGATGACTGCGCCGACTCCGGTGTCGACGTTGCCAAACTTTTCCGGCGTACCGCCGCTTAGAAGTTTTGCGACCCAACCTTTTTTTTCTTTCTTCACCTGGACTGGGTTGCAAGCGCCGCCGTCGGTGTACACGATTTCCGTGTTTTTGCACTGGCCATCGCACGTGCAACTCAAAAAGCCGTTGTCTTTAACCATCTCGTGGAATGGATCGTTTTTGCGCACCGCGAGCATAGCCAACGTTCTCGTTTTCGATTTTGTTTGTTTGAATATCTCTTCCAACGCCGGGGAGTACGTGTAGTCGTCGATGAGAAGAAACGAGGGCTTGGTCGAGGTGAACAAACCGGTGCCGAGAGATTCCGCCTCGTCTTCGTTTTGGTTCGAATTAAACGCCGCGTCAACTTTCTCTTCGTCGATGGTGTTCGCTCTGATAGGGGAACCGCCGTTCCCGGCGCCGGCGACGTACACGAGGAATTCAGGGAATTCTCTCGAAAACGCGGCGGCTTTGTCGAACGAAGTCGCGGTAAACGATACCGCTTTTACAAAAGCGGAGTTCATGGCGTCTCGCAATTTCGGTCGCAAATCTTTGAAGAAGACGTCGCCGTCAAACGCAAAAACGGTTGGAATTTCCACGTTTTCGCCATGGTACAAGTTGCTCACGCTCAACGCGTATTGTAAACTAACCGCTGGTTCAATCGTGTGTTTCCCGAATGCCGAGCGACGTTTGACGAATAAATCGTTTGCCGATTTAATATTTCCGGCTTTCTCTCCCCAAACGTGAGCATTAACGAGAGCGGCGACGACGTTGTCCTCTCTCGATAAATGTAAATATTTATCCTTTTGCGCCCAGTTTTGTTCTAAAGCGGTGAATAAATTCGAATTACCTTCCCAGACTCGAACGACGCCAGATAAATGAGCCGCGTTCATTAACCTTTTCGCGACGTGCGCGAACGGACCTAAACTTGCGCCTAAAAACGTTGCCGAGAAGTATGGCGCGTATTTCGATTGCCCAGTCGTTTCGTTCATCCAGTTTGGCCTTTTCGGACCACGATATTCAAACTCAATAAACGGCGGTGGCGGTGGAGTCGACGGAGATGTGTTGATCTTTTCCACATATTCTTTTTTCCTTTTCTTCTCGCGTTGTTTAAACGATTTCTTTTTAGCGTCTGCTTCTTTTTGTTTCTTCACGTCTTCTAAGTGTTTCTTCGACAAGAGCATGCGTCGGTTAAGCGATTCTCCTGATTCGCCCCCATTCACTCCCGATTCGATTTCACCGTCTTCCAACGACGACGCCGCGATTGGATCGGTCAAGTCTCTCGAGACCAACTTCTCCGTCGGTTCTAACAACCCTGGCCTTCGTAACTTTTCCTTACCAATCGCCGCCCGTCGCGCTCGAATGCCGATTTCGCTATTACTCAACGCTTGGAAATACGTCGCCAATAAAACCTCTGGTAACGTTCGCATACTCATGGATTGGCCTTTCACGTGTCTTTCGAACGGGTTCACTGTTTCCACGCTCGCAGAATCGAATTTGCAATAATTTTTACTGAAAAATTCAATCTGCGCGTCCTTCAACAGGTTTTGTCTGCATGATGTCGAAAGATGATGAGATAACGGCGGCGGCGACGGTTGACTCGGTGGTGGTGGTGGTGGCGACGGCGCGTCTGGAATCTCGTAACTCGATTGTTCTCTCATTAAACTCGCTTCTGCCGTAGTCATTCGCCCCTGTAAAAACGGGTCATCCACAACGCTACCATCTCCTTCTTCGTTCCCTCCTTCATTCGCGGATGCAGCGGCCGCTAAACTAGTATCGCTATCGGTATCTTCTAATCCACCACCAAAGTGCGCTTTCGGATTAAACGGGCGAGCGGTGTTCCTTTCAGACGCAACAGAAGCGTCATACACGTTCTCCCCTAAACGACTTCCAGAATTAGAACTCTGACTTCCGTCGTTGTTGGCCACCATCGCTGCCAACGCGTATTCTTCTCTTAAATTTTCCTCGTACTTCGCCGCGTTAGCCTTCTCAAAATCGTACGCCGTGTACGCTCTGAACGCCTCTCGCGCTCGTCTCGCGTGATCTTTCGCTTTCATTTTCGCTTTATTTCGCGTGTTTTGTATCCTTCGATGCACGGCCGCATCTTCCGGTGCGAACGTCTCGACGAGAAAAATCGACGCGAAGACCACCGCAATCACGAACAGACCGAACCGACAGATGGAAAACTCTCGATGGTGCACGGCATAGGAATACGCGCGCGCGACGTTCGATTTTTTCGTTTTCATCGTCGTCGACGACGGCCGTTTGTTGTTGTTGTTGTTCTTCTTCTTCTTCTTCCCCTTCTTCTTTTGAGTTCCTCGTTGTCGTTGTCCTCGCGGCGCCCCGTCGGAGTCCTCTGCATCATCATCATCATCATCATCATCGAAATCATCAAAATCATCGTCGTCCGAATCGTCGTTCGCCTTCCCTCTTTGCCCAAAAGCGGCCGTCGTCGTCCTCGTCGTCGATTTGCCCCCCCACACTTTGGCCAACCTCGTCGACGTCGTCGTCCTCGAGGCTCTTCCGCCGCCGCCGCCGCCGCTTCCTCGAGTGGTGGTGGTGGTGGTGGTGGTCATATCGCCCTTTCTAAGAGTGCAGCAGAAGAAACATATCTTCTTTTTTTTTCAAAGGCGTGTTCTTTTTATGAACTTCAAAATGTAGGGTTTAAAGTTTAGGGTTTTGAACAACTTCTTTTTTTTTTTTGATGTTCTTCGTCAAAGGAATGAAAAGCGGTTACGAGTACACAAAACGACGACTTTGCAATACTCTTACCGACTTTGTGCTGTGTGAGAGAGGAGGAGGAGGAGGAGGAGGATATGGCAACCGCGCACGACAAGAAACGCGCGACGGCGATCATATCCATCCTGCTGATCTCGAGCGCGCTCGTGGCGGGCGTTTCGATCGCACTCGCGGAGAGACGGAACAATCGTTTTAAACAAGCCCAAAAGGGCATCATCATCATCGGCGAGGAGACGACGACGAGGAGGAGTCCAATGTTTCGGATTTTAAGAGCGAAGCGGACCCCTTTTTTGAAAGGATGGAAAAGAAGAAAGAAAGAAGAAAGAGGGTTGTTCGACGTGATCGAAGACGATCAGATGGGCGCACCAAAAATCGTCCGATTGGAAGAAGAAGAAGAAGAAGAAGAAAAAGAAGAAGAAGAAAGCTTGTAGCGCAGCGTAGACCTATAGGAGTTTGTATTTAAACGTAGCGTGTATTTTGACGCGTCGGCGTATCGCGTAGCCACGAGGCGTCGTCACTCACGCGACGAACACAGAGAAGCCGGCGCGAGGTGCGAGGCGTCGCGTTTTGGCAGTTTTGTCCTCGATGCTACAGCCCTCGTCTCCTTCTTTCAAAGACGAAGGAGTAAAGTACACTTTGAAGTTGTCCACGTGATACGCACCTGGTTTGAATACCAACAACGAGGCGTCAAAGACAACCGACGTGCCCGGCGGAACGCGTCTGATTGTCTGCCGAGTGTCGCGGATCCACGCGTATGGCGAGAGGCTGCGTTTAGACGAGTCGAGGAGGATCGCATTCTTCGACTGTTGACTGGTATTACTACCGTCGCCTTCTTTGTTGATGTCGAGTTGCGTCAACGACGATGTAATATCGGTTGTGCTCGTCGTCCACTCTTTCCCCATCATACTCTCTGACATATGTTCTTCGTCTTTGTTCATATCCGTGGCGTCGAAAGTCACGTCCACGCGCTCGCGGCTTCCGTTGAAACAAGTGATTTTTACCGGAACAACAACACCACTTTCGGACGAGAGAGATACCACACCGTTTGGAAACGTCTTCGCATCCGAGATCTTTGCCGCGACCAAAACTCTGGTTTGTGAATACTCAATCCCAGTAGCACTAGCACTAGTAGTAGTAGGAGTAGGAGTAGTAGTAGCAGCAGCAGCAGCAGCGATTCTCGCATCACTATCCTCGTCCGCGTCTACTTCTTTCAACGCGAAAGAACCTTGGAACCAGATGTCGTTCGCGAAACATCGAGACGAGCCCCTCAACGCTTTGTCCCCAACACCTGTCACGATATTTTTCCATTGCAAACTGACGCACATCTTGCGCAAAGTTGGAGCGCATAACATTCTCGACATGCGTCTATATTCCTCGCTTTTATCCTCTTTTCCATCGAGAGTAAGTACCGCATCGTTTGTGACATCGCCGCTCGTATCAACGTCGCGGGACAACTTGAACGTCACGTCGATCGTTTTCCCGGGTTTTAAAAGTTTCCCGTCGCCTTCAAAACACGCACTTGAGAAAAGCTTCGTCGTTTTCAAAAATTCAACAGCTTCCTCTTCGCGAGGGGGATTCGGATTTCTTCTCGCGGCGAAAATCGAGGTTAACTCGAACGTTTGCGTGCTCGAACAGTTGATCGCTTTCAGCGTACAAATCGATTCGTCCACGGACGAAGGAGATGGGACGACTTTCATCGATAACATAATTGATCGCTTGGTCACGTACCGTTTTGAAAGCTTTGCCATCCGGTACCTCAACAGTTTAGGTGCCGGAGGTTCTGGTTGATAACACAGCATTCCTCGCGATTCTTGTGTCGTCGCGTTGCTCGAGTTCATCATGCGAGCGTTACTTTCGTCGTCATCGTCGTCGTCGTCGTCGAAATATGGATCGTTTGTGCCGTCCGATGATAACATTGCACTATCTAAAGCTTCAAAATCTTTTGGCGATAAACGAGCCGGGTGAAACCAACACGATATGCAAACTTGTTCTTTTGGTTGAATCGAATCACGAACCGCGAATACATTTCCATATTGATTGTTGCTTTCAATGCGGTGCACTTCACTCTCGCACGGGGTGAACGCGTTGGAAGGTAAACGAATGCGAACGTGTCGAGCCGTCGCGTCGCTCACGTTTCGAATGGCCACGTTGACTTTTGAGATAGATCCATCGAGCACCACAGCTGAGGATGCGTCCGCGAAACTCCCATCGCTGCTCTCAAACGATGCCTCGAGTCTTGGTACGGTATCGACGATGTCAAAAACTAACCGCGATTCTTCTGGAATATCTCGCACCCAAATCTTTCGAACCTTGGTCGCTTTCTCTCTTGCCGTATCTCGCCTAGATAACGGCGCTTTAATATCAAACGTGGCCTTACCGACCGCTGTATTTTCTAACCTCCACTTTATGCCAATGACGCGCAAAACTCCCGGATTCTTCGGCATTGCGCGCAGAGTGATTTCGCTTTTTTCGTTGGGTTGCATTTCGAGCTGAGAAATGGTTTCACATGCGACTGCGTTGTTTGTGACATCTTTCACATCCGATTGATCGGTAAATTCCCACTCCAAAGAAACATTGTGCATTGTGATTGGAATTCTCAACGGATTTGAAAGCTTAGCTGTGATGGAAATGACTTCATCTTTCGCCGTTACCGAACGCTGTTCTTTCGATGATTTATTCGTCGAACTACCACCATCGAGCCAATTGCTCGAACCGTTATTCGCGCCATCCTGCAAATTTGGAACGAGGCCGGACTTTTCTTCGATAGATTTCCAAGACACGTCGCCAAATGCAATCTTTGATCGCGCAGCGTGTTTGACAAAACCAGGACTCGCACCATTCGACATCTGTCGCTCGAGTCCTGGAGAGGAAAGGAGTGCGTTTTGGTCCGTCGTCGGCATCGTTCTCGTCTTATCGATATCCCCAACCGAATGTTCTTCGTCGTTGACAAACGACACGAAAACGGTGCTCACGTCCACCTCCGGCAACGGCGACGAAACGACATTAGACGATGGAAAAGATTTGACTTCATTCTCGTAACGCGACACAACGTGTAAATATTCTCTCAAATACGTTCTTTGCGTCGTTTCCGTCCGACTGGCGTGTATTCGATCGTTGTTGCCAAAATTGCTCTTCCCATTATCACTAATACCGAGTAATCGCTGGAAATATCGCACCGCATCGGCGTTGTTCCCGTCGTGCGCGGCTAATCGTGCGAGTGAAAACAAGCAGTGTTCTCGACACTTGTGCCAGGTGTTTTCGTGTCCTAAAGAAACCAAAGATAATGCGTAGCACCTTGACGCCGCGCGTCGCGCGTTGACGCGCGCGTATCCATGCCCAGCTAACGCGGCGTGGAACGCATGTTTCCTCAGCCAAGGAAGCGATTTTGGCACTTTCCTCGTCAACGTTCTCGACGCGTCCGTCTCTAAGAAATTCCTAGAGGCGCGTTCAAGCAAAAGTGCGGATTGTAAATCGTCGATGCCCCCGAAATTTGCAGCTTCTTTGGCGAAGGTCGTCGCAGCATCGCGGAATTTACCACTCGCGACGAGCGAAACTGCCCTGCGAATGGAACATAGAACCATCATTTCGTCAATGTAATTGAACGCGTCTACGTCCAATGAAGTCGGCGTGCCTCCAACTGTGGCAAGATATTCGTCCCGTTGTTTTTTAACTTTCGCGTAACACGAAATCGCATACTCAAACGCCGCGTCCGCTTCTTTTCGCATCGCTTCGTCGTTTCCTCCAGAGCCTAAATTATTGCCGCTACTGCTACTCTTCATCGGACTCGTCAAAGTCTCGCTATTACTACTACTACTTTTCCTAATATCGTCCGCTTTTATCGTCAACGCGATCCCAGTTGCCTCATATGCCAACGCGCAGCTCTTCCAGTTCTTCTCCGCTTTATAATCCGACCCAACGAGTTTGTAACTCGCGATTGCGTTATCGATGTCGCCTAAAAATAAACTCAAATCTGCGGCTTTTCGAATTTGCGATTCTTGAGATGAGTAAACGTCTTGCTTAGAGACCGTGTACGAGGCGGTGCTCGCACCAGCGTTGGATATGTTGGACTCGCTGTTTTCTCGCGAGTGCGTTGGCGATCCGGACGCTAACGGAGGAATCGGTACCGTGGTCATTCCACTCCCACTGCTCGTCCCGACCACGTTCCTCCCCCAAAACGATTTGAACTGATTCTTGAATCCTTTCCTGGTGTTGAAAATCATCGCGTTTAATCCGTACAACAACCGCTCCATGTGCGGCGCTATGACTCTTTCCGTTAATCGCCGGATGAATGCATTTAAGATCATCTTTTCAAATTCACTGTCGCTAAAATTTATCGTCAACGCGCTCACTTTTTGCTCTGAGAATTTCCGTTTCACATCCATCAGAGCTCGCTCGTGTGTCTCGTTTCTTGCTCTAAAAATTTCAACCTCGTTGTCATCTATCGATTCCATTTTACTCGTGTTTCCTTCTGCACCTCCTTCCTTGACATCTTGCAAAACCACAAAGTGTCGAACGATGTCAACATCCGCTCTTTGCTTGACAAAACACGGCGCATTTTGCATCGTTTCTCGCAACATCAACTCCAACTGATTTTGCGGTTCCGGCTCACTCGCCGAACAGACGCATATGACCGCGACTGGATAATCGCTCGGATTTAAACCGTGATATCGGATAGAATCTTGCAAACCATCGTAATGGTTTTCAAACGCCCTTCTCGAGTGTAACACGGCGTCTTCTGTATTCTCCTCTCGAAAAACAATGTCCAATAACGTTTCGTCGCGCGAGATCGACGCCAAATCGAACGTGTCGTATCTGCTCTCATCATTATTACTCTCCAACTCTTCTAACGTTCTCGATCTCAACGCATTCATTCGTTCGTTCACCTCTTCTTTCCTCCTCACCTTCCCTTCGTTGAAACCAATCAGGTTCAATCTTGCGCGCGACAAATAGTGCAAGACTTGACCATCGTTTTGGTTGTTTCGTATTGGGATATTTTTTAGATTCTCTATTACGTGTCCATTTTTCAAGGATGATTTCAAACGATCGTGGAAAGGCACATCTTTGCATACTTTATGTTCCACCGTTGGAGAGGAGACGACGATAACCGTCGCGTTTTGGTCGAAGAAGCGGCGATTCAGACGCATTTCGTTCGTTCGAATTTGTGTATCGATTTAGCGCAAATCTCTCAGGAGATTCTCTTATCGCACGATACCCACAACACCCACACTTGATACGCTCGCACGCTTCCTCGCTCTCTGCTGCCGGTTTCGTTTCTACGCGCGCGCGCGAGAACAGAACACGGCGGCGAATGTGACGACGTTTTTGTGTTTCTGGTTTCGTGCGTAAATTTTTATGAAAAGTTTCTTGCTTCTTCGTCTGGCTCCTAAAATTAGTCGTACGCGAAACGATACGCGCGCACGGGTACGCACTACTCTTGTTGCTACGACTACTACTAGTACTAGTACTACAACTTTCGCTACACTTTCCCATCTACTGCATCCGCTCGAGCCAACTTCAGACGAAGTAACTCGTATTTTAAACTATTATTTCTAACCGAACTTTCGCCAAACCGTTCTCATACTTGCGCGGACGGCGTCCACGCCGGCGTCGTGGGATTCGAGATCCGTTTGCGAGCTCAACGGCGCGTCGAAAAACTCGTCGTTATCGTCATTAGCAGTACGATTATTTCTCTTCGCATTTTCGGTGAGTCGTCCAGTGCGGGTGCCAGAGTCACCTTCCGAGACGGGTGATTCCGTGGTCGGTAAGGTTTGCTCGCGAAGAGTGCGAGGTGGGCGCGTGTTCACGTAGGAGTTGTTGTTGCCCTGACTTCCGCCATCGTCACCGAAACCTAACAAACGGAACGGTGCGCTTATGACCGACCCGACGACGCTACTAATAATGTCCGCTCCTCCTCCTTCTGCGGTTCTGCTACCAGTTTTCTCTCGATGAAGTCTAGCTCTTTCTTCGCTGCTCAAGTTTCTCAAATCGCTCAGTTCAACAGAGGCATTTTCGGTGTCGGCAAACACGTTCTCATCGTCTTCACCGTCGAATTCGTCTGTTTCGTTTTGTAACTTTATCCATCGTCTAAATCGTCTATACCTCCAAAAATACACTCGCGCCACTCCAAGAATCGCGAAGAAGAGCGTGGCGCAGATGATGAATCCACCAACCATGATTTTGAACACGATTGCTTCTCTCGCTTCTCTCGCTCGATCTCTATCAAACCCGGTCCCGGGTGTTCCCGGCGCTTCTGGCGCTCTTGGAGCAGGCGGTGGCGGTGAATGTCGTGTAGCGCCCGTCGCCATGTCAAAATCCATCGCCGCGCGCAACCCATCACAGTTCACTTTCGGTGAGATTTTCACCGTTTGCTGCGCGCTTTCGTCGTCGAATTCAAAGAGCGTATTTCGAGCGAATATTCCACCAATTATAGAACCTCTGTGAACGTTGTCGAACACTCCAACGCAAAACGCGTTCAGTTCGGTCGGATGCATGAACAAATAGTTCTCCGCGGGAAATTCGATCGAAATTTCCTCCTCGTTTACGCCGATAAATGTGAGATTAAACGTCGGGAACATATGGTTTATGTTATCTTTCGACAATGGTTGGTTTTCGTTCAAATTCCTCCAACAGACGTCGTTCGGGTAGTTAGGATCACCGCCCGTGACTCGGAAGAAAGTCGCGCCGTGATCGTTCCGAACTTTGTCTTCAATCTCTGATATGAACGGTATGAAGATATCTTCGTGTAAATAGGTGTACGTTGTTCCGGAATCAAGAACGGTCCCATACCCTTTTCTAAACGACTCGATTAACTCCGCCCCGCTCGGTCTTCGAAGTTCTGTATCCCTAACGAACATCCGAACAACTTCCACGTTGTAATATTGCGATTTTGACCCTTTGACTAACTTTACCGTGCTCGTGTGCGTCTTTCGAGTCACAAAGTTCGCGTAGTGCTGTTCCGGCAACTTGCCTAAACTCAATACGCCGCCGCCTTCAAACGATCCTAAACACAAACCAAACGTGCCATCGTAGGACCCGGGCGGGTACGCTTTTTTCTTCAATTGTCGGTGCAAACTCGCATCGTGTCTGCCTAAGGCAATCATCCCGTTTGCACGTTGCGTCTTCAACATGTTTGTCTCTAAGGTATTACACCCGAAGTGAATCCTGGGTGCCCCTAAACTCCCTCCGACATCGATAACATCGCTCACGACGTGTCCGCTGATCTGAGAATCCTCGGAAAACTTCTCGTCGTACTCGCACAATCCCGACGCTCGACAGCTGCCAATAATACACCCAGAACCACACGACACGCGTTCGTACGAGCTCGATTTCGCCGCGTCGTACGGCGCGTTGGTCCCGTGTTGGCCGCACGACGTACACGGGTAACACGTGACAAAAGTGTACGTCGATCCAGTATCTACGATGACTTCGTATTGCCGACCAGGTGTGCCGATTGTGAGCGTGGCGTAAAAGTACCCCGTCTCTCTCGCTTTTCCGTTCAGTTCTACCCCCGCCGATGAACTTTGTCTCAGCGCTCTCCTTCGTCTCAAAGCGGCGTCTTCTCTCTCGAATGCCAAAGCGTCCATATCGTTGACGTCCATCTTTCTGTGTTTCAGCGAAAAGTGTCGAAACGAAGCGCCGAGGCTTTCTGCAACTGGGTGCGTTTCCTCCGCCTCGCCGCCAGCGCTTGCGTTCGAAGAAGTCCTTTTCCTCCTCGTTCTCTCGTCGCGTTCTTTGTCTTCTTCTTCTTCTTTTTTGTCTTCTTCTTCTTCGAAAGCGTCGTTTTGGACGATGATTCCGGTCGACATCTTCTCAACGACATCATCATCGTTCGCTCTCTTCAACAAAGTCGTCGTCGTCGTCGTCGTCGTCGTCGTCGTCGTCGTCCGATTATAATAGGTGTCCGCGACGACCACCACCACCTGGGAGGACGCGAAAAGCGCTGCGACGACTATACCGCAGGTGAACAACACAACGCGTTTTGAACGCGACGTAAACGACGTAAACGACGACGACGATGATGATGTCATTTTGTGCGCCAAAAAAATGACGCCCTCCTTCGGACGGGCTTTGCTTTCGAGCGCGTCGTCTTCGTGTCGTCGTTGTTGTCGTTCGAAGGAGCGCGTTGTTCGATGGTGGTGGTGTTTTTCGACTTCTTCTTCTTCTTCTTCGACGACGAATAAAAGTCGTCGTCTTCCTCTCGGTGGTGGTGGTGGTGGTGGGTGGAAGACTTTCGCGTCGTCGTGTACACAGTCGTCTTTCGTAAAGACGCAACATTGGAAACCGTTGGCGAACACCACCGTCGTCGTCTCGGACTTTGCGACGAACGCGTTGTTGTTCGGAAGAAGAAGAAGAAGAAGAAGAAGAGGAGCGATGATGCTCTCGACGACGACGACGACGACGTCGGAAGGAGGAGGAACGAGACGACGACGACGAGAAGAAGAAGAAGGACGAAGAGACGACGGCGGCAACACCAACTCTAATAAAGCGACTTTGACGACGACGGCCTCCACCAAAGCGTCATGGGAAGACGTCTTGGAGAAGAAACGATTGGAACGACATCGACGACGACGACGAAAACAAAGAAGAACTTTGACGCAAAATGATGATGCATCCGAAACAACAACAAGCCTTTCGAAAGGCAACAACAACGCGACGTGGAAGAAGAACGCGGCGGGGAAGAAGAAAAAAACGAAAGAAGAAAAGAACACCACCACCACCACCACCAATACCAATACCGGAATGCAGACGACGACGACGACGATGGCGTACAAAGATTACACCCCGGCGATTGAAAGCGAGGCGAAAAGTGCAGGCGTGTCGCCGCACTTAATTCGAGGACGAAGGTATTACGCGCCGTTACCGCCCGGGTCGAAACGAGCGATTCCTCGAGAAGTGTGGAAGATTTGCGAACAGTTATCTGGACGGGGGTTCAAAGCGTACGTCGTCGGCGGCGCGGTGAGAGATTTGTTGAGAGGGGCAAAACCGAGAGATTTCGACGTGATGACGAACGCGAAGTATAAGGATATTCAAAAAGTGTTCGGATGGAAACGGGTGAGGGTAGTTGGTAGACGATTTAAAGTCGCGCACGTGAAAACTTTCGCGAGGCCTGGAGGAGAATCAGGAAGGCAGTTTGTAGAGGTTTCGAGTTGTACCGAAGGTGAAGAAGAAGAAGAAGAAGAAGAAGAAGAAGAAGAAGATGATGATGATGACAAGAATGACGACGACGGCAAAAAGCAAAAACACGAAGACTTCGACCCGAGTTGGCAAAGTCCGACGAGAATATATTTACGCAAAGACGCGCACAAGCGCGATTTCTCCGTCAACGGCATGGCGTACGAGTTATTGAAAAATTTATTGCACGATTACGTGGACGGGTACGAGGATTCGCGAGACAATATCGTCCGATCGATCGGAAAACCGCACGTGGCGTTTAGAGAGGATCCCGCGAGGATTTTAAGAGCCATTCGCGTCAGCGCAAAACGAAACATGGAACCGACCAAGGAGGTCCGCGCGACCATGCGCGCGTACGCGCCTTTATTGAGCGAGTTAAATCGAGAAAGGAGAATGTTGGAAACTCGAGCGTGTTTAGCGAGAGGCTATTCGAAAATCGGCATGAAAATGTTGTGGATGAGTTCAACAGTGGACGTGTTGATGCCAACCGTGGCTCGTTTCATCAAAGAAAGAGGCGGGAAGAAACGGACGATGTTGGAGTTTCAAAAGACGGGATTTGAACACGTGTTAGATGAGAGGAGTTGGGACGAGGAGAAAAAAGAGTTTCGAACGATATTTGTGAACGATACTGATGATATATCCCAGGAAGACAAATATGCGAATAATTCCAACAAAAAACGAATTCCAAATGGCGTCACCGCTGGCGGGTTATTCAAATTGCTCGAACATTTCGATGCGTACATCGAAAAAGATGTTAAATTGACCGAAGAAGGCGTTGGCGCGGAATTTCTCATCGCTACTCTCGCGATGCCAATTGCATTGTACTATTCCGGTTTGAAAACCGTTCCAAAATACGCGACGAGGAAACGTAAGGTTGAAATACCAAAGAAAAAAAGAGGAGCGAAAAAGACGAAGATGGTCACGGAAGTGAACCCGGCGTGGCTGCGATGGACGGCGGCGTGCGAAAGAGTTTTGAGAGAACTTATCGAAGTCGACGAGTTAATGTGTGGTTCGGGAAGACGAGGCAATAATCAAATTGGGAGGGCGTATAGGATGATGACGAAGAGTTTTATGGATTCTTCGTATGATTCGAACCAATCGGATGGCAGCGGTGACCAAGACGACGGCGCTGACGATGGTTTCGACGACGAGGACGAACTCAGCGGTAAGAAATACGAAGAATCGCAAGCGTTGGTGAAAATCGTATACGAGACTTTCGGCGTTCCAGAAACCGAATGGGACGATGGATGAATGTTGAATATATATATATATATATATATATAGAGAGAGAGCATACAGTACGTAGATGTAGTTTTGTGTTTGT
>MDSZ01057101.1_pt1 | contig 30931 bp, 27 predicted proteins | sample 811201 | NCBI WGS metagenome assembly MDSZ01 (sample SAMN05326647, study PRJNA326480) | marine metagenome | isolation source: seawater | place: Indian Ocean: North | collected 2010 | reverse complement strand
GTCGACCATGCGTTGTGTGGATTCGCGCATTGCATCCAGTACTGCTTCATCCCCATCTTCTCGGTTCTCCCAATAGTTTCCGGCATACACCCCGCCAAGGCAAGCAGAAGAAGCAATGATACCTTCATTATACTTCTCCAATAGTGCGTAGTCGATACGTGGATAACGATAGAAATTCTCCGGTTGATATGACTCAGATACCAACTTAAATAGGTTATTCAGCCCAGTTTGGTTCTGAGCCAACAAAACAAGATGCCGGCGGCGTTTGAGGATACCTTGGGTCTTCTTACTGTCACCCTCGTCCTCAACAGTGGCACCTGACTGTGCATCCTTCTTGATTGCGCGCGCCTTCTTCTTATCTTCCATCGCCTGATCATAAGCTTCTCGCCACTCAGCGATAGATGGTGTGAAGTATGCCTCGCACCCAAAGATGGGCTTAAAGTCCTTGCCTGCTTCCTGCATCTTCTTTGCATGCAGCACTTGATACGCGAGTCCGTTCATGTTACCATGATCAGTTAACGCTAATGCATCACACCCGTTATCGTAAGCAAAATCCATATGATCTTGCGGATACCCAATAGCATCAAAAATAGAGCCTGCAACTGAATGTGCATGCAAACCTACAAATTTAATTTTTGAATCCTTCCGATTCATTCTTCGCCCTCCTCGACTATATATGGTATTTTAACGTGTAAGTGCGGCTTTGTCAACTCTTTGATGGGCTTTTTTATAAATTTATCAGATCCCAAAAACTCACAGTAATTTTGCCAAATTGATAAGTCATAATACCAATCAACGTCTACTGTTTTTTCTTGTATCTGTAAAGGGTAGAACACATCGCTTAGCTGGAAATATCGAGCTGACCATCTTTCTTCGAACGGTAGCTTCTCCGTGGGCATTTCGTTTTCTTTTAAGGGGGGTAAGAACTCCCTTGTTGTCGTTTTGTTTACGTGACGGCGACATAATTTAAAATCTTCTCCAAACATTGTAAATGAAAGCAGCAAATCATCTTTAACGGTTTTACCGCTTAACGATAAGAAAAAATTATTTTGTTTATCGTTAATTAAATTTCTACTCTTTCGTATTATGTCCAAATTGAAAGCGCCGAGTGGAAAAGAAACATAATATTTAGTTGGGTTTAGCCATTTTGAAAGCTTGTTGGAAACTGTCCAAGAGTTATAAATGCCATTTATAACAGACCAACCATATGAATCTCGTCTTTCTCGATCTTTCGGGTGAATAGGGACATAATAAATAGGTATTTCTTTTCTTCTTTCGCTATGAAATTTACTAAAATTTCTATTGTAATATACAGGATCATAAACCCAGTCACCAACACACTTTCGCACGATGGGAGCCATATCATCATTTGCCACAATCCATATTGTATTACAGCCAGCCAAAGCACACTCATAAACGGACTTCTGTATAGCACTAAACCCGTTGTCAATCGGTAGCAAAATTTCTGGCAGCAAGTTATCGTGATCAGTTTTGATATTTGCAATTGGTATTATGCCCGCTAAATGAGTTTTCATAATTTGGTTTTACTGTGTGCCGATAAAAGTTTGGATATCAGGGCATCTTCGTCGAGATTTACTTTTTTAATTTTATCTGTCTCGGTCCACATAGATTCGGTGGCAAATTTTTTGTGGCGGGCCATGTGAGACGTCTTAATTGAATACCTTTTATTTTGACCATTAAGCGGGCCCCTGACTCCGTGATTTTTAAGTATTTTCTCAAACTTAAATCTAGCTATTGTTTCAGAATAATTTGGATCCCAAAGTTGCCCCTCGTCTAAAACTGAAACCAAACAAGCGTCTTTAACACCAGTATCCCCATAAATTCGCTCAGATGAATAGAACCATATCTGCTTAATAAAATCATCGTCTGTTGATATAAGGTCATATTTGTGTTTTCCTCCTTTGTGCATAGCAATGTAATCATAACAAAAATAAGTTTTGTTTGTCGATTTTTTATAATTAACTAAATTAGAAATATTAGCATCTCCAAAATAATAACAAGTATCAAAAGTAAATTCATAAATTTTGGAGTATTCATTAGTGCAGACAATTTTTTTATCATCATACCTCATTTTATTACATAAATTTGATAGTGGGACACGGCCTTCAAGGGCCATTAGAAAAATTAATTTTTCCCAAAGTAAATATTTTTCAAGACCAACTTTAATTGTGCCTTTGTTTGTTACAAGTTCACTAACTTTATTGTAACCCATTATCGACTTAAAATCAAGTTGTGCGTTGAAATAATCAAATTTTTCAGGCTTACTTGGTTCAGTAAAAAATATGGGGTACTTATTTATAAAGCCAAATATAACAGCCTGCAAGTTGCTGCCAATAACAATTTTATCGTAATTTATAATTTTATTTACTCTCTTTGTACTTTAATATAGCTCATGTTCCGTTTGGAGTCAATTATCTTTTTTCATGCCATATGAACCATAGCCGCCATATTTCCAATTCGGATTCATGATATGGCCACTTTGGGAGTAATGACTCCAACCAAAAGCGTGCCCAAATTCGTGTTCTAATATTCTTTCACGTTGAGAGTTTTTTGTAGTTATAAAAATTTTTGCACCAACTATTTCATTTGTAAATTTGCTTGTTAAAAGTCTAGTGGATGCAAGATGATCTTCGTTAAATTTTTGATCTGGCAGCATTATTAAAATTTCTCTTCGGAGAGGGGGCGGAACTAAACAATTGTACATGTTAGTTTCATAAGTAATATAACCAAATTCATATCCCAAGCGTTTCCAATATTTCGTCGCTGATATTATGCGGCTCTCGCTTATTTTAACGTCCGGGCATACCCTAATGTTTGGCGGTGAGTGCCAATCAGCTTTTTTAGTTGGCTTTGACAAAACAATTGTAGGATAAACTTGTGAACAGTATTTATAGTTATAATCTTTACTGTTAGGCATTATGGACAGTAATAAAAATATAAAAATTTGCACACTATAAATAGTGGCATTTTTATTCGTTTTTCAATTCATCTAACAATCCTACAATGTCCAAGCCGGCACAATCTATTTTTTTCTTTGAAACGTGGTAATGACTGACAAAACCTTTAAAGTTACCGTACGCAACTTTTTGTTCATATTTTGTAGAAGTTTTATTGAATTGGTTCACAGGAGTATCCATTGGTATACCAGTGGCAATACTACACGCTTTCCATAATTTTTTTAAAGCCTCGATCTGTACAGGATAAAACCCAGTAAATGGCTCTAACTTATTACCATGCACCCATGCATCTTCAACTGTTGGCCTTTCACCAAACCCATTTTTAATATACCAGTTTTGATACTTGGGATAGTATGCGTTGCTAATCTCAACACCAATCGAGGGCCTGTTTGTACGTTCTGAGCCAGCATGCCAAGCTGCGTGTTGTAAATCCATTGTCTGGTAAATTGTACCATCGTTATCAATAAGGAAGTGAACAGAAACACCCCGACGATCCAAGACTCTTTGACAGGACAATGAATTCAAGCAAACATCCCAGTGATTTACAAAATAACGAATTTTTCTTTTAGGCTTGCCTGAATAATCATAGTAATTTCCTCTTTTAGTCTGCATACCGCCTTTTTCAGACCAAAGCACAAACTTGTCCCATTCAATTGGAAAAAAATCTCCATTGTAAACGATATAATTAGAAAAATTACAACTACGAGGCTTGTGTTCATCAATTTCTGATTGGCGCTCAGTCCACAATCTTCTAAATGTAGTCGGACCACATAGACCGTCAGCGCCAAGATTATTGCTTTTTTGCCACTTTTTTATTGCCCTGACAAGCTTGTCGTCAAAATATTTTTCACCAAACCACGAAGGCTCCCACCCTAATTTTTTGGCGGAAGCCTCGTTGTAGAAATTTTTATCCATATGAAATACCTACTATTTTATTCAATCACCCCAACAACATAATTGTCTAAGATGACATTATAATTAGTTCCACATATGTTAATTTCTTCAATCATTGAGTTGTCAACCACTAATTGACACCCATCTGAAATCTGGAATCTAACATCATCAGCTGCTTTTAGAAATTTGACTGCAACAAACCTTTCATCTTTTGCTTTATAGTCTTCTGGCAGTACGATAATAGAATCAATTTCGACTTCTTTTTTGATTTCGATTAGGATATACCTATTTACTGGCTTAAACATTTTCTAACTCCTTTTAAGATCATTTTTGCTCCTATATGGTACAAGTGTCGTTAGTACAAAATTTACTACCTACACCGGCCTCATCAGTATCAAACCTGTGTATAGCTTTTACTTTTTTGCTCATTTTCTTATAAACTTCTTCCGTGATCGGTTCGTAGGGTGCTTGCTTGTATCCTGTATCTTGGTATTTTAAAAAGGATACCGCTTTTAACCTTGACTCATACATTTCTAATGCACTCTTTAACTGGTCCGCCTCCTCTTGTTTAAATGTCACAGTAATTGATACTGAATTATCAGCCCAGTAATGCTGATATTGTGCTGCAATTTCAAGCTGTTCCCACATTGAAACTTCATGCTTTCCTCTGGAATAGTATGGCTCATGAACCGGAAACTCAACAACTGAGGTATTCGGAGAGTACGCATCATCTTCAATATTATAGCCAGCTTTTTCTAAAACTTCAAGCATTTTATTATCTTTTGAAAATCTTATACGGCGAATATAATATTCATTCTCAGGGAAGTGAATACCGGGCGTAGAACCATTAAGAAGCGAAACAGTGCCGGAAGGTTTAATGGAGGTCATCCTGATAGACTTTGGGATACAAAGCCAATTAGAATACTCCAAGTCCAGTTGGGTCACAAAATCATAAGCCTTATCGCACCACTCATACATTTCTCGTCTACCAAATTTATTAAAAGCTTGGACAACACCAGATTGAGAAAGTCCGATTCTGCGGTTTTTAAGCATCTTTGCATTAGTTTCTGGCCAGTGTGTGTTTGACAAGGTGATTGTTTTACCGTACAAATATGCTATTTTAAGTGTACGAAGATAATCATCCAAATCTTCATGTTTAGCCGGGTATGTCTCCACTAAACAACACAGCTCTGCATCTTCAAGTTGCTGTTCAACGCAGGGATTAAATCCAGCCACGTTCATATCGTCATAACGGGGCCCGTCTTTGAACCTCCCACGTGTTCTAGCATTGTCGAGCCAAATGTAGCCGGGCTCACCGTTCTTTTGGCTTTGCTCAGCGTGCCATGTGTAGTCCATTCCAACACTGGCATTAAAAGAATTATTTGATCCCCAACGATGGTGATAAAGCTTTTCTTGATCGTTTTTCATTTCCAGATAAAGAAAATCATCATGCTTGCCCATGGCTAACGCAGCGGATCTTCTAACATTCCCAGCGACGACGCAGCGGCCAATCAAATTTTCGGTGTCTACAATATCCACAGAAGAGATTGGCTCACCAATCTTACTAGAATATAAATCTATCAAATTTTCGTGAAGCTCTTTTAAAGGGCCATGGCCCGAAGATGTTCCGCCGAAGCCTTTGATAAGAGCACCCTCTGGTCTGATTGCAGAATAGTCAAACTTAGGAACTTTGTGGCCAAAGAAAAAACCATTGAGAAGCGTCTGTACTGAATCAACCCAGCCCTCACGCGAATCATCAATAATTAGGGTATCATTAGTATACTGTGGCTCGCAAATGGTAAGGCTGCCTGCTCCTTCTGTATCAAATCCAACTCCTATGCCCACCATAAGGGCATCCATCATCCAAGCAAAAAGATATCCACCCTTGTTAGAAAGATCTTTTGTAGAACGAAAAGCGCAGTTAAACAAACCAGCCGCGGTTCGTTCTTCAATAAATTTAGTTCCCATCATCCACAAGCCACGGCCCGGTGGCGTCCATTTCAAATTAAATAGCCGATCATAGGCGTCCTTTGCGGTCTTCTGTGCTTTCGCATCATTCCACTCTAATCCTAATTGAAAAACATGTTGTTTTTGCATGTTAAACATACCCTCAACAACTCGCCGGCATGTCTGCCACCATTCCTCGGTCCCAGTGGCGTCGGGGTCAAACTCATTCAATCTTCTTGCATACGTACGCTTAAATGTTACATAGCCCAGTGGCCCCCATGGGACCGATTCTTCTTTATATGGCTCAATAAAAGAATCCGAGAGCCTAAATCTGCGAATATTTTGTGCTGTTCTCATTAGATATTGTTCCTTTTAATATGTTTTCTAAATTTTTGATATTTATTTTGCAACAGTTCTTTTTGCTGCTTAGCTGTTAGTGCAACTGGGTTCAACGGTATGTTGCTAGATGCATTAACAGTATTAACTTTTGGCATGATTTTTATATTAATATTAGATGTATCCATAAATATATCATATATTATACCATCTGGACCGTTTCTATTTTTAGCTATAAAAATCTTTCCTGTGTTATTTTGCTTGTCCTCTATTGTTCTTGAAACTGACATGATAAAATCAGCAACAAAACACTTATTAAAAGCCTCAGAAATTTGTTCCATTGTAATAACTTCGGCGTTCAAGCCTGATCTGTTTGTTTGTGATGCGGTCCATATTGGGCATTCAAATTCTGATGCAATCCCGCGTAAATCTTCGTAAATCGATTCTAGTTCTGCTCTTTTTTCTTTACGAACAACCACAGGCTTTAAAAGATCAGCATAATCTACAATAATTAGACCGGGTACAATACCACGCTTTTTAAGTTTAGCTAAATGTGTCTTTATTGTATTTGTACTAGCTGATTTAGTAGGATATTCTTTGACAATTAATTTACCTTCAATATCCTTAATTTGTTCATATACCTCTTCTTTAAAATCAATTAGATTGCTAATTGGAAAACCAGTAATACAGCTATCGTATCGATTAGCAATCACTGTATCTCCTAACTCTAAGGTATAATGAACAACAGTCTTTTTCTCTAATAATGCTTGGGCCCCAAGGTGCACCAACACCATTGATTTACCAGCACCGGTTGGGGCTATGACGACGCCTAGCTCACTCTTACCTAATCCTCCCCCTGATATTAAATCAATGTCGTTCCAGCCCGTTGTAATTGGCTTACGATGCTTAGGAAGGTAGCGTTGTTCAAAGTCAGCCAGATAGTCGTGGCCAAAATTGGTTTCAGAACCTAGTTTAAGCGACTCATTTATAATTTTAGATATTTCATCAAACGAGCATGATTGAAGCAAATCAACCGATTGGAGCATAGCACCTTTCAAATTTTGCTTTCGACAAAAATCCAATGATTGTTCTTTGATATATTCAACATCATCTAAATCAGAATTTATTATACGCTCAAAATATTCTTGCACTTGCTGTTTAATAATCTGATCTTCTTTATCAAGATCAGTTTGAAGAATTGTGCCAATTGCATCTAGTGATGGATGTTTGGAGTATTTATCTCTATACGAAGTAATTTTATGTGCAAAAACACGTAAATAATCAAGCTCTAAAAAGTTTAAATCCAACACCTCAGTAATCTGATCCGCAAAAGGACGATCTTGAACTATTAGTTGAACTAAGCCTTCTTGAAAAGATTTTCCATATCTTCCAAAATTTACGATTTCCGACAAATAACACCCCTCAGTCGTAGTAATAAGTATAACAAATTATGCTCGAAAGTCAATCATTTTAACTGTCAATTTGTATTTTGTTTAGGTGGGTTTTTAGCTCTTCCCAGTTCAATTCTCCAAAGCCATCAACCCTCATTTTTTTAATAATTTCTATGTAGTTGAAATTACTCTCAAAATTTTCTATGGCATTATCAACAAACTTTTTTGATTGCAAAGAAAGTTGTGGAGAATACAGTTGCATCATTTTGTAATTATGCGAAATTATTTTCTTTCCTTCAATAATATTATTGAAAAATTTGATCTTACTATCTGCATTTTCACAGAATTGAATCACCTCATCAATTGTGTAATCTTTTTCAGACGCTAAAAATGATAGTCTCTTTTTCACTGACGTTAGGCCAGCACCCTTGATACCTTTTAGATTATCTGACGTATCTCCAACTATTGCGCGTGCAAGGGCCATATTCGTTGGATGAATACCATACTTTTCTATGACTCTGTTTTTATTCATCAGTTCATCGGCGGTCGGCCTATATAGCACCGTGTTCTCATCACAAAGCTGTAAAAAATCCTTATCATTCGATATGATAACTTTTTGCCAATCTTCATAATGTCGCATACCACATATATAAGCTATAACATCATCGGCCTCTATCTCAGGAATCATAACTTGCATTATTGGCATTTCATTAAAATATTCAATGACTCTCGTTTGTTGCCAAATTTTATTTTGCAATTCTTCATCATCTGTAAGGTTATGAAAGGCTCTGTTTAATCTCAGCGGCTTGCGGCCGGCCTTATAATTTTTGTCCATCGATTTTCTTTTTCGTGAACCATTTGGGCCATCCCAGCATATTACAATAGCATCTGGCTTTGTTATACGAGCCAATTTTTGCAGTATCTTAAACGAACCCTTTATTCCACCAATCGGCTGGCCGTTTGTAGACAACGAAGGATCAACAATATATGCCCGCAGAAACATATTCAGTGCATCAATTATAATAACTCTTTTTTTATCTTTTTGTTCTGACATGTGCCCTCTTTAAGCTACTTTTCTTCTGATTCATAATAGTTAGCTGCCTCGCCTTCGCGCGTATGAAATTTTTGAATGACTTCCTCATCCATTATTTGGTACACCCTCTCTCTGAAAGATTCGTCCTGCATTTTAGTTGTCCATTTTGATGGCTGAAACCGGATTGGATCATTTCCAGAACCCATATTAAGTGTATACCAAGAGCCGGCGCTTGTCAAGTGATCAGAGCTTTTGATTGCATCAAAGAGGCTTTCATCGCATTGAATACCAATATCCTCAGTACCCCACAAAATACGAAAAGAACACGACCGGCCAGCTGTTCCAAAGCGAGATTTTTCAAGTTTAATTTTGACTTCTGACCCGATTCTAAAACCTTTGTCATCTTCGATAAATGCCGCTTTTGCTTTTCGCCCTGTAAGCCATATCCTCAAAGAATACGCATAGTGCATCGCTTTGCCGCCCGGTGTAATATAAGGTGTAGTCATCGCCGTGATTCTAGCCATTGGTCCTTGCGGAATGTTTGTCTTTAACTGATTAAGAACAATAAAAGTCGCTTGCTTATCAGCAATAGGGATCACAAGTTTTGACATACCTTTCGCTAAAATGCGCGCTTTCATAGCCATTGATGATTGTGGGTTAAAATCGCCCTCAACATCCGATACAGATGGCGTGAAGGCTAATGAATCCCATATAAATACTAACTGTTCGTCAGTGGCACCAAGCAATTCTTCGATAGTTTCCAAGACGAACTCAACAGAAGTTGCTTGCACATACATAAGTTTGTCCAAATCACAACCGGCTCGCTCCAAAAAGCCCGGGTCAATAGCGGACTCAGAATCAAAATAGATTACCAGCTTTCCCTGCTTTTGTGCGTTAGCTGCAATCTGTACAGCCATATAAGACTTACCAGTTGCCTCTAAGCCGGCAATTTCCGTTACTTTTCCAACTGGAATACCTGCCATAGTTCCTTTGCAGATGATTGAATCCAACCATCTGGAACCCGTTGGAATCCATTCTTTTACCTCTGTGGGGTTATCACCACTTAAACTGTGTGCTACGTTAACGCCGGCTTTTTTGTTAACAATACCCATCAGGTCTTCTATACCCAATCGACCGGCTTTTGCTTTTTTAGGCATTTGCCCTCCTATAAAATTAAAAGCGGCAGACTTTACACCGGTCTGCCAGCGGCTATGTTTTACTCTGCTGCTGTGTCAACAGAGGTAGCGGTATCTTCCGCAGTGTCTTCTTCCTTATCTCCACAACCCATCATAAGTGTTGCAGTAAGAATTGGTAGAACGATTCTCATCTTTTATCTCCTTAAAGCGGCAGACTTTACACCGGTCTGCCAGCGGCTATTATTTACTCAGCAGTTTCGGTGGGGGCCTCTGCTGACTCAGTTGTAGTAGCAGAAACCTCGACAGCCTCAACACTTTGTGTTTCTGGGCTCTCAGTTGCAGGCTCAGCCTCACTAAGCTCTACTGCGGGCGGCTCCAAAGTACAAGTTCCGAACGTAGTCGCTACCACAAGGGCACCTGCTACAAAACTAACTTGGACTTTCCATCGAGCCCAAACAGATTTCAACCATTCCATGATATTCTCCTTTCTATGAATAGTAAATTGGCAGAGTACTTTACTCCCGCTCTGCCATCGGTAACCCAAACTGTACTACTTGTTACTCATTAGTTCGTCAAAGGCGCGATCAACATCGTTACTCTTTCCATACGCGGTGCTTTCCTTCGAGCGGGATTCTGCCGAAGAATCACCGGAAAGTTGCTCATCAAGAATGGAATTTATTTCTTGTGTGCTTAGGCGCTCAAATAATGAAGCAAAATCAGGCATACGATCAAGGAGGGCGGGGATCGCTTCCGTATCTTCCAATAGCGGGCTAGTATTTCGCCTCATCTTCATACTAGTTTGGGGATATGCACCCGGTGTAGTTGGCTTTGTATAAGTAATTGTAATATCGGTGCCCTCGCCCGAATCAGTAATATCGCCATACTCCGGATCTAAAATGTAGCCAAGCAACAGCTCATACGCTTTCTTGCCGTAGCCATAAACCTTAATCCCTTCTTCCTCACGACCACGTACGACGACTGGTGAAAAATAGCGTGCTCGAACAAACAGCGACTTAGCTAGCTTCTTGCTTTCTTCATCGTTCTTATCCACTCCCTCTCTCCATACAGAAGATGCAAATTCACAAATTGGACAATGCTCTCCGTAATTACGCTTAGGGCACACGATCCCACCTCTATGTTCTCCTACATTATAATGAAAGAACATTTCTTTCAAAGGATCACCATCGTTTGTGGGCACAATACGAATATCTGTATCGCCTTCATCTGGCTTAAACCAGATAGAGTCCCTATTATCACCGCCTTCGCCACGTAGTGTGGCAAGCTTCTTTCTCATTAGTTCCATATTAATTGACATTAGTTTTTTCTCCTATTTGTTGTTTGTAAAGTATATCAAGCGTTCCTTGATATCTAATGTATCACTCTTGTTCTAGCTTGTCAAGAGTATTATATTGTATTGCGTTAGTATGGGCAACGCAAAACCCAAAGTCTTTCAATTTTGTTTCATAAATCGCATATGAATTTTTTCTAAAAGCATTTTTTGGTTTATCTTTTAGAAGATCTACTAATTTTTTATGTAGACCAGCCTCTCTTTCTAATCTTTCTTCATTTATACACAGATAATAACACAATTCGCGAGGCATGTCAAGCTCAAAAAGCCATTTTTCTTCAAGAGTGTTCATATCTAGTAATCCAACAGAACGTATCCTATTGATAGTGTTAGGTTTAGATACATTTCCAATGTGAGGCTCAGTGTGGGCAAAATAATTAATATAGTGGGCACAAGAAAAAATGGTTTCGTTCAGAGTATCATAGTAATTTTTAAGATTTATATTTGCGTGTGTCTTTTCAATGTTTTCGTTAGAAAAAGTAGTAAATGTATTAAATTTTCCAGAACGAGCATACTCTTGTAAGACGCCAAATGTTGTGTTTTCGATTTGTTTTGGCAAATCTGATAGTAACTCCGTATCTGGCTTAACGTACATTAGATCTATTTTTTTATCCCTAATTTGACTGAGAATGCCAAGACTATAAATAGAACTTTTTGAGGCACCCACTACAAATACTTGCACATGTTGTTTAAGATCTTTAAAGAATTTTTTAAGATCTGGAATGTTGTGCTCATATTCCTCTATGTCCTCGAAAACATCTAATTTAAATTCATTTTCAGTATTCTTCTCCACAGCGCTGTTAAGGGTATAAACATCATATTGTGGAATGTTATCAAATTTTTTAGCGATTTTAGATGCACCTCTGCCAATACCAATAATTGAAATCATATCTCTACCTTGCTTAAATTATAGTAATCTTTTCCACCTCTAATAGAGGATTTATATCCATCTTCAAAAACGCTTCGGATTTCAAAAATTATGTCACGGTCATCATCACAATAATCAATAACTATCTCATCATGTAAAACGTGTGATATGTATGACTTACGAGAAGATAAAAGCACGTCAATTTCAACCGCTTTTTCTAAAACACGATCAGCAGTGGTGCTTTGAATTAAATAGTTAAATGCTTTTCTCTCTTCAACTTTGATTTTTCTACCATATGGTGTTGTGACATACTTCCCATCATACCACTTTTTAAGAACTTTTTCGCGATCATAGTAACTTGTTTTAATATCTTTTGAGCTTGGATCATACAGCCACGCAAAAAATCGAACTTTGGCTTCTTCACGCTCAATCTCTTGTTCAAATAAGTGTCTAGCATTCCATTCATGGATATCTTCATCTGGCTGCGCTTGCCCACAGAGATCAAGCAGTGTTCTAATTTCGGCACCATTATAATCCAAGCTAATAAACAAGTCGTTGTTTGGCTTAATAATACTTCTCAATTCTTTTTTCAAAGTTAAAATCGGGAAAGAATTAGAGTGTGTCGTTAGACGACCGGTTACAGTTCCAAATAAGTTATAATCAATATAATTATAGTTTTTTATGAGTTCATTGATTTTTTTTCTATTTGATGTTGATGCAAATAAGTGACGACACTCAGTTGAATTGAGATTTAGTTTTTGATACTTGATTTTATGTAAAAGTTTTTGCACCTTGTTAAGATGGTCGTAGCAATCTGGTTTTTCATAATTTTCAAAAACATGTTTAGTAATTTTATTTTTTATCTCACAAAATTCCATTAATGAGTCTTTTGGTATTAAATCAAATATACAATGATCATGAAAATTTATCTTTGCGATCTTAAATGATTTATAAAACGCATTCATTTTGCGATCAATTTTTTTGAATTCATTAAGCAAATCATCAGGCGCTGCATCGTGAAGCGACTTTCCATTTGTCAGCAACCAAGCGTATTCAACCGTGTCGTCATTAATAGAGCCAGTATATTTCCATGTCTTTTTTAGATTACTTGGAAAGTTTTCAAAATGTAACTGGCCGTTTTTATAAATACCAACGCATTCGGACTTATCATCAAGAGTTTGAAAATACATGTGGTTTCCTATTCAACTCTCATTCTAGCACGAAATGCCAAGTCTGTCAAGGAACCTTCCTGATCATATGGTTGAGAAATTATGTGTTCAAAAATAGAAATAGCCTCTGGAAATCCTCTACTCCTAGCAATTGAACTTAATTGTCTTTTTAATTCAATTTTTTGATTTTCGGTAAATAAAATATCTTCTTCCAAAAACCTCAGTGTGCTGTACGTATTAAAGAAAAAAACATTAGAATATAATTTCATTATATCGTTTAAGGAGTAACTTAATGGTACAACTACTGACGATTTAAACTGGTTGGTGTCTGCGCATAAAACAGTTTCGATATATTCTCTTCTGACAGCGTTGTAGATATCCAATAAGATAATTGGAAATTTTTGATAAAAATCGATATGTGCGGGCTTATAAACTGTTTGGAGTAAAAAGTCTGTTGATGTTTGACCAAAACCCGGGGTGCTGGCACAATATTTTATCATTTCAGAGGAACCTATGTCTGCTACCAGTGTGCCCGGATTATTTAAATCAACCAAAAATCCATATGATCGGCAAGCATTAAGAAAAAATTTCCAATTTTTGCTTCTTTTAAAATTGATAATTTTTAGTTCATCATTAGTTTTGTTTTCCAAAGATAATTCAATAACAAGACCACTAACATTCATAGGGCATATTTTGTTTTTCAAAAAAGCAGTATATGTTATAGGATTTTCTCTCGCTATATTTTTCGCAATTATTAAAAACTCACGCATAAAATTATCAAAATTGTCTACTTTAATATTATTACTTAGAAAACTTTGCACTATAACAGTTCTCAAATTATCATAATGTTTATTGTATAAAATTGTTGGATTTTGATAGCCCTTTTTGGGTTTTAAAGCAGTTAGATAAGGATCGTTCAATGATATTTCATTTGTCAATCTTTTGGTTTCAAACTTCATCATTAAATCATTGAATGCCCGGGCCACAAACCCAAGCACTTGAATATCTGGATTGTCGTCGTCAATACCCACCAATTGTCCACTCTCAGGATTTATTTCAATAGAAGTATAATTTCTTGCAACTCTACCATATAGAAATTTTTCTGTCAAATGAAAATCGATTAAATTATTATAATCACTTTCGATCATTTCAACTTTGTAAATAACCGACTTATTATAAAGCCTGTTTGATTTATCGTTGTTTGAAGTTTTAAAAAATGCAGACATTTAAAGTTTCCTTATTATATATTCGTATTTTCAGAAATAGGGCTTAGATTCATTGATTCGGTTGCTTGGCTTTTTGAACGTGTGCGCTCGGCTCTACATTTTTTTCTTCTGCCTTTTTCAACATTATCATTTACCTTTGTACTTACACCAGAAACTTTATCTTTTGATTCAATTTCAGAAACCCAAGCGGCGTATATTGATGAGCTAGCTTCTCCAATACCAAAAAAGTGTTCTGACTTAACAATCATAAAATATCCCCCGATTCCATATTGACTTAAATCGTATTTATCAAAACTTTGACCATTACTAGAAGCTGAATTACTACTTGGCGAAAAACCACGTGGATCCACAAACAAATATGTTCCCGGGAGCGCATTAGGAAAAGAAAATGTATCAATGTTAACATTATATACCTCTCTCAGTTGTTGCAATCCATCGTAACCTTCTTGCTCAAACCTAACCTCTTTTAGTCCAGTTGATTGAACTCTTTCTAGTCTTATGTTTTTTACAATGCCTATATCTTTCCCAAGAACATAATGAAAAATTCCGTTATCTAAATCAGTCCTATAATTTCCAACCATTAAGTTTTTAGGGCGAGAGCGTCCGGCGTAAAATATCATATAATTCGTTTCATTATCGACACCTTTTGTGGATCTTACATCATTAAAGACACCCATCGTAGATAATATGGGGGCCCCGGTGCCAAAGGTGCCAAATGGGGGTGGGAACTGTAATAAAGCATCGATATCTAATTTGTTTAATTTAACTTTCGGCATAGCTAATCTTTGTGTTAGTTCGTCAACATTTCTCTGTTTATTGTAAGCAGTAATATTACTACTAAACAGGGATACTCTTTGTCTAGATATATCACCATGGCATGTGTTGTCATTAAGAAAATTACGTAAATAATTTTTTATAAACTTATTCAAAAAACCAGTCAGTGACATGCTTGTTTGCTTTTTGCTTAATAAATTTTTCGTCATCCACTCATTAAAATAATTTAGCGAAATTGGTAAATCACCTATCGAAACATGTTTATATTCAGAAGGATCGAGTGGGTTTACTATTTCAATAGGGCCCAATACAACTCTTAGTTTTTTAAAGTTTTCATAATGTCTTTTTAATCTTTCTCTTTCGCCTTTTTTAACTGTTGGGTCAATTCCTGAAATCTGTGACAAAAGTTTCATATAACCATCACTACCTAATGCACTATCAATTCCTTCAAGGATTACATCTACTAAATCATGTAAAAAGAAAAATGTAACTTGCTCGTAAGTGTTACTTGTTAGTTGATATGCCTGATCAGCTGAAAAAGTTCTATATTCCTTGTCACTATCTTTACCGGAGGATTTAGAGGCACTTTCTTCCATCTGCTTAGTTGTATTGTTTTCCTCCCTTAGTATGTCAGGATCAAATGGTAAGTTATATGACGGCCCTAACTCAGCGGCCATTTGTAAATCCGCATACGGTATCTTAATATAGTAAAATAAATTTCTATTAAACATTTTTGTTAAGATAAGCCTAAGAGCCATGTCTTTACCTTCTCTAATACCTTTCTTCTCAGAATCTTTTAATTGAGCTAATTTTTTTGCATCACACTGTCTTTCGGCGGACTTAACTTTTAATTTGTGTATGTAGTTTTGCTTCATCGCATATGGATCAGAAAAAATGTCGTAATATAATTGATCAAAATTATCTTCTATGTAGGAAAGATATTTAATAGTTAAATTAACCCTACCAGAATCATCTAATTCGAATTCGTGAATTGTAGGTGTTAAATTTAAGGTAATATACGAATTTTTTATTGCGTCTTCAATTGATTTTTTTGCTCCACTAGCAACATATAATTTTTTTGGCATTTTATAGCCCACAATAGCCTTCAATCTAAATTGCAATGAAGAAGCATTATCCATGACGCCCTTACTCTTATTTGGATCAGTTCCTGTAACTTGCTCAACAAAGTCCTTACCTGTTTTTAAAGCCAAATCTGAAATTGCGTAATCGCCCCGATTTTTAGTTAATTCTTCAAATGAAGCGGCATGTATTTTTAACTCAGCCGAAATGCTCTTTTTTACCGCAAAGGGGTCAGAACCCTCGTAAGCGAAAGAAAAATGCGTAAGACCAACACCGTGTCCTCTCAACTTTCTATTTTTCAACATATCAGGCAATCTGACGCTCGCTTGGTTAGCATCCTCTGCCAGTGAGCCGGGAAAAAATATTTCTATCTCTCTTTCTTTATTGTTGTCATATACAACTTTAAATAAGCGAATCATTGGTTGAAGCTGGCTTAAAACTTCTGATGGTAGATCAAATAAAGATGCCGTCGATTGAGACTGGGTAAGCTTATTAACAAAAGCGAACGGATCCCCATTCATTAAAATAGATGCATTAGAATTTGGTGATTTTTGATTTTTGCGTGGTTTGTAAGCTAATTTTTTCAATTTTCCTGAATTTACTTCTATTTCTTCCTCTTTGATTCTCAACAGCGTGAATAATTGAGCTTGAAGTAAGCATTGTTCTTGAAAAGTTATACCTAGAACGTTTTGGTTTGTAGTTATTTGACCAAAACCAGCCTTGCGTTGTGCTTCCTGTTCAGCTAGTGCGCGGGGGCCCTCTTCCACTGCTGTTTGAAAATCTTCGACCGAGACATCCTCGCCAACTTTTCCCTGTGGAACCCGCGAGGCCTCTTCACCATCTTGGCTATTAGCATCGTCCCAGCCTTGTTTAAGTTCATCAAATTTTGCTTTTAATCTGTCAATTGCAAAAAGTTCTTCACGCGCAAGTTTTAAATAACCTACTGCTGCTAAGGCATCTGCTCTGTCAGACTCGGTATATTTTTTGCTGCCAATTGAGCCGTCCGCAATCCCTTTTGCATAATCGGATTCACGTTTCGCAAGAGGGACCATGTTGCCGTCCCAATCTTCGGTCATTGAATTTACAGCATCAACATTTTTATAAAATTCATCTCCTCTTGTTAGCGCAGCATGCGATGATGAATTAGAATCAAAAGCTGTAAAGCTAGAATCAAAAGTATTAAGGGGGGATAAATGTGTGCCAACGAGAGGATTTTGATTGTATTCTGATATACCGTTGTTAACGTTTTGAGTGTGCTTAGCAAGAGATTCGAGTAGTTCTGTAACGTCTTCACAGTTGTCAGAAACCCACTTTTTAGAATTCTCGCCTACAATTTGTGAAGTATCGCAAGGCCCTGACATAAATTAAACTCCCAAAACTTCTAAAATACTTTCTAGGTCAAGCGGTATCGTGATAAGGTCGCCCTCAACAATATCAGCTTCGGTTGGGCGACCGTTATACCAAGAAATAATCCACCAAAGTTTTGGATCATTATAATAGGTATTAGCTAGCTTAAAAAATTTATCGCCCACGCTCCAAACATGCATAGTTGTCCTTAAATTGCTTCTTTCAAATACCGAAGGATGGTACAATATGGGTGTTTCATAGTGTCTGATATTTTTAATATTTCCACGCTTACGACGAAGAAACCTATAATATTCATCGAAATTATCAACTATTTTAAAATTAGAGTATCTTGACATTTAACTATTCCTATGATTTTGAATAACCTTGCTGAGCAGACTGTACATAATCATAATTAGCTTGGTTTCTCTTTCTCCAATTGTCGTATTTTGGATCACCTTGGCGTTCTTCCCATTTTTTCATAAGTTTTTGATCTTTACCGTATCTACCCTTACCAATACCCAAGAAGCCCTTGGTACCAAACATACCGCCATATCTTGCCTCAGCATTTAATCTATCTTGATCCGCTTTTGCTCTTTTAAGCTCTTTGTCTCTTAAAAACTGTATTTTTTCATCATAAGTAGCATTTGGGCTTAGTCCGCTGAGATCTCTTCCTTTAAGGTCGGCTCCGTAGGGAAAGTTTTGATCACTAAAAGTCATAAATTGTGACATGGACCCGCGTTCTGCCATGCCAGTCCAGCCAAGCGCTGCTTCATGAATAACATTAAAACTAATTGCAACATCAATTAATTTTGGTAACACAGTATTAGCTTTTTCTTGAAAAACACCTGCTTCATTATTTTCGAGATTATGATTTACTGTCATACTAGAAATAAAACCAAGCAAACCGCGTGAGGGATTGTTGTCTGACTTGTAACCACTCAAAAAGTCGGGGTTAAAATTAGTTGATTCTCGGCCGATTATGTTGGAACGACCACCAACATTTTTAGCAGCTAAGTTCATAACTTTTAATCTAATTAATGGACTTTGAGAAATTGTGTTAGCACTACCGATATTTTCATATGTTGGATACAAGAATTGTGATAATTTTTGCACTCTCCCTAAATTTTCGTACGCCTCACTAATTGTTGCTGCTGGCACCTTAAAGTTTAAAGTGATACTTCTGGTGTTGTTTCTAAAAGTGTATATCGGATCCGTTCTTCCAAAAACAGTTTCTGGTGTCCAATCAGAATTATAATCTTCTACAAAATTAGTTATAAACGCTTTAAAAAAAACATCAGTTTCACTGGGTACGTGAAAAAATGTAATCACAGCCTCGGCAATATTTGCAAGACCGTCAGTGGCCGCGGCTGTATTGACTGGTTTACGCACACCCTTATCGTTAACAATGTTATCTTTTCCATATCTATTTTGATCAAAGACACCGATTGACGATGGTATGTTGTTATAAAAATCATCTGATATTGCCATTATATTTCTCCTTTATTTTAATCCTACCATATTAATTAATTTTTTATCTAATCTAGTTTCAACATTTTTAGAAACTTTCTGTCCGTCTAGTTCAACATGCACATCAATCTTAGGTGGTGCTGCCGACCCCGGTTGGTTATTAGCGCTGCTGACAATAGCTGCAACGACAGGACCCATAGCAGACGCCATAGCTGCCGCCATTACTTGACCGCTCTTGTTAGCGTTGTCCGCGGCTATTGCCGTTGTTCTAGCTTGGGCAAGTGTTGTTTTTATTTGCTCTGCGTTTGCTGCCATGTCGTTCATTTCAGCTATAAATGGTTGTAAGTTGGCGACACCTGATGCGGTTATTGCATTTTCAAATCTAGACATTTCATTAACGATGCTGGCGAATTGGCCGCTTAAATTCGATGTTAGCATGGAAGCACCTAAATTTTCCAAAGTAGTGCCAAGTTTTACGATTTGTTCGATCATGTTGCCACCAACTAATTGTTTTAAAGAATCGGTCATATTTGCGATTCCCTTAGTCGCAAGAAACATTCCTCCACCTATTGCAAGTGACGCGGCTCCAACGGCAATAAGGACTCCTACGGCACCAGTAGCTAGCGCTGCTTGGGGCCCGGCGACCAAAGCCATTAGGCCCACCATCATCAGGCCGAACGCAGCCGTAAACCCAATTATCGCAAATGCTGCTGGGCCAGCAGAACTACCTAAGCCATCAAAACTTTTAACTAGCTCGGCTAGACCGAAGGCAGCAGCTGCTATACCGCCACCTATAAAAAGAGCCGCAACGCCTAAGCCAATTAAACTCTTACCTGATTTCTTTGCGGAGCCTCCTAAATTGGACGCAGCATCAGCAGTGCTGTTCATTGCTGGGGCTGCGCCGCCCATACCTCGTTGAAGTGTACTTCCTTGGGCACCCAAGTTTCCAACTAGGTCACCTGCATTTCCAAGAGGGCCGGCCGCGTTGCCTGCTGCGCTACCAACGGCGGCGAGACCACCCTGAGCACCTTTCAAAGTCTTCATACTATCAGCCATGTTACCACTAAGGTCAGCAACGGTGCTTGCTGTATCACCGACAGCGCCTGCGACATTTCCGGCGGCACTGCCTAAACCCAGCATTTTGGAAGAAAAGTTTGCTGTTGCGACGGCTGCGCTGCCAACACTTTTTCCAATTGAACCTATGTGCATGGCTAGCCCAACACCTTTCAATGCAATCATAGAATAAATTAGTTCTTCAAAATAAGGGATCACAAACTCCACTAAAACTGTGGCTAGGCTCATGATTACATCCGTAACACCTTTCAAGGTTTCTTTATTCTTAGTTAAGTTGTCAATTAATTTTCTTAATTCAATAATTAGCGGCTGAAACACCGGTATAAGACTCATTAGTAATGTTTTAAATTCTGTTTGTATATCTTGTACTGATTTTGCTTTTCTTTCTAATTCGGCGTAATCGCTTGACGTCATATTTACCGCGCCGGCCAAATCAGTAAAATCGCCACTCATCATTTTAGCCAAATCAGCCACATCTTCAAGACCAGCAGCTTGTGTAAAGAATTTTCTTTGATAGTAAGACATGTCATCAAAGGTCAATCCAGTATTTCCTATCGCATCTCTTATCATCTTAAAGCGCTCAACAGGATCTGTTTCCATCATGAGATCCATAGCATTTACAAAGTTTCCACCTAATGCAGCATTTAGTTTACCTGCTTGTTCAGCGGCAGTGTCAAATGTATCAAAATTATCTGCTATTCTAATAAGCTTATTAATTTCGAGACCTGTTATTTTTGAGGCCGCGGCTAGATCTTTGAATGCTCTGGGTCCATCGGAGCCTAGCTTGGCTAATGAGTCACCTACGGCAGAGAAATCAGCTGCCATTTTTTCAGGTGCAACGCCGATAACTTTTGCAAAATCAGAAAATTCTCTCGCGGTGGCCGCGGCTTGATCAGCTGATTGTCCGAAGACTTTTGTTGATATTTGTACGCCGCTAGCGAAATCTTTTGTTGAAACACCAATTTTTTCCAATAAAACACCAGTATTTTTTAATGTTTCTTGTTGTTGTCTAGTTGCAAAAGTGAAATCAGTGAATGTTCCAAATAATTCACCAACTGTTTTTGAGGTGTCTTCTGCTGTTACGTTAAAATATGATAATTGTTGCTGATTTGCAAAAAATGCATCTGATGCCTCGCGGCTCATGCCGGTCATAACTCTTAAATCGCCAGCAGCGGTATTAATTGACATAGCAAAATTAAACATTGTGTCAATAAGAGCAACCATTGATGTTTTATATAATTTTTGTGATACAACAGACAGATTAGTATACGCACCTTTCATTGTTCCTAGTGCCTTAATATTTTGTTTAAAACCAGCTAATATTTTAACATTCAAAAAGTTGTGCCTGTCGTACACTTGAAGCAGGTTACTAACTGATTCAACCAGATCATCGGTATCAGCAGCAAACTCAGACAATACTTGTAACTGTGCCGTGTCTAAAACCATTTTTTCACGGGCCGTTTGAATGCGCGCCTTCTCTACTGCATCGAGTTTTCCTGCGGCTTGTAATTTTGCTTCTTCTAAATCAAGCTTAGCCGACTCTAATTGAGCGTTTTTAGTTAGTAAAGCATTTTGCTCTCTTAGGCCAGCATTTTTTCTTTTTTCAAGATTAGATACTTGTACCTCTAACTGTGACTGTGCAACTTTTAATCTCGCAATCTTTTTTTCTAATTCATCAGACACAATAAAACTTCCTTGTTATAAATAGTTTCAGACAAAAAAAGACAAGGGTTGAACCCTTGTCAATATTTTTTAGCAAATGCAGGTGGCACCGGTGAGTTATGTGGAGTCAATTTTTGTGCGGAAGAACCCGATTCTTTCGAAGCTTTTTCCATCGCTTCTTTTTCGGTCTCCAATTGTTTTATTAATCTCTCTGTAAACCATTTTCGCAAACCAATTGGTAAATTATATGCCTCGGAAAAAGACCAGCCACCAGAATATTTTAAAAAGAAAAAGTGCTCATACACTTGTTCCATGTACTCAGCGCTTAGGCCAAAAAAAGTCCACAGTAAGTGGCACCTCCATAAGTTGCTCATGACCACAACTCTCACACTCAAAAATTTGTGACAAATCAACATTAGGATTGGCATTTTGGTACGCTGTCCTAAGATGGTGTGCATCACTGGAAGGCATGTTTTCAACTACATAATTAATAGCGTTGATAGTCTCATCTTCATTGACAGAAACAATAAAGTTTTTTAATTGACGTGTGACATTCTTCTCTTGCTTATTCCTAGATTTTCTATCATTTTCGGCGCCATTTAAAAGTCTTTTTTCATCGTTTCCTGTTAAAAGTTTGAATCTAACTTCTATTTTTGTTTTTGGCAAAATGGTGCTAAATGTTCCGTCGTCGTTAGTAACAACGTCCATAATATGGGCATCTTCACCAGAATATATCTTTTTATCGTTCAGGTCAAAAGCGTATTCTTGCTGAGTACTACACGCTGGGCACGTAACTTTTGTTTCGTAAATATTACCATATGCAGAAGTACGAATTGCTACTACCATAGCATTTCTATCGCCAACTAAAATAGAATCTGGATTGATTCTTTTATCCACAATCAAGCTTGAAATTACTCTATCAAGAGCAACCCCTTTTCTAATTAAAGTTCTGGAAGTAAGAATGTCCTCTTCTTTCGCTGTCATTTGTTTCAACTCAATAGTTGACTGCCCATAAAGTGGGTGATTTTCTGGGTAAAACTTACCCTCGGATGGTAATTCAACAAATTCAGTTGGTACCACGAAAGAAAACCCACTAGTAGGGCTTTCTAACATTTGTTGATGTTGCGGCGGAGACTGATCTGGCGTATCGCCACCAGTTGGTGCTCCAATTCTATTACTGTTTCTAGACAATATACACCTCGTTGTTTCTAGATTAGTGTTATTATATCATATAAAAAGATATTTTGTAAAAAATTTAATTATGATTGGAAGAAGCTAACTTCACCAGAACCATCAGTAGCTTGTGAAGGTTGGCCAATTGTTTCCACGCGGGCCCAATCATAGCTAAGTTTTAATGAAATTTCAACTAACTCATCATCGCCGTATGCAAGATCGCCAAAGTTAACGTCCATAATGAAAGCATTCCACAAAGTCCACCTTTCAATTTCATTACCATCAGCATCTAATTGTGCAATTTGAACTTGACCAACAGCGCCGGCTGCTCTTCCCTTTGACATTGAACCAAGTGAATTTGGATTTGAGGGCGGAGTATAGCCAGATAAGTTGATAATATCAGCGATCGTTGCAGTCATGTCAGGATCACGGGGATCAACAAGGGTAACTTCAACTTCTGACCAACTAACTGAACCGGGATAATAAAAGGTGTGGTTTAGATATTTATGTTCACCTCTTTCAATAGTAAAGCTAGGTTTCGTGGCTGACTTTGCATACCACATAAGTGAACCACCGGGAGTGGCTGAGATACCGCCCATTGAGACCGTAAATCTAAACTTTCTCTTTGGATCGTTGAGGGCAGCACCCCCTTGTTGGCTAAAATTTTCTGACCAGAATGGCATTTTTAAAGGCTCCTATGTTTTAATTAGTCTAAATTTATTTTTTAGTCATCGAAAGATGCACCAGTGTTTGCAACAACAAAGTCAATCGCAATGTATTCAATGGCGCGGGCAGGCTTAACCATGATCTTCGCATACAAAATGTTCTGATCAACAAGGTCTGGGGTTGTAGTAGATTCATCTAAAATGAGTCTATAATCAGAGATACCGAAGTTGCTCTTGACGTTTGCGAGGAACGGCTCTACAAGCCCAGTAAAGCGGTTCCATGTAGCTTGAACATTCTGCTCAAAAAGAATCTTGGTAGAAATTCTAGAAATTTCTTTCTTCAAGAAAATTACCAGTCTTCTTACGTTAATTCTATCAAGGGCGGATTGACGCTCTTGAAGTGTTTTCTGGCCGAACACTACAATCCCAGTTGATGGGAAAGAAGCGATTGGGTTGATATTAGCATCATAAAGAATATCTCTTTCTCTCGAAGTAAGCTTTTCAGTTACATTAGTAATATCAATTCCAGCAGCACCATCCGTGAGGCCACCGCGGTTAAATCCAGCTGGCGCGAACCAAAGCTGAGACTTACGCTCAGAAGAGGCAAGAACACCCATCATAGCAACAGATGGCGGAATCCACACAAGTTGACCATTGTTTTCATCGCGTGTTTGAACCCATGGGTAGAAAGTACAACCGTATGATGTGTTTATTTTTCTGTCTTTCAAATCAGTTGCTGCTTGGCGAGCACCATCAGATCTAATTCTAGAAGACTCGCTACTCTTGCCGCTATATTGACCTTCGTGAATAGGTAAGTAAACATTTTCAAGGTCAATGATTCCAAGGGCATCGGCACGATCTTCACAGACTGCAATCAAGTGCTCAGTTAGACCAGTGTTAGTTAATCCGGGCATTGTAAGTATGTTCATATCCATAACTTCTGGCTCAGCGCATGAATCAATAGCACGCTTAATTGAGTAATAAATTGAACTGTTTAATTCGGTTGCAGCTGTGGTCATAGCGCCATTCCAGAATGGATCGGGGAACTTGATGTTTACGCCGTCAAAACCACCCCACAGAGGCACCGTGAATCCGTTATAGCCGGCGTCCAGCAAGTCCTTGTAAGAAGTTTCTGCCGTCTTTGAAGCTCCGCTTTTTCTTGAACCTGAAAGGTGATAGGCTACGTTGGCAGATCCAGTAAGAACAACATCATCCAGAGTAAACATGTATGCGTAACTGTCAATACCAGGCGTTGCAGTTGCACCAACAGGATCTAACGGGAAGTTATTCATCAACAATCTGTTTGGCATCCAAGCACTGTTGTCATGTCTTGCAGATTGGGTGACTTGGTTGAAATCTGCACCAAAGAAGCATCTTTGAACATCAGTAATTCCGCCATCGGACGAAGACAACCTAGTTCTTGTCGCTGGGAATCTGAGGTAGAAAGATCTCGGAGTATCGCTTATCAACCCACCACTCAGGAGCAACGAAGCACTGAATGTCGCGGGTGCACCGGCATTAGTTGTGGTACCAGACAAAATAACGTAACTGTCTGTGACCTTTAATGGGTGACCCCCTGAATAGTCGTCACCAACTCCTGCGCCCAACGTGGAGCTTCCAGACGTAACTGCCATAATGTGGTTGATATCTTTATACTTTGGCGGGCCATAGAAACCAAACGGCACAGTTGTGTCAGAAGGCATAGCACCATTTAGTACATCAGCATTAACATCTACATAGATATATTTTGATTGGTTAGGGTAAGAACCATAGTACTTGTAGCGTCTTTCACTTTCTGTCCACTCGCGGTAACGGTTACCAATTTTGCGAGCGATGAAATTTGGTGATGTTGGGTCAAGCGAGAGGTTATCAAATCTTTCTAAAACCTGTATAGCGTTATCTGAATCAGATAAGTGTCTCACAATAACAGCGAAGCTACCAAACTCACTTGTGCTGTTATTAGAGGGACGCACTTGATCAATAGAAATTTTAACATTTTTGTGTAACCACTCACCGTGGCCGCGGCCAATAAATCTAAAAAGTTTTTGCATATTTTCAGCTTGGAAGTCGCTGCTGTCTTTAAGATCTTGACCAAAAATCCAATTTGTTCTAGCTTCTCGGGCATCAACGTCTCTCATGTTTGCTGGACTTTCTGCGGGTGTGCCGTTTTTACCAATACCGGTAATAAAGCCGACTAATGGCTGGCTTAAATTATTTCCAAGGGTATCGCGTGATTCTTGTTCATATGTCTCTCCAAGCCACATATCCGTCTCAATAGTAGATGGATAAAAGTTACCAGATACAGCTAATTGAGGGTTGGTATTAAACACTCTTCTAGCATATTTTTTGTGATCAGGATCTAAGCTGAAATTGTATTTTTTGGTACCTTGCACCGTAGTCGTATTACCGGGCTGGTGAATAACGGAGAATACTCCGTTTGCATCTGACATGATCATCGTTCCGATCGAAGCGGTCGTTGTTGCTACGCCATCGGCTGCTGTAAAACCTGTTCCAAAAACGGTGCCCGAAAGAGCAATCGAGCCAGCATCTAAGTAGAAAACTGCTGCCAATGATGCGGTCTGCTGAGATGCATGGCCTGCGGTGCTATTTTCGCCAAATGTTGCTGAGTCGACTGAGCCTGTGCCCGCGGCACTACCGGATTTGAATACCCAGAGTCCATACGCGCCACCACCTACGACGGGGTTCAAATAACCGGCGCCGCCACCTAACTGCGCCGAGGATGAGATATTTGGGAAAAATGTCTGCGAGCCGGCTTGGGTTGTTCCAAACGCATTGTGATCGCCTACTGCATGGTCGTCAGGTGTAGTCACATGACGGTGCAAAGTGTCCCAGCCTGCTTTGGCATCACGGGAGTCATCTCTATTAGGGTGTTGGAATCCAAGAAGGCGCACGTAAGTCAGCGGTGCCACACCTGCTCTAAGGAATGCTTTTGCAGCATAAGTACCGTACATTGGCGCTTGCTGATCCATGGTGAGTTTATATACGTCACCGCCGGCTCCACCGGGTACTGTATCTCCGAACATTTCCACAAATTTTGAATATGATTCAACTTTAATTGGCTCCATCGCGATTCCGCGAGTGGCTCGACCAACAACGGCGGGCCCTATTGTTTCTGGGGTCTTCGGAATGAACGAGTTATCAATCTCGTTGATAAAAACCCCGGGGGAAACAAATTTAAAATTCTTTACTGACATGATATTGCGATCCTCTTGTATTAATGAATTTGTCTGAAAGACATCGTAATCATTAGTTAAATAGTATTTTGGAATCCAAAAGGATTAACAAGAAATAGAAAATAAGGTTTAGTTCCTGAATTAATCCTTGAAAAAGCCCGGGTCTCCCGGAAACATCGCACGTTCACGCGGAAATGTCAATTCAACAGCGTTTTCTTCAACGCGCACAATGGGCCTATCATCGTTGTCTCCTTCACCAATTAAGTAACCTAAAATGTTAATGTTTATGGTGGTTTCAAACATTCTTCTATCTTCTGCTAAATCGGATACGTTATTATTATGAGTAAAACTAGTATCTATAAAAGCTTCGTATAAGTGTCCGTTTCTTTTCAGCACAAAAGAATTAATTTGCCCAGTACGTGTCATAAATGGCTGCATTAATTGATTCATTTGTTGTTGATACTCGGTTTTTATAGTGACTTGGTACTCAACATCCACATAAACTGGGATCGGTATTGTCAAACTTTGAATTACTATCTTTTTATTAATTCTTGGATAATGTTGTTGTCTAGTTCCTTTATTGGCACCGACCGTCCTTGTACCAGAGGCAACTGCAAAGTTTCTAGTCTTATCTTGTTTAATTCTTTTTGCAATTGTGATTCTTCCGGCTCTTCCATTTTTATCGTTAGAAAACAAATGAGCTTGAAATCCCCCTTTTCTCGCAGGATCTTTAACTATATTTTTTCTTTCAACACTAATAACGGGCAAAACAATTGCGCCCCTATCATCTCTGAGTGATTTTTCATTTTTTACTTGGAACGATCTTTCAGGTGTTTGCCAATAAACAGGAACATTTTCAAATCCAGAATTAGTTTTTGCTCTTAAATTTAAATCACTTTTTACCCAAGAAACAAACGCCATATCTATTGTCTCAATAGTAGAAGCCAGCATACCAATTTCTTTAAGAGTTGTTTCAGAAGTTCCCTCTGGAAGCTGCGCGAAGTCAAAATTGTCAGGTAGCATCAAAAGTCCCCCTACGTGCACGTTTACAAATTGCAGATATTTCAAAAGTATGGTCAACTTGACCAAAGAGTTTTCTTGGATCTGATAATTTAATTATCTCGTAATAAGTTTTTCCATAAAGTACAAAATCACCCTCTCTGACAAAAACATCTTGATCTTCATTTAATCTTCGTTTGTGAAAGTGTACATTTATAATTGAATCTTTGTCAATACCAACATTTGCTAAGTAAGAAGTTGTTTCTTCGTTAAATTCTACTAACGCATAAATTCTAACGGGAGGCAAAAAGGTTTTTTCTATTGCTTCACCATATAAATCATGAAAATCAGTGGTTTGCATATCAATGGGATAATATAATATTTGTTGACCGATGACTTTTTCAATTAATTCATCGTTTACCTGCTTAACCAGATCTCGTTCTTTTTTACCAAGAAAAAGTGGTGGTGGCGGCTGTGCTGGTCTGTCCCAATCGTCTGACATTTAAATTACCCCACAAAAATCGGTAGCGGAGAATTTTTGAATATATTCTGTGTTGCATCAACTGATTCAGAATCGTATTTAATCAATTCTTTATATTCTGTTTCTTTAAGCATCTCCATTAGCTTATCTTTAAGTTCTTGTTGCTCGTCTTTTGCTTGTGTTAATAACTCGCTATGATTTAGCGTTACGCTTTCACCCGGAATCGGCAAAGTTGTGAATTTGCCTCGTATTTGGCCAAGCATTTCTTTGCATAGTGCTAATGCGTATTTTCGAATCCATTGTTTTCCTATCGCATTTATATGTGCATATGGAATATTATCAAATGGAAGTGTATTTAAATTGTTTACGCCTTCGACACCATCAGTGTACTCGGAATTTGATGTAAATGGGTCCAAATCTTCAACATAAAACCTTACCCACATTCGATCAATGTCTCTAAAATCGTGAAAGCCGGGTTCTGGGTATAATCTTAACTTATTATCAATTAGTTCAAAAGAAAAATGTGAAGTTCTAGTATAAATTGAGTCTTCATACATCATAGCTTGCATTTTATTTTGCCAAGTCGGTATTAACTCAAAAGTCGAATCATCTGCAAATTGTCCGTAAGTAGACATGTTACCAACAACACCAATACCACCATAATATCCAAAAAATCGCCACATAGCTCTCGGAGTCTTATAAAAAACTCTTGTTACAATAACCCTTTTATCGTCAACTTTGCCAGAATAAGGAACTGCTGTTCCTCCATCGTCAACACCCGAGGCAGAAGCGCTGCTAATTATTTCTTGTAAATCATAATCTTGTTTTCCATCAACTGGTTTAAATGAAGCTGAATATTGTGGATATGCACCACCTAAACCGGCCATAGAAATCATTGAATCGCCAATTTTCTTTGCATATTGTGCTTGAAATCTTGGGTATCTTAAATTTGAACCACTTGGACCCACCATCGTTTCACCGTTATGATTAAAGGTGCCAGTGGTTGAACCAAGTGCAGTTGATAATACGTTTTTTCCTTGGTGTAAATTTATGATGTATGAATACTCTAAACATGCTTCTTCGTATGCTGAATATACATTTGATGTTGTGAGTTCAATGTCGACTACATCACCGCCTAATTTTCTATATGTATAGGCAACTTGATCAACTGCTCCACTTAAAAAACCAGCAGAACTAGTGTAAATACCAAACGGTACCGCACCCGAAACATCAGAAACAGAACCCGTTGATGACAAAATAATCGCACTCGTAGTGGATTGTGGACTTATATTTGTTGGCACACACATGCCCTCCTAATTCATAAATAGTTTTACGTGCTACAAACAACGAAGGATATGTCAATTTATTCAGTAAGTTTATTTATAGTTTTTTTAACCGTGGATTTTTGTTTTCCTGTTTGGCTCGGAGTTTTTGGCGCTGCTTTAAGTGTGGCCGGTTTTTGTACCTTTTTAGTTTTCTTTGCAGTATCGACCGGTTTGTCAACTTTTTCTTGTATTTCTTTGCTGAGAACGGTTTCTGTATTTTTCTCCTCAACAACAGGCTCTACGGCTTTCGAAATTGGCTGCTCGGGTTGAACCTCTTCCTCAGTAACGTTGTTTCTTTCCAAATTAACTGGATGATTTTTAAACTTAGCAGCAAATTTAGGACTGCTAATAATTCTTCTTTTTTTACCCATCTCTTCTCCTTTTTGTAAATAATGGCTAAACATAATTAGTTTATTTTAAACTCAAAAACTAAAAATCTCAAAAATTTACCGGCGAAAAAATTTAGCAGATCGACATTTTTCAAAAAAAACCCCCAATCCGAAGAAAGGGGGAATTTGTTGTAGAGAATATGGCTATGATAATCCAGAATCACTAACGGTAATTTCATTAGCAGTTCCAGTGTGTGCTGTTGCGTAATACTTAGAACCATCAGAAACGATATTAATTCTAGAACCAACGGTAGCATTGCCACCGGCAAAAGCCATGGATTGTTTTGTCTGTACCGTCGCCGCGTTAGAATCAGTGCCGCCATCAGCAAGATGGATAAATACCAATGCTGAATCTGCTTGGAAGTCAATAGCAGCATTCTGAGCACCGGCAGTTCCTAAAATAACGTCAATTTCCCAACCAGAACCAGCATCGGCAGCAGTTGGAAGCTCTAAATCAATTGCTGAGCCCCCTTGTGTAGCAATAACAAGACAACCAGAATCTGTGGCTGTAAGTGTTTTATCAGCAGCCCATGTGATTACTCGTCTACGGTGGCCAGAAAGGATTGTACCTTCACCCATCTGTAAATCTCTCTTTAAATTTTCCAGTAATGCCTCGACTCTCGCGAGACCTATTCTTTTACTTCCCATAGTTAAAAACCCTCCTTTTATAATCGTGTCACCGTATGATTACGGCCGTGAATGTCTTAATTCACGCAATAACTTAGGTTGAACCATTTGATTCACTATAAGTAGTTTTACCCTAAAACAAAAACCCTCTTTCTTTCGAAAGAGGGCTTTATAATTTTGACTGTTATGAGTCTTGGTCTACTATACAGTAGAGCCAGCCTCACCAATCAATCCACGGCAGATAACTAAACCGTACATATCAGGACGCACCATCTTCTTGGCATAACGCGTCATGACTCCCTTACGGGGTACGAAGTCTTCTGGTCCGAAGATCGTAGGTGTGGTTTG
>MDSZ01105913.1_pt1 | contig 30968 bp, 28 predicted proteins | sample 811201 | NCBI WGS metagenome assembly MDSZ01 (sample SAMN05326647, study PRJNA326480) | marine metagenome | isolation source: seawater | place: Indian Ocean: North | collected 2010 | reverse complement strand
AAGTACCATCAGCGCTGAAAGGCTTGACTTCCGAGTTCGGAATGGGATCGGGTATAACACTTTCGCAATAATCACCGGCGGTAGAGTTATACCCAAATCAAACCAAATGTAAACTATCTTTTATTATCAAAATTTTACTTTTTCTGATTATTTTTGAGGAAATTTGCAACATATTTTTTTAAGCTTATTTTGCCAAAATTTTTATAAACTTTATTTGATAAACTTAAGCTTGATAAAGCCGAAGCAAATCTTTCACCTTCTCTTCTTGGTAAAAACTTTATCTTTGTCTTAAACATTTTTGCCAATTCCAAAATTGAAAAACTTTCTTTATTAGAAATACTGTAATATTGACATTTATTATTTCTCCAAGCTTTATAGCATACATCTACTGTATCTTTAATATGAGTAAAACGTCTTGTCTGAGAGCCAGGTTTTACCACTGTCAAAGCTTTGTTCTTCAAATAGCAATTTTCAAAAATTCCGACTACTGTAGCCATTTTACCCAAACAAATTTGTTTTGGACCATACACATTATAAAAAAAAATTACCTCATATCTAAAATTGAACCATCTTTTCAAATTCTCTAGTAACTCAAGATTTTTGGATTTTGTAAATGCATAAGGAGATAAATTCTTGTCTTTACCTTTATTTCCTAAAGAGGCTGATGTGGCGGAATAAATAAGTTTTATCTTATTTTTTAAACAAAAATCAAAAACAGCATTAGTACCAATCGTATTTGATTGAATACATTTGTTCATTTGAAGAAAACTCTGATAGATTCTTGAAAATTCACCAAAATGAAAAATAGTATCTATCTTGGATTTATATTTATTTAAAATTCGGTTAATGTCTTTTGTGTGACCATTTAAATATTTAACTTTTTTATTTTTGATATGATTTTTTTTTAACCCTGAAGAGTAGTCATCTAAACTAATAATCTTTAAATTTGATTTGTGTGCTAAATGCTCAATTAAATTAGATCCTACAAAACCTGCTCCACCAGTTACAACTAAAAATTTTTTCATTTGTTTAATTAAACTTTATTTTAATTTTTAAGCTTAAAATTTCACTCTAAACTAAGTTAAAAATGGTTTATACAATTTTGTATTTATTGTAAACATTTACTAGAAGTTTTAAAATTATTAAATAAAAAATTATAATAAATATCTCATGGAAGAAATTACTCTAATTATTCCTGCAAAGAATGAACCTAATGCTCTCCCCTTAGTTTTGAGTGAAATAAGAAATATGCAAATTCCTGTAAAAATATTAATTGTAATAAGTAAAGATGACACAAAAACTTTTGAAGCTACAAATGGATTTGATTGTGAAGTGTTATTTCAATCAAAAAAAGGTTATGGAAATGCGATAGTAGAAGGCATAAAAGCTGTCAAAACAAAATATTCTTGTATTTTTTATGCTGATGGTTCAACAGATCCTTCTTATATCGAAATTATGCTTAAAAAATTAAATAATGAAAAACTAGATTTAGTTTTTGGTTCAAGATATGAAAAAGATGCATATAGTTATGATGATGATTTTATTACAAGAGTAGGGAATTATGGATTTACATTTCTTGGAAACTTTTTAATGAAATTTAAAATTTCCGATATACTTTTTACTTATATTTTTGCAAAAACAGATATTTTTAAACAAATGAATCTTGATAGAGATGATTATTCTTTGTGTATTCAAATACCTTTTAAAGCAAAATTAAAAAAACTAAATTATTCTACTATTCCATGTATAGAAAGGAAAAGATTTGCTGACCAAAAAAAAGTCAAAGCTTTTAAAGATGGATTAAAAATTTTAATTTATTTTTTTTCCCAATATTTATATACTATCAATAGATAATAGAGCCTTAGTAATAAAATTAATCTTTTTTTTATCAATTTTTTTTGTAGGAAGTCCTATAACAAACCCAAGGTCTTGTACTTTATCTGATCCAGGAAATTTTTTTTTACTTAAGTTTAATTTATATAATTTAGATGAGGGTTGTTTTGAAAAATTGCCACTTATTATAGGTCTTGTTTGAAGACCCATTGACTCAATGGAATTAATAAATTCAATTTTTTTATTTTTATATCTTGAGTTAAGTAAAATTGGAAAAACCATATAACTAGGAGATATTTCTTTTGGAACATCAATAAAGGTAAATTGTTCATTCCAATTTGGATTACTTATTAAATTTTTTATTATTTTTTTTCTGTTTTCTGTTCTTATTTTTTTAAATTTTTCTAATTTTTTAAATTGACTTATTCCAATAGCAGCTTGAACATCTGTTGGTCTTAAATTAAATCCAGAATTAATAAATATATATCTTGGATCTAAACTTGGGTGCTTATTTGCAATTTTCCTATCCCTGGACCAACCATGTGATCTTAATGATTTTAGTATTTCATAATCTTTTTTATTATTACAAACTATCATTCCACCTTCTCCAGAAGTTATTTGATGAGAGTAAAAAAAGGAAAAAGTTGAAAAATCACCAAAAGTCCCTAAATATTTTTTTTTAAATTTAGTGCCTAGTGCTTCACAATTATCTTCAATTAAAATAATTTTTTTAAAATTGCAAAACTTTCTCAACTTTTCTAAATTAGTTGATAAACCTAAAACATTTATGATTAAAATTACTTTAGTTTTTTTGGTAACTTCTTTAATTACTTTTTCTACATCTACATTTAGAGTTTTTGGATCAACATCAATAAAATTGATTTTTAATCCTGATTGAACTAGCGGCCAAAGAGAAGTAGGCCAACACAAACTTTGGATGATAGCATGATCTCCAGGTTTAAATTTATTTTTTTTTAAAGGGTTACATGATGCGAAAGCTGCTAATAGGTTTGCAGAGGACCCAGAATTAACCATCAGAGCAAATTTCGCTTTAAGTTTTTTTGCAAAAATTTTTTCAAAATATCTAGTTTTATCACCCATGGTTATTTTTCCTGATTTTAAAATTTTTATACCGGCATCTAAATCTTCTTTACTTAGATTGTCGTTAGATAAGGGATAATAATAATTTTCTTTATTAGGTAATAAAACTTTATGAATAAATTTTTTTTTTGACATTATGTTTAGATTTTCGTAATTAAAATAACATACAATTTTTATATGCTTCTCTCAAACAACTCAAATAAAATACTAATATTTATTCTTCTTTATGTGTCTTTATTAATTGGTTTTTATTTGAATGAAAATAGCTCAGGTGGTGCTTACCCTGATTTTTTGATGAGAAAAGATTTAATTGAGAATTTCAGAATAAATTTTTCAAATGCATTTCTTAATTATAATGATTATGGAGATCGACATTCTCCAGTAATCATAATGATTTTAACCTTGTTATATTTTTTATTTAACGATTTGGATATGGTCAGATTATTGCATTTAAATCTTTTGCCACTTTTAATTTTTATTTCTTATAGATGCTTAATATTAAAATTTCCTAATAATGATAAAAATATAATTTTTTTGATTTGTTGTGTTTTTTTTCTTTCACCTTCATTGCGTTCTATTGCCATCTGGCCAGATAGTAGAATATCTGGACTTGTTTTATTTTTGTACTCAATTTATTTTTTTTTAAAGTATAAAAAAAATCATAATTTTAAAGATTGTATTTTTAATAATGTTTTTCTTATTTTTTCAGCATACTTGAGTCCTAATTTTTCTTTGTTTTTTTTATATTTTTTTTTCTATTACTTCAAACAATTTGGTTTCTCTAAAGAATTAATAATTATAATCTTAATTAACTTAATGGCTTCTTTGCCAATGCTTTATTATTTGTTTATTCTAGATGTTAACTTTTTGTCAACTGTTGCTATAGGTGATATTAATATTCTAAATCGTCTAAATCCTTTTAATAAAATATTAATAATATCGTCATTAATCTTTTTTTATATGATGCCTTTTGTTGCTAGTTTGTTTCATATTAATAAAGGATTAAATGATATTAAAATAAAATACGTATTTCAATCAACTATAATTTTATTTACTTTTGCTTATTTTTTTAATTATCTGATAAATTATACAGGTGGAGGAATATTTTTTAGATTATCATACTTTCTTTTTGATAATTCTTATCTATTTTTAGTTATTACATTTTTATCAATATTATTTATTCTAAATGTTTTTAAATTAAATTTTAATAATTTTCTTTTATTTTTTATTTTAGTAGTTTCTAATCCCCAATTAACCATCTATCATAAATATTATGATCCATTACTAATACTAATGTTTTTTTTATTTTTTCAATTTAACTTTTCAAAAAAAAATTTTTTAAATAAAAAGTTTTTATCAAATATTTATATATTTTACTCGGTTTTGCTGGTTTTAAATTTTGGAAGATCTTTTTTTAATTACTGAGCTTCAAAAAATTTTCATATGTAATTTTAAATGCTTTTTTAAAATCACTATTAGTTTTCCATCCATATTTTTTTGCTAAAGTGATATCTAAACATTTTTTTGGCATTCCATCTGGTTTTGATCTATCATAGTGAATTTTTAATCTAATTTTAAGTTGTTTCATTATGAAATTAGCATACCACTTGATTGGGTAATCTTTTCCAACACCAATATTTAAAAAAGGCTCTTTAATCTTTTTGTTCATAAAATAAATTACAGCCAATGCAAAATCATCAACAAACATTAGTTCTCTCCTAGGTTTGCCACTTCCCCAAATTGTCAGTTTTTTTTTATTTTTAATTTTTGCAGTATGGATTTTTTTTATTAAAGCTGGATAAAAATGAGATTCTCTTAAATTGTAATTATCATTTGGACCATATAAATTAGGTGGCATTAAACTTTTAAAATTTACTTTATAATTATTACTATAATATTCGCACATTTTAAGCCCTGTTATTTTAGCTAAAGCATAAGCATCATTACTTTCTTCCAAGGATCCTGTTAATAAATAATCTTCTTTCATTGGTTGTTTGCAATGCTTTGGGTAAATACAACTTGATCCTAAAAAAAACAAATTTTTGCAACCCGCTAAATAAGTTCCATGAATTAAATTATTTTGAATTTGTATATTTTCATAAATAAATTTACTTTTGTTTAGCATATTTGCTGCGATACCTCCTACTCTTGCTGCAGCTATAATCACAATCTCTGGTTTATTTTTCTTTAAAAATTTTAATGTTTTTAATTGATCTAATAAATTTAATTTTTTTTTATCTATTACAATTATATTTTGATAACCCTTTTCAATTAGTATTCTGTGAATTGCTGAACCAACCATTCCTTTATGCCCAGCTAAAAAAATTTTTTTATTTTTACCTACTCTCATCTAAAGTTTTATTTTCTTCTAAAATCATTTCATCTATTAATGAGTCTAAATTAACTTGTGGTTTCCAATTCAATTTTTTTCGGGCTTTTTTTGAATCACCCAGTAATGTATTTACATCGAGAGGTCTAAAATAACTCTTATCACATTCAATTATAATTTCACCTGACATATTATAAGCTTTTTCATTTATTCCTTTTCCCTTCCATTTAATTTTCATATCTAGTTTTTTTGCTGAAATATTAATAAATTCCTTAATTGAATATTGCTTTCCTGTAGCTATTACATAATCATCAGGTTTTTTTTGTTGTAAAATTTTCCACATAGCAAAACAATAATCTTTTGCATGACCCCAATCCCTTTTTGCATTTAAATTTCCAAGAAATAATTTTTTTTGCTTTCCAACTTTAATTTTACAAAGAGCAGATATAATTTTTTTTGTTACAAATGTTTCACCCCTTCTTGGGCTTTCATGATTAAATAAAATTCCATTGCAAGCAAAAATTTTGTATGCCTCTCGATAATTTTTTGTGATCCAGTGAGCATATAATTTTGCAACTCCATAAGGACTTAAAGGATAAAAAGATGTTTTCTCATTTTGTGGAGTAGTTTGTACCTTCCCATACATTTCAGAAGTGCCCGCTTGATAAAATTTAGTTTTTTTTTCTAGTTTATGAAATTTAATAGCTTCAAGAATTCTGAGAGCTCCTAATGCATCGGCATTAGCTGTATATTCTGGAACTTCAAAGGAAACAGCAACATGTGATTGCGCAGCTAAATTATATATTTCGTCAGGCTTAGTTTTTTTTATTATATTAGAAACTGATGAAGAGTCTGTTATATCTCCATAGTGAAGTCTAAACCTATAATTTTTTTCGTGAGGATCTTGATATATATGATCAACTCTAAAAGTATTAACACTTGAAGATCTTCTTTTTACGCCATTAACTATATATTTTTTTTTTAAAAGTATTTCTGCAAGATAAGAGCCATCCTGGCCGGTAACACCGAAAATTAATGCGACTTTATTCTTATTCATTTAAAACTTAAATAAACTATTAATCTAAATCAGTAAAGAAGGTTAATTCATACATCTAAAAATTAATACATAAATCAAATATTTAATGTGTATATTAGGTATATCTTTGGTGTAAAAGTTAATGCTAGTCTCTCACAATAATATAATTTTTAAACTTTTTATGAATCTTATATAAATTTTTATCACAATTATTATTTTGATTTTTACAATTTTTAAAATTGCCAATTAAAATATCAATTTGTTTACTCATTCTATAATGATTATTTGCTATTCTAAAGTTATTGTCTAAAAATGGTTTAAAATCATATTTATTAATCTCTTCATAAATTCTATTTATATTTCTTGAAAAAAAAATACATGCAGTAATTATCAATAAAATTGAAATTTTTTTGATTAATATCTTTGGGTCTTGCTTAAACTTACTTACCATAATTGAAACAGGAAAAAAAACTAATGTTGCTATTAAAACATAACCGCCATACCTTAGAGCCGGGTGATTATAAAACCATTCAAAAAGTAAAACTAAAACAATTAAAAAAAACCAATAATTTTCTTTTTTATAATTAACTTTATTTTTCTTTTTTGAAAAAAAAACAATCAAAAATAATATTGATAAGAAAAAAATACCGATTAGAAAATCACTTACCTTATTAAAGAAATATTTATCAACCCAATTCTCCACCCAATTGAAGTTTTTTATATAAAATTCAGGGTTTTCAACTCTAAAATTTGGACCAGCTCCAGCCTTGGACCATTGCTCGTAATGGTTATTCATACTAATTACTTCTGATGTTGAAATTGACCATGGTAAGCTTTCAATACAACTAAAGTGTATGGGATAAATTAAACATCCTGTGTTACCAATGTTTATTAAAAATAAAATAGATAATGAAATCAATAAAATATAAAAACTGGTTTTATAAATATAAATACTTAAATTTTCTAAAAATTTATTTTTTTTTGAAAGAATTACTATTACTGGAATTAAAATTAGACAGTACAATAAATAAAAAGCTTTAAGTGTGACTACCAAACTTAAAATTAAAAAAATTTTTGAAATTTGTAAATAAGTCAAATCTTTTCTCTCTAAAAAAATAAAAATTTCTGTAAATAATAAAAAAATAAGTATTTGGGCTGATCTATCTGTTCCGTGTTCAGAAATTCGGTAAAAGAATATATTAATAAAAATTATTGAAAAAATTTGATAAAAAAATATAAAATCAAATTTTTTTAATTTTACATCAGAAAATACTTTTCTTAAAAATGTATAATTTACAAATCCCAAGATCATAATAGCAGGCAAATGAATTAAATAATTTTTTATAAAAGGTAAAATAAAGAGCGAATTTAGATAAAAAATTGATGAAGGTGTTCTAAATCCATGGTTGAGATGTCCTATACCGAATATTAAATTTTTATCAGTTAATAAGTAAGTATAACCAAAATGATAATAGGGAAAATCATCATGTGTTTTAAAAATTATTAATGAGATAAACAAAAATAAAAAGATCAATAGAAGAAATCTAAATTCTTGAAATTTTTTGCAATTATTAAGAAATATACAAAAACCTAAAATAACTAATATTAAATTATGTGTGTATGAATGACTAAAAAAAATATTACTTATATAAGAATATATGAATAGAGTCGACAATCCAAGAAGCCCAATATATCCAGAGTCAAAATACTCTTTTTTAAAAAAAATATTTTTTGCAAATTGGCCATAACCAATAACTGAAAAAATGCTTACAAGATAAATAGAAAAGAAAATTAAAAAGTTTGTAATCATTTAATTTATTTCGTTCAATTTTTAGCATTTAATTTGTTTTTGTAAAAATACAAATAAAACAGCAAATAATTACTAATATTTATCAATAATATGAAAATCTGAATATTTGACTTTTCAAAAAATATCGAAGCAAAAGAAAGAGAAATAACCATATAAAAATTTATACTTAATCCTGTAACTGAATTAATTATATTTTTTTTAAAATATAATTTTTTTGTTAAATAAAAAAAAATTAATTGGTGTAGATGAAGAGTGTCTGGATCCACTGGCGAAAATTTTGATTTAATTTTTCTTATAATTGAAAAAAGAATTTCAAAAGCAGGATACCATAATAAATTAGCTACATAATAAGGTGAAATAAAACTATTTTCATTATAAATTTTAATCAGAATTAATCCTGAAATAGTTGAAAGAACATAAATTCCACTATCGCCTAAATATATTTTATTAAACAAATTAAAAATTAAAAGTATGCATAAAATTACAATTAAATAGTTAATATTTAAAAATTCTACAAAATTTAAATCTAAAATCTTATAAACAAATAAGAAAGTGATTAAAAAATAACCAATAGATAAACCATTATTACCATCTATAAAATTTGAACCATTTATTAAAACCAAAAAACACATTGTACAAAAAAATATGTTAAAAAATTCATTTTTTAGAATATTATTTAATGCTTCAACTCTTAGATCGACTATTTGTAGATCAAGATAAATTATTAAAATTAAAATCAAAAAAATCTGGAGGAGGAATCTTTTTAAAGGTGAATTTAAAAAATTTAAATCTGCTAGTAGACCTAAAATAAACAAAGATATAAGAAAAAATAATAAGATATAATCAGTAATAAAATAAAAAAAAAAAAGCATCAGTATAATCCCGCCTGATAAAGGTACTTGATTTATATATGTAAAATTTTGATGATTTTTTCCAATATTGTTTAATAAAAAATTTTTTTTTATTAAAATAAAATTTACAAAAAAAATAAGTAAACTAAGAATAATTATATACAAATAATCAAACATCATTTTTTTAAAAAATTAATAGATAAAATAAATAAACTTATAATTGATTGTACGAAAGATTGTTTCATATAAATTCTGTAAACATTATATCCATCAATAAGCTTTTGTATTGTTGAAGATGATAATGAATTATTTAATGATCTCCATGATGTTAAAGGTTTTTTAATAGGGTAAAAAGTATATTTTTTTTTTGTTAATTTTAACCATAGCACATAATCTTCTTTTGTTTTTAGAGTTGGAAAAAAATTATTTTTCAACAATTTTTTTTTAATCATAACAGTTGATAAACCAACATCACATGATTTTAGTAAATCTTTAAATTTAAGTTTTTTTGCTTTTCTTAATCCAATTTTTTTATTATTTCTGTTAACAATATAATATGATGTATGACACAAATTAATTTGATTTTTTTTCATAAAGCTAATTTGTTGTTGTAACTTATTGCGGTGCCAAATATCATCCGCATCAATAAAAGCTATATAATCACCTTTAGATAATTTTATAGCTTTATTTCTTGACATGCCAGCACCTATATTTTTTTTGTTAATTATAAGCTTAATACGTTTATCATTATTTGATAATTTTTTTAAAAGAACTAAATCAGTTTGATCCTCATCATCATAAATTAATAAAATCTCAAAATACTTATAATTTTGTTTTAATATAGATTGAAGTGTTTGTCTGATGTAATATCTTTTTTTGTAATATGGAATTATTATGCTAATCAAAGTCATTTATAGGGATTATCATATTATAAATAAACTATTTCAAAAACAATGACACAAAAAAAATTAATACTTTTTATGCCCTCAATCGAAGGGGGTGGTGTTGAAAAAAATTTTTTTATAATTTCAAATTTTTTAGCAAAGCGGTTTAAAAAAACATTTCTAATTACTGCAAATAAAGAGGTTGACCGCAAACTTGATAATATTGAACTCGTATATCCTAAATCTGTGTTTTTTCAAAAAGGTGGAAGAATTAGAAAGTATTTTATTTGTTCGGTTCTTCTCGCTAAGATATTAATGAGAGAAAATAACAAATTTGTTTTCTCATTCCAAGCTAATCTATTTGCAATTTTAATTTCTAAAATATTTAATACAAAAATATTGTGTAGATCGAATTCGTCACCAAGTGGTTGGTCTAGAAATATTATAAAGAACATAATTTATAAGATTGGGTTCAAGTTAGCAAACACTTTGATTGTCAATAGTACCGAATTTAAAAATGAAATAAGAAAAAAATTTTCTGTCAACTCCACTTGTATTTATAATCCTTTAAATAAAGATCAAATTTTAAAAGATTCAAAAAGGAAAGTGAAAAAAATTTTTTCTAAAGAATATATAAAAATAATTCATGTTGGTAGATTAGTTGATCAAAAAGACCAATTAACAATTCTTAAAGCTATCAATGAATTAAAGCATTTATATAAAATCAAATTAGTTTTAATTGGTAGAGGAAAAAATGAGAATAAAATTAAAAATTATATTAAATTAAATAAACTTTCTAAATTAGTAAAAATTTTTTATAGCTCAAATCCTTTTGCGTATATTAATCAGGCAGAATTGTTTATTCTATCCTCTAGATTTGAAGGACTGCCCAATGTGCTTTTGGAAAGTCTAACTCTTAAGAAATTTGTAATTTCAAGTTCTTGTCCTACAGGACCTAAAGAAATTTTACTAAATGGAAAAGGAGGTTTGTTATTTAAACCTGGAAATTATAAAGATCTCTCTAAAAAAATTATCTTTTATATTAATAATAAAGTGAAATGTAAAAAAATGTGTAATCTAGCAATTAAAAATCTTGATAAATTTGATTATAAAAAAAATCTATATAAATATTTAAAAGTAGTAAAAAAGTATTCTTGATTAATGCAAAAAAGCTCTAAATTAAAAATATTCTATATTTCTGAATTAAATCTACCAAGTAAATCTGCTTATTCGATACATGTCATAAAAATGTGTGAAGCATTTTCTCAAATTGGTTATTCTACAAATTTATTCACTATCAACGCAAAAAATTCTACCAAAATTTTTAAGAGTTATAATGTAAAGTATAAATTTCAAATTAACTCTGTTTTTAATTCTCCATTACAATTGAATTTATTACTTAGATTTTTATTTAGTTTTAAAATTTTAATGAAAGACTTAAAAGATCAATCAATCATTATTTCAAGAAGTATCATATTTGCGTTAATTGCTTCAATTTATAAAAAAAATGTAATTTTAGAGCTTCATCATGAGATAACTGGTTTTTCTAAATTTCTTTATTATTTTTTAAATTTTTTTGGATTAATAAATAATTTAAAATTTATTTTTCTTCACAAACAATTAAGAAAACTTTACTCAGTTGACATAAAAAAAAATATAGTATTAGACGACGCAACAAATATTGATAATTTTGAATTAAATAAAAAAAAAAATTCAAAAACACTTGTGTTTATATAGGAAATTTTTTTGAAGGAAAAGGCATTGAACAAATCTATAGATTGGCAAAAATTAATAAAAAAATTTCTTTTCACTTATATGGTGATAAAAAATTTTTAACCAAAAAAAAATTAGAGAAAAATATTAAAGTTTTTGATTATATCGATTATGTAAATGTGCCTAAAATTTTGACACAATATGAAATTGCTTTAATGCCTTATCAAAAAAAAGTTAGGGGAAGAGGTTTAATTTGGTTAGAAAAATATATGTCACCACTAAAAATGTTTGATTATATGGCTTCTAAAATGATTATTATTGCCTCAGATATTTCAGTTTATAAACACATATTGGTGAATAATTTTAATTGTAAATTAGTGAAAGTGAATGATGATTTAAAATGGTCAAAAGTAATTCAAGAAACTTTAAGAAAAAAAAATAAAAATAAAAGATTAATCAAAAATGCATTTTTAACAGTAAAAAAATACACTTGGGAAAAAAGAGCAAAAAAAATAGTCAGTTTTTATAAAAATTAAATATGCTTAACAAAATAATTTTTTTAGTTTTTAGAAACAAATATCGTTATTCTTCTTTAGCAAATTTTGGTAAATCAAAAAGATATGGCAATGTTCTATTGATTTCCTTAGGAGGGAGATTTAAAGTTTTTATAGGTAAAATTTTATATTATTTAAAACTAGGAAAATTCATTTCTATTGATGGTGATCCTTTCTTTGAAAATAATAAAACCTCAATTAATCTGTGGTTTGGTGGGTCGAGTTTTAAAATAACAAAAAAATATAAAGGTTTTTCGAATAATTATGTAAATATAAATAATCCGGTTATATATAAAGAAAAAAAGATATTCCAAATATATCCAATCATTAAACGACAATCTCAAATTAATAGAAATCCCTCAATAATTTTTATGGGAGGTATTTTTTTTCAACCTAATAATGAGAAATTTATATCTTCTAAATTCCTAGATGATAATAATCAAAACTTGTTAGCTAATTTTGAATTAATTGATCAAAAAAATTTCTGGAGTGTAATTTCTTCGCAAGATGAAAGAACAAAGTTTGAAAATTATAGAATATGTAAAACTTACATAAGAGAAAAAATAATAATAGAAATTTACAAAAATTTTAAAAAGAATGTTTTTTTTTATGGAGAAGACTATAAAAATACTGGTATTCAATTTATAAAGCCTGTTTTCAAACTTAATAAAATCAAAAAAATATATAAAGGTAATATATGTATCGACACTGGATCAATTACTGGAAGTATTTCTCTTCACCCAAGATCGATCCAAATTATTGAAAGTGGCGGTTTGTTATTGCAAGCAAAACAGGAAGACTCCTTTAAAGTTTGGGGTGATTTAAGTGATGATATTATTTCGAATAACATAGAAAAACTTTTATCTGATATAGATCAATACTTTTCAAATGTTAATAGATCTAATGAAGTGTTGAATAAATTATTTAACAAGTTCCAAGATAGTAAAGAAAAAATTAATTTATTGTTGAACAGTATTTTTTAAATTAATTATTGAGACTTAAACATTATTATTTTTTTTATTCTCAGCCATAATTCTAAATTTATCACTTGATTTAAGCAATTCTTCAAATGTTCCTTGTGTTTCAAGCTTACCATTATCTAGTAAGAAAATTTTATCACAATCTCTCAATGTTGTGAGGCGGTGAGCAATTAAAATAATTGTAACCTCTCTATCAATATTATTTATAGAATTCATAATTGTATTTTCAGTTGTATTATCTAGTGCGCTAGTAGCTTCATCTAGGATTAATAATTTTGGATTGTGATAAAGAGCTCTGGCAATACCTATTCTTTGTCGCTGACCACCAGATAATCTTACACCTCGTTCACCTATAAATGTTTCATATTTTTTTGGTAATTCATCAACAAATTCTTGTAAATTTGCAATTTTCGAGGCTTTTTCGATCTTTTTGTTGTCTATGTTTTTAAGGTCTGTACCAAAAGCTATGTTTGCTGCTACAGTTTCGTCCGCCAAAAAAATATGTTGTGGTACATAGCCAATACAACGCTGCCATGATCTGCAATTATTTTTGTTTATTTCTTGTCCATCTACTTCCAATTTTCCTTTTTGTGGCTCAAGTAAACCAAGAATGATATCCGCAATAGTGGTTTTGCCGCTTCCAGTTGCACCTACGAATCCAATTCTATTTCCAACAGGAATGTTAAGGTTCAAATTGTTCAAAACCAGTTTAGCTGAATTTGGATAATTATAATAAATTTTTTTTAGTTCTATATTTTTTTTAAACTCAAGAACATTTTTTGATTGCAATAAATTATGAGTTTTTAAGTTTTTCATATCTTTTTCCAAAGCATCAATTGATGCACTAGCAAATCGTAATTGAGTTAAAGAATTGTAAATATCTTGAATAGCTGGTATCATTTTATATCCAGCAAAAGCATAGATAGCTAATAATGGTATTGCTTCATTAAAAGTACCACCTTTATAAACTAAGTATATAGATATTAATATCATCCCACCAAAGATACCAATTTCAATTAAAAAACGAGGAACTCTGCTTATAATTGCAGACATGGCAGAATGCTTAGCAAGTATCATAGCAGGTTTTGAAAAACGATTTGTATAAATTTTTTCTAAACCTCCAACTTTTATTTCTTTTACGCCACCAAAAGCTTCACTGAGGGCTGTAAAAATCCAAGAATTAGCTATCAGACGTTCTTCACCTATTCGTTTTATAAAATTTCTGACAGATTTATAAACCAAGCCATAAATTATCAAAAGTGTAATACTTATTACAAATGAAATTTTTGGATTTACTAATACCAATAATGAAAAAAGAGCAATGACAACAAATATTCTAGAAATCAATGTCATTAAAGAACCTAATCCTTTTTGAATAACAGTTCCAACTTCTGAAAGCACTGTCTTAGTTAAATCAGCTGTATGACGATTTAAAAACCAACTATAGGGTTGATTAAGGTAGCCCTCAACTAATCGTTTAGCAAAATTGTATTGGCACGCCATAATAAAGCGAGACATTATAAAAATTAGTAAAATCTTAAAACTCAGTGAAAAAATCAATAATAAAAACACAAGAACTCCTAAGAAAATAATAAATTCATTTGTATTATCTACTCCAAAAAATATGGAAATCTCAAATAATTTTTGAACAATTGAATTTGTTTCAATAATTTCTGGATTTGTTAATACAGCAATAAAGGGCATAATTGAGGCCACACCAAGCATCTCTATTAATGACATAATTAAATTCATAATTAGTAAGAGAAATGTGCGATTTTGCTCTCTTGGCGAAAGCATATATATAATTTTTAAATACATTTGCTATTATAATCAGACCTATAACATATTTATTACATTAGTAATTAAAAACACTAAAAATTAAGTTAATTTTACTAATTACCCTTAACTTAAGGGTAAATAATATATTGTAATTGTGACTAAATTAAATCATCTAAACTAAAATATCTAAATAATAAATTTTTTAATTTAAATTTGATTAAATTATATTGATTCAAAATTGTAAGGAAAATTATCCTTTTTTTAAAAAAAATAACCATTTTTTGATACTTAAACAAATTAAACAACATTTTATTTACACCAGAAAAATTTCTTTTAATGATCTGATTTTGAATTAGATCTATTTCATCATTTAATAACATATTATTCAAATTATAAAGTACTGGAATTGTTAAATCACTGGGTCTAGTAACTTTGTATCTATTCATTTTTAAATATTTATTAATTTCTCTTTTTATCACCATAAAATGGATATTTTTAAAATGAAGTTTTTTTTCTAAGATATTTTGATATTTTTTGTCTATAAATCCTTTATGATAAACAATATGATACATTAGGTTATAGATATAATCTTTTTGACTAGGTATATAACGACCTAAACGAAAAACTTTATTGTGTAATATATCTTTTTGCCATTTAGCATCTAAATATCCATCGCCAATAAATCTTACATCAAGTTTAATGACTTTATTTTTTACCTTAATGAAATTTGAAACTTTAATTCCATTTTCTTCAATAGGATCTCCTGAATTAGAAATAAAATTCAAATTCTTATTTTTATACGAATGACAATCTGAAATTCTTTTGAATAAGTAATAATCATTTACTAAAATATCAATATCGTCATTTTCTGAAAGTTGGTCCCTTAAAATTACATATTTTAATTTTTTAACTTTGTTCAATTTGTTAAAAAAATCTTTTTTACTATTAAATATGTTTTGAGCGCTTGTGAAATAAACTGCAGGATAATCAGCCTTAGATTTTGATAAAAAAACTGCATTTCTTTTAGACTCTTCAAAATTATCTGAAATATGAATCATACTTAATTTATTTTTTCTTATATTCTTTTTAAATAGAAATATTTTATCATCTACAATTTTTTCCTCTTTCGTAAAAATCATTTTATTAGATTTGAAGATTGGATTTATACTTCTGATAATATAAACAAATATATCATCCTTTAATTTATTGGTATTTTTATTAATATTCTTATTATAAAATTGATCTATCCAAAATACTTTATTTTTAAATATATCATAATAAAAATTTTTTCTAATTTTTATTTTATCAATTACAGAAATATTTTTATTCTCTTTTAATTTTTTTTGGATTTTACTGTCATATTTTAGTTTCCATACAACAAGAACTCTTAGGTCATTTGAATAAATTTGGTTTTTATTAATTGATAAATTTATCCTATTAACCGAATATTCATCAAAAAAAATTCTTTTTTTTAAAAATTTATTTTTTACTAAATCAGAAACTTTAATAGATTGAGCAAAGTCAATTAAAACCAATTTATTTTTATTTACTAAAAGATTGTCACATTTAATATCTGAATGAAAACAGTTATTTTTTCTTAAATAATATAAAATATTTTTTAATTGGTTTACCCAATCTTTTGGTTTATTTTTATCTGAAATTTTTTCACCTTCGTAAGAGATTGAAATTATGTAGTTATGATAATCAATATCTATAATTCTTGGTACAAAGTTATATTTCTGAAATTTTTTTAACCAAAAGATTTCGTTATAAAAGATACTTAAATTATTTACTGAAAAATATTTTTTTACTAAGCCTTTTGATATAGATATTGTCATTGTAAATTTTGATATTCATTTGATTTAATTATTATATAACTTTAGAAATAAAAATTATTAAGTTTATTTAAATGAAATATCTTAAATTGATAAATATATATAATAGATAGTATAATATTGTCATTATCAAATTAAAAATAAAAATGATAATTTTATCTCAAAATTATAGAAAATTTAAAAATATATTGTATAGGGTATTCTTATCCTTTTCTTTATTTTTGATCAACTTTGCAGTTAGTACAAATAGCCATAGATTAAGTGCTTTTATCATATGGTGTAATATTAGGAAACTAAGAGAAATAAGATCTCGCAAAAATAATACAAAAAAAATTTTAGTATTTCCTAAGAGCGGAGGTTATGAAGATTTAGTGGAGTCGTATAAGAGTCAAAAAAATCATAATATTCATTTTTTTTTACTTCCAAGAAAATTTTTAAAAATAATTTTTACAGAAATAAATAAGGCTAAAGATAAATTCAAAGATTCTAATTTGAAAAGTAGAGACTATTTTACAAAACCAAAAAATTCGAATGAAAAATACAAAAAAGAAATGTATGTTAAATTTTTAACTTCTTCATTTGAATTATTAGATAAATATTTAAAATTAGATGGATTTATAAGTTTTAATATATTTTATCATCCTGAAAAATATTTTGAGGAGGTGTGTAAAAATTTAAATAAAAAATTCATTATTTTGCATAAGGAATCTGTTTTTACTCCATATGATGAAATAAATATAGTTAATATATACAAGAAACATAATGAAAAATCACTAGCACACAAAATTTCTGTTTATTCAGAAAGTCAGAGAAAAATTTTAATTAAAAGTAAGATTGCAACTAAAAATCAAATACAGGTTAATGGCTGCCCAAGATCTGACTTTATTTTTAGATTGAGAAAGACTAAACCACAGAATAATGTAGTGGTATTTTATTTAATTGAAAGTAATAGAGTTACAAATCGTTTTTTTAATTTAAATAATAGTTGGGAAAAATTATATATCCAAACTTTAAGTTATCTCATTGAGTTTGCTAAAAATAATTCTGAAATTAAGGTAATTTTAAAAGGAAAAACTGGCGTTCATACCAAAAAGTTTTTTACAAAATATTCTTTACCAAAAAATTGCACATTTATAGAAGGTGGTGCAGGTGAACAATTTCTAAAAAATGCCTCAGTTGTTGTCGCTTTTAACTCTACTGTAGTTTTTGAGGCTATCTTGAGCAACAGAAAACTGATTATACCTAATTTTAATAATGAATATAAGAAAAAGAAAAAGTTTTTACATGTAATTAAAAATAAAAAATATTTTTCAAACTCTAAGAAAAATTTTATGGAAAAATTGAATATCTATTTAAATTTAAATTATCAAAACAAAGAATTATCTAATATTGATAAAAAAACTATTAAACATTACTTGGGAAATACTGATGGAAAATCAGGAAAAAAAGTAAAACAATTTTTGAATAAGATTTTAAATTGATTTAATTTTCTATAAAGTTAGTTTAAACAAACTTAATATAATTTTAATAAAATGAAAATATTATCAATTATTTTAGCTCGCAAAGGATCGAAAAGAATTAAAAATAAAAATTTAGTTTATGTAAAAAATAAAAAACTTATAGAACATTCTTTTCGGTTATCAAAAAAGTTTAATCAATTTGTTGACATAATGATCAGTTCAAATGATGAAAAAATCATTAAAATTGCAAAAATTTATAAAATTTTAGCACCATGGAAACGACCGAGTAATTTATCAAATGATGCATCACCATCATACAAAGCTGTAATACACGCATATAGTTGGTATAAAAAAAACTTTTCTGATGTAGATGGTATTTTTGTTTTACAACCAACATCGCCTTTTAGAAGTTTGAATACTATAAAAAAAATGGTCGGTTTATTTAAGTCTCACAAAAAAAGATCCGTTATATGTGTTTCGAAATGCTTAGAACATCCTGAGTGGATGGTTGATATTAAGAATAATAGATTGAAACCATATTTGTCAAAAAAATATTTTACATATCCATCTCAAAAACTAAGAAATTTATATAGAATAAATGGTTTAGGATACCTTGTGAATCCAGATGCTTTAATTAAAGAAAAAACTTTAGTTCCAAAAAACTCTATTTGCTACATTAATAATTCTAGAATTGAGAGTATTGATATAGATATTAAAGAAGATTTAGATCTAGCAAGAAAAATAAATTTTAAATTATGATAATTTAAGTTCTTTTTTAAGAATACTAGCAATATATTTTTGCTCTTTAAAGCTGATATTTGAAGATGGCAGACTAATTCCATTTAACCCCAAGTACTCTGAAACTTTACATTTATATTTTGAAAATTTTTTATATGGCGGCATTATACTCAACGGATAAAAAGTTCTTCTAACATCTATTCCATAATCTTGAAGTTTTTTTAAAATCTTTTCTCTATTATTTTTTTTTAAGATTATTGTATAAAGCCAATATGAATTTTGAGACCAATTATTAGAGGGTAAAAATTTCAAATTTTTATTATTTAAAAGAAGCTTATTATAATTTTCAAAGATTTTTTTTCTTTCAGAAATTAAATATTTGATTCTATCTATTTGAGCCGATCCAATTGCTGCTTGAATATTTGTCATTCTGTAATTAAAACCTACAAAATTATGCCAATAATTTTTTTTAGGTGACATTCCATGATTTCTTAATATTTTTGCTTTTTCAGCTAATTTTTTTTCTTTAAAAACAACCATTCCACCTTCTCCAGTAGTTATTGTTTTGTTAGCAAAAAAACTGAAGCAAGAACAATCACCATCCAGTCCAACTAATCTATTTTTATACTTTGCTCCCACTGCCTCAGCACAATCTTCAATCAATAAAATATTTTTAGATTTACAAAGTTTCTTGATTTCATCTATTCTTGATGGTTGTCCATAGATATGAACAATCATTATGGCTTTTGTTTTTTTAGATATTAACTTTTTGATACTTTTTAAACATAAAGTCCAAGTACTTATATCAACATCAGCGATAACTGGTTTTGCTCCACAGTTTACTATTGCGTTGATACTTCCTGCAAAAGTAAAACTAGGCACAATTACTTCATCATTTTTCGATATACCAATAGCGCTCATGCCTAGTTGTAATGCAGTTGTTCCACTTGATGTTGAAACACAGTAACCACCATTTAAAAATTTTGAAAATTTATTTTCAAACTTGTTAATGTAAGGTCCTCTAGAAGAAATCCAACCAGAATTAATAGCTTCAATGACATTCTTAATTTCTTTTTGACCAATGTCTGGTTCAGCAATAGGATAGTTTTTTGGCCTATCTTTTGTAGCAATGTCTACAATTATTTTTTTTTTGTTAACTAGTGGAATACATTTTACTGTAATTTTTGATCTAACAGCTTTTGGTTCTAAATATTTGAGTAATATTTGAATATCACTGGTTACAGGCAAATAAAATGGATTCTTATTTATTATTTTTGATCTTAAAGTTACTTTTTCAGGTAGTTTTTCCTCCTTAATATAATATCTCCTTATGTCACCATCAGATATTGATCCTATAAGTTTTTTATTTTTGTCAATTATAAAAACAATACCCAATGAATTCTTGTCAATTAACCTTATAATTTTGTTAATTTTGCATGGTAACTGTAAGGTTATATTTCTTACTAAATTGTCTTTCATCGTATCAATCAAATGTTTTAATAATTATGTTCAATTTTTTACGCATAGAAGTATTTTTCATAATTATATATGTTGTTTAATTATATTTAATTGATCTTTCAGAACTCTGTATGACTTCGAATACACTTCAATTGTATAATAATCTAAGTTTTTTTTTATATAATTTAAAAACCAAGATTTTTTATTAAATGGTTTATTGCTATCTGATAAAGAGTCATTTTCGCTAAAATGATAACAGCCAATAAATTTTTTTAATTTTTTTATTGCTTCTATTTTAGAAAAATTTTCAGTTTTAGAACTTACCTTTAAATGACCAACATCCATTAAAAGTTTAACATTTTTTGGTGCTTTTAAAAAAAATTTTGTAATTTCTGAAGGATTAGATAATAAAAATGGATTTGTACCGAATAATTGAAAATTTTTTTTAGTAACAACATTATTTTCAATCAAAATTAATATATTTTTTGATTTTGCATATTCTGAAATTTTTAAAACATTATTCTTAAAATTTTCCATACAATTTTTTCTATTTTGTAGTTTTGAAATATCAAATTTTTTTCCCAACCTATCTACTTTAGGGTCTAATAAAAATCCGGCATGAAAACTATAATATTTTGATTTAATTTTATTGGCTAGATTTATAGAATTAAATATATGTTTCATAGATTTATTTAGAATAGTTTCATTAGAACTTGCAGCATTAAGGACAAATGGGATTTTTGGAGGAGGAAAATAATTATGTAACCTCATATTGATAACTTTTTGTAATTTCAATATTTCAGAAAAATTATTATTAGAATATGCACCCCCTGAGAGTTCAATATTCTTGATACCACTTCGATATAATTTTTTTATTATTCTAAATGCAGGTTCTTTAAAACCCCCTGTTGAAATATAAATATTATTTTTCATTTAAAACATCTTTTATTTAAAGCTCTAAATTTTAAAACATTCTTCTTTAATTTTTTTCCAACAAATTTTTTTATATCAAATGATGTTAGTGAATTTGCGGGTCTTATATTTAAAATATGTTTTCTAGTTAGTTTAGTACCAGAATTCAAATTTTCTGCAAAATATAAACCTTTTTTTGATATATTAAGCATATCTCTTTCTTCAAGTTGAATAGCTTTATTTCTTGACCCTAGAATTTTTTCAGTGGTTCTAATATTTTTAACAAGTTCTTTTAGCTCCTTTGGGTCTGCAGACGCTTTATGATCTGGTCCTTTCATTTTTTTATTTAGCGTAAAATGTTTTTCAATAATTTGACCTCCTAAACCTACTGCCATACAAGATGTGAGGCTACCTAATGTATGATCAGAATAACCAACTACTGAAGAGTATTTTTTTAGCTCCTTTAAAACATTTAAGTTTACTGACTGATATGAACAAGGATAATTTGAAGTGCAATGTAATAAAGAATAATTTTTACTATTATTCTTTTTATAAATCGATAATGTTTTCTTGATATCTTTTATAGTAGACATTCCAGTGGAAATGATAACATGTTTTTTTGTCTTTGATATATAATCGTGAAGTTCAAAATCATGAAGATCTGCAGAGGCAGTTTTAAAGATACTTACTTTTAGTTTATTTAAAAATTTGGCACTTTGAACATCATATGGAGTAGAAATAAATTGAATTTTTTTTTTAGAGCAAAATTTTTTCAATATAAAGTGATCTTTTTCATTTAGCTCTAATTTTTTTATTAATTGATAGTGGTCCTCTTGATCCTTGGCACTAATTTTTTGATATGGAACTTTCTTTGTATTAGGTCTGACCAGTGTTGATGCTTTAAATGTTTGAAACTTCACTGCATCACAACCTGCCATTTTTGCTTCAATAATTAGTTTTTTTGCTAATTTAATGCTGTTGTTATGATTCACTCCAATTTCAGCAATTATAAAAGTTTTTTTCATTTTTTTAGAATTTTTTTTATATCTTTTTTAGTTATCATTTTTTTTTTATTATTAATAATATAATAAGGCAAATATTCGTCATTTAGATATGTGGCTCGAATTTTGTTTTTAATATTTTTTTCATTTTCCATAATTTGATAAAAATTATCCAATTTTTTCTTGTTATTATATGTTTTTGACCATCTTTCTTTCTTGGATTTTTTTATTAAATAAGAAATGTCTTTTTTATTGGTTATACTAGTTACAATAGACTTAAATTGTAAAAAAAGATTTTTGTGAGTTTTCTCTAAAGTGATTTTAAGACTCTCATTTCCAAACAACCTAAATTTTCGTACATTCAGTATTTTTCCAGAGTCAATTTTTTCATCCTCTATTAAATGTGCTGTACAACCAAAGTATTCATCTTTATTATAAATAGCATAATTTGCTCCTCCAAAACCTCTATACTTTGGAGACGAAGGATGAAAATTAATACATGCAATTTTTGCTTTATTAATAATTTTATTTTTAAGAATAATGTGACTTCTAAATGATAAGATAAGATCTCCGTTCCATTTGAATGATAAAGGTATTTTCTTTTTTTTTGACCTGTCTGACTCTATTATCTTAATATTCTTAAATTTTTTTCTTAAAAAATTTTTACATAAATTAGAATATTTATCCTTTTTTCTGCAGAAAAATAAAATTTTTAAGTCTAACATAATTTTAAACTTTAGACATAATTAATTGGAAATGACAATGCACTCTCATAATATTTTTCTTAAAATTTTATTGGCAGATTCATTAATTGTTTCATAATCAGTCTTAACAATTATTTTTTTATAACTTGTATTTTCATATTTAATTTTAGAATTATAGCCAATTAAATTTTTAATTATATTTTTTTTTGCTTTTTCATAAAGTTTTTTTGTGTCTCTATCAATTAAAGTTTTCAATTTACATTTTGTATAAATTTCAAAATAATCTTTACCAAATTTTTTGAAAGCAAAAGCTCTTGTTTTTCTTAATGGAGAAATCACTGAAACAATTACATAATCATATTTATATTGTATATCACTAACATATCTGATTATTGAAAAATTATTATTAGTAATTTCTCTTTTATTAAATTTTTTTATTTTATTTTTTTTTCTAAATAAATCACCATCAATTTTTTTAACTTTAAACTTTTTTTTTTTTAATTTTTTAGAAATGATATTAGCTAAAGTAGTTTTCCCTGCACCAGATAAACCTGTAAACCATAAAATTTTAGATCTTAACATTAAAAATTTTTATTTTTGTTTTATCAAAAGGGTTCTATCTGAAAGAAATTCACATTTTAATTGTTTTTTTATTTTTAATATTTTTTTTAGTTTATCAATTTTAATAAGTATTTTTTCTCTTTCAAATGAGTGAAATTTAAAGTTTTTTTTAATTTTAGACTCATTTTTAAATAATTTGTGCAATCTTTCATTAAATTTCATCATATTTAAACCCAACTTAAATAAAAACCAATTGTTTGGTCTTGATAAGTCCTTGTTTCCTATATTTTCCCAGATTTTGAGTATTTTTTTTGAAGCACTTTCATTTTCATCCACGAAAATTTTATTAACAAGTATTTTTGGAAGTGTTTTATTAAATTTTTTATTTTTTTTTAATTTTAAACTTTTATAAAAAATATTATTAACTTTTTTTGATAATTCTTTAAGTGTAGTTACATTTTGCCCTAGATCATTGGCTAATTTTCTTGCAAAATTAGCTTTGAAGGGAGAATAAGTGATTATTGGTTTATTAAAAAAAGTAGCTTCTAATGCAGTCGTACATCCATTATGTAAAATTGCAAAAGCATTTTTAATCCATAAAGATACCCCGTCATCTGCAATCACACTAACATTTGGAGTTTTTTCAAGTAAAAGCTTCCATGCTTCTAAACTTTCTGAAGGATGTGGACGCAGAACAATATGATAATTCTTATTTTGATGAGAAAGATATTTGATTGCTTCAATAAAATATCCTATTAATTTTATTTGTTCACTCTCTCTTTCTACTAGTTTCTTTAACATTTCTGGTTCTCTATCCAAATAGCCACCTCTTTTACGAATTAAAATTCTTTCATAAAATGATTGGACCGTTATACCTGCACCAAAATTAGAGGGGATTAAAAGAAATGGTTTATTTAAATCTTTAATTTTATTTCCCCAATAATCAGACAAGTTTGGTCTCCACAAATCTACACGAGGTGAGCCAGTCATATAAATTTTTTTTGTCTGATTAGGATAATATTTTTTCAAAGTTTTAAAATCCTCAGGTCCCCAAGTAAAAACTGCTGAAGCTTGTTCGATTGTTTTTTTACTATATCTGATTTTGGCAAATCTATTGTAACCATAATCAACTAAACCTCCCTCTTCGTCGATACTTGTAATTTTACACCCAGAATTAATTACTTTGCTGTGAATTAAGACTTTTATTTTGCCTGGAGTTAGTGATTTAGTATGATAAATGCCAGGTGTAAGTAATTTTCTCTGTAATCCTTTTACAATAGACCCTTGATCTGAGATAATAACTTCATGGCCCTTTGAAGAAGCTAATAAGGCTAACAAAAGTTTGTAATCCAGTTCTCTAGCAGCATCTTCTAAATTTAGGTATATATTCATTTAACCAAGAAAATTTACTAATACACTATAATTCAAGATTAACAATTACAAATTATATATCTTATTGATTTTTTAATTATGTATAATTTTGTTTTCCCAATCCAGGAAAAAGCTTTTGCTTTAATAGTCTTGGAAAATGACAAATCATTACAAAAATTGAAAATATATACGCTATTAAAGAAATATGATTTGATTTTGACAATTTTAATTTTCTAAATCCAGAATATCCTAAAGCACAATATATAGACCATTTGTCAGAACTCATCGATGCTTTTCTTTGATTTGTTATATCAAAAAAATACTTATCATCTAAATTTTTGAAATCAACTTCAAACGAAGTTTGTTCTTGTATTGCTCTATCTATATATTGAATCCTACTTTTTATTTGATTGATTTCATCTTCTCTTAATATATTTTTGTAGTACAGGTTGGGTTTGGGGTTAATACCGTAATTTTTACCTTGTTGAGAATTTCCAAGCCATTTGTTTCCACATAATGTTGGTGATAAAAGATTATTCTCATAATTTACTTTTAGTTTATCTGATAAAATTTTCATTGAGTCTGAGGTTTGTTCAACTAACTTTTCAAATCTATAAGTAATTAAATTATTTTTTGAATTAGTTTTTTCCTGCAGAAGTTTGATACGACTAATAGAAATCAGCCAAGTATTTATAATCGAATTTAAATCATAGGCATCAAATTTTTTTATTAAAAAATTTGGCGGTAATGGCTTAGAAAATCTTTTAGACCCAAAAAAACGCCTAGCAATTCTTGTTTTTTCTGCAGCTACATAACCAATACAATCTCTAATGGGAACTAATATAAATGAATTTTTAAACTCACTAAAATATTTATTAAAGTCAGACAAAAACAATCCATTACTGTCATGTGTCACAACATACTTGGGATTATTAAAATATGCTCCATTATCCCAACTTTCAAAATATGCTTTGTGTTTACCTTCAAATAATTTCTGATTTGATTTAATTTCAGAACAATATTTGATTAATTTTTCTATATAAAGTTTGTGATTAAAATTTGTTTTAACTGATTTTTCATAAAATGCTTTTTCAAGATAATTTTCTCTAATCCCAAATTTACTACTAGTTTCTTTTCCCCATGTATATGAAACAACTTCTTTATCAGCATCAAAATATTTTATTGGATTTATATTTTCATTAAAATCAGGAATATAGGTTGGTGTACCTGTTTTCTTATCCAAAAAACCATAAGATGTATTATCAAATTTAAAACCAACCTCCATAGGATATGAGGCAAAATCTTTATGACCATCGAATAATCTTGCCAACAAAGAGCCTCCACTTCTATTAATACCTGCAATAAATATAAAATCCATTAGAAAACTTTTGATTTATTCTCACATTGATGAATCATAATTTTTTATTTTTTTCAAAGATTGGCCACCAACTGACTTCTTTATCTTGAATTTCTTTGTTAATAATCTCATATATCATTTTTAAAATCATTCTCTTCTAATATTGATAAAGTATTTGCTCTAGAATTTTTTCTCACAAAAGCGGCATATAATAAACATATGTTTTTATTATTTTTAAAAATAATCTTTTTATTCTTTTTTATATTCGAATAAATAAACTTATCCAATGAAATTGGAAATTTAGATGTTTTGAAAATGAGCGTATTCATTCTTAAATATGAGAGATCATAAACTTTTTGATTATCTGTAAATATTATCAGCTCTATAGAAGGATTTGTGCTCAAAATTTTTTCAATTACATAACCCTTTCTGGTAAATACAATTATTTTATTTTCTTTTTCATTGATTTTACTTAAATTTTGAAAAAAAATATCTTTTGTCTTTATAAAATTATTATTTTTTTTACTATTTATTTTTTGATTTGCATGCAAATGATTAAAATTTTTTAACCAACTTATTATTTTTAAAAATTTTTTTGAAGTGGCAGTTTCATCACTAAGCATAAGATAGTCTACATTTAAAGATTTAGAAAAACTTATAGATATGATTTCACTTTTTGTGGGGGTGTTATTAAAAATCATAGTTTCTAAATTTTCAGTGGCCATAATTAATAATTTACCGTGATATTTTGCACATTTAGATATCTTAATTGATTGATTATATAAATTTGTATCACCTATCTCTGCAGCTAAATCACCTCTATCTATCATGATAATATCTGAACTTTGACAGATTAAATTCATATTTTTACAACCTTGATCATTTTCTATTTTTGATACAATAATTTTATTTGACTTATAGCGCATCTTAACCACTAGATTATGATCTTGAACATAACTTAATCCTATAGCATCAAAATTAAAATTTTTTATTTTTTTTAAAAAATTTAAATAAACCCTTTCTTGAAATTTATTATCGTAAATTGAAAATGGTATATTTAATCCTTTTCTACTTAGTAGAGTGAAGTTATCTTTAGATTTTCCTATAATGTAATTTTTACCTTTTGAAATAAATTTAAAAATAAATTTACCATCCGAAACTGAAAATGTTTGCGGATTTTTAAATTTTGGTAAAGGCTTTGATATTTGAATTTGTCTAATATTTCTCGTTTTTTTTTTTTTTTCAAAATAAAAAATAATCTTTTCATTTTTTTTTATTAATATATTTTGTGAATTTAAAGTTCTTGGTTTAATACCTGGTAAATCAATTAGAATTTTACACCTAGGATTTATTTTTTTTATTCGATTACATATTTTTTTATGCCAATCTAAACTATTGTGGGCACCATTAAGCCTTATAAATTTTGAATGTTTTACGATTTTTTTAAGGTTATTAATATCTTCAGAAATAGGGCCTATTGTAGAGAGGACATTTGTCATTTTAAATTCACAAAATATATTATTATTCGAAACTTTGTATAGTCTAATTATAGAATATGTAAGATAAATCGTAAATATAACTAATTATTAAAATATATTTATTTAAAATTTAATAATAATTATTATAATTTTAATTTAGATCTTATAATTTAAACCAAAACTAACATCAAAAATTTATGGAATTTTTTGTTTTTTTAATAATTTTTATTATTTCAATAATTCAATCCATCGCAGGTGTTGGTATTTTGGTTTTGGGTACTCCAATAATGCTTATTTTTAAATTTACCATTTTTGAAACAATGTTTTTTTTGCTTCCAATATCAATTATTTCGAGTTTTTGTAATTTAATTTTAATAAATTTTTTTTCTAATCATAAAATACAAATAGATTTCAAATTAATAAAATATTTTTCAATTTTTTGTTTTCCATCTGTCTGTATTGGATTAATTATAATCAAAAATTACAGCGAACTAATTAATTTTAATATACTAGTTTCTATGGTAATTTTTTTCTCGATAATCTTAAAAATAAAATACCAAAAAATATTTCTTAATTTAAGAAAAAGGTCAAAAAAAATCATTACGTTATTCATTGGTCTAATACATGGATTAACAAATTCTGGCGGAACACTTTTAAGTTTATTTATTTTGAATAAAGAAAAAAAAAAGATAGATATTTCAAGATTTCAAATACACTTATTTTATTTTTTATTAGCTCTTTCTCAACTTATTATATTATATTTTTTACAAGATTATGCTTTGGGTTTTCATATTAATATATTTTTTTTCTTAGCAATTATTATAATCTCAAGTTTAATTGGTAACAAAATTGCCTCAATGTACAAAGATTTAGTCTCATATGTAGTCTACGCACTTGCGATTATAGCTAGTTTAATTCTTATTTTTAAATAATTTTTTCGTACTCAAAGATTAATTTATTAAATCTAATTTTATTTTTAAAAGTCAATTTATCAATTATCTCATTGTAATTTTGATCTCTTTTTTTAAAATCAATTTTTCTTGGGCATCTCTGTTTTATAAGTTCTTTTTCTGTATTTTTTGTTTTCTTAAGTTTTAAAAATTTACAAACTTTTAGTAAATTCTTACTTGAATTTACAGTAAACTGATCAAAGCTTAACCTTAGAAAATTTTTTTTATTAATTTTTTTGATTTTTCTTATATTCTTATTAGAGATTTGTCTCATTTCCCATAAAATGCTAACTATTCTATTTTCATCATTTTTGAATTTTAAATATTCTTTAATTTTTTGTTTCGTATAAAAAGGATATAATCTTTCATTTGATTTAAATGATAAAATTAAGTTTCTTTCATTTTTATAATAATCTTCTCCATAACCTTTTTTTTTCCAAGAAGATAGTAAATCAACCGGATGCCTTTCTAAATTCAAAATTTTTGACTTTGGAAAAATTTCTAACAATAAATTAACTCCATATACCAAATCATGAAACATGGTAGGGAAAAAATTTTTTTTTAAAATTTTTTTAAAATTAATTTGATGATCATGTGAAGAAATTCTATTTCTATATTCATTCAATGAATGATGGTTTAAAACACTTGAATAGTCAAATTTTTTTAAGTTAACATTTCTTCCGATAGACAAATTGTAAAAGATTTCATTATATGAAGTTTTTATCAAATATTTAGCAACATTTTTTTTAATCAAATTTAATGAAAATAGAGCTATTGCTGTTTCTGCAGTTGAATTTAAAGTAAAATTTTCAACTTTTTTAAAAGTTGATACTATTGGACACAATAAACTCTTTCCCGACCTAGTTATTCCTGAAACAAAAATTACATTTTCGGTAATATTATTACACAGGTGTAAATTATCTTTCATGAAATGCACTTAATTTGATTAGATTTTTCCAACCTTTTTTTGAATTTAAATCAAAAGCTTTTAGTAAAGATATCTCATCAATATTAAAATTAATGGAAAAATTTTTTTTTTTTATTCGTTTACTTCCTAACCTTGCTGAAAAAATAGCTAATGTCATTAATTGAGTATTTTTCTAATTTGACTTATATTCAATTTATTTTGTTTATCAGAACTATATTCAAACCCTTTTTCAACAAATTTACCTTTTTCATTATTTATTCTTAAATATAAGTGCTTCTTAACTTTCACTTCAATAGTTGGAAGAATAATATAGAACTTTTTAAATTCTACAGTCAAATGCGATTCATCTACTGGACACAAAACTTCAGATATTTTCTCACCAGGTTTTAAACCTATTATTTTAATTTTTATATTTTTACCCATTGCTTTAGCTAAATCGATAATTTTTAGTGCTGATATTTTTGGCACAAAGATTTCTCCACCCTTCATGTTTTTTAATGAAAAAATAACAAAATTTATTCCATCTTGAAGTGATATTATAAATCTACTCATATTTAAATCTGTTATAGGTAATATGTTTTTTCCCTCTTTAATCAGTTTTTGAAAAAATGGTATTACTGATCCTCTTGAACTTAAAACATTTCCATATCTTACAACTGAAAAAATAGTTCCATTTTTACCTGAAAGATTATTTGCTGTGATAAATAATTTATCTGAAACCAATTTAGAAGCTCCATAAATATTTATAGGATTAACAGCTTTATCAGTTGATAATGCGATCACTCTTTTAACTTTGTTTGCTATTGCTGCATAAATCACATTTTTTGCACCATCTATATTTGTTTTAATGCACTCCTGGGGATTATATTCTGCATAATTGACATGTTTTTGTGCTGCGGCATGAATAACAATGTCCATTTCTTTGAAGGCTATCATTAATCGATTTTTATCTCGCACATCCCCTAACAAAAATCTTAAACACTTATTTTGTTTTTTTATCTTTGGATAATTTTGACTCATTTCATGTTGTTTTAGCTCATCTCTTGAAAGTATAACTAATTTTTTTGGTTTATAATTTTTTAAAATATGAGCAACAAAAGCTTTTCCAAAACTTCCTGTTCCTCCAGTAATTAATATTTTTTTTTTATTAAACATTTTTTTTTGAAACTATTATTACATTGTCTGCTATGTTAATCAAAAATTTAAATTTCAAAAATTTATGCATAAAATTTAATATACCATCAATCATTCTATATAAATTATTAATAAATCTATTTTGGTGAAAAAGCAAAAATGGTGCACCAAAATCAATAATTGGATTTAACCCATTAAACTTTAAATGTTT
>MDSZ01022882.1_pt1 | contig 30971 bp, 22 predicted proteins | sample 811201 | NCBI WGS metagenome assembly MDSZ01 (sample SAMN05326647, study PRJNA326480) | marine metagenome | isolation source: seawater | place: Indian Ocean: North | collected 2010 | reverse complement strand
GGAGGAGGAGGAGGAGGAGGAGGAGGAAATAACGCGGATTTTACGGATATGTATGGGAAAATCTTGGAATCGTCGTCGTCGGGAGGAAGCGCCGCGGCTTTGCGTGAGTATCCGGAAGTGTTGGTATTGGACGTGAGAGGGATGCACTGCGGCGGGTGCGCGGCAAATGTGAGAAAAGTTTTAGAAAATGTCGCGTCTGTGCAAAGCGCAAACGTGAACTTAGCGAACGAAACTGCAGTGGTGAGAATTGCCGTGAGACTAGATGAGGAGGATTTGATGGAAGCGAGAAGCGTAGGAACAAAGGACGCGGCTGATTCTTCGGACGCGTCGTCATCGGCAGCACCAACGGTGAAAGCTGTAAATGGGGATATAAGCGTACAAAAAATTATCGAATCAATAAAGAACAAAGCTAAAATCGAAGGCGATAAACTCGCCGAGTTAGTCACGGCATCTGGTTTTCCAACAACGCTGAGAGATAATTCCTCCTCGGACGAGTCTAGTGGCGATTACGATCAAGGTATGCAAAGAGCAAGAGAAAAGAGGGAAGAACGAATTAAGCGCATACGAGAGTCAACGAAGAAAGTTGCCATGGCATGGGGGTTAGCATCCGTGTGTCTTTTAGGTCACGCCGCACATTATTTAAAGATTCATTCTCTTGGTTTTTTGTGTAAAACGCAAACGCATGTAGCGCTATCGCTCTTTGCGATGATTGGACCTGGACGCGACATTTTAACAGATGGTTTCAACACTTTTAGAATGGGAAGACCGAATATGAATTCTTTAGTTAGTATGGGTGCGATCGCTTCCTTTGGAATGTCCTCGGTAGCAGCACTAGTTCCAAAACTCATGTGGCCGACATTCTTCGAAGAGCCAGTCATGTTGTTGGCGTTTGTTCTTCTGGGTCGAGCCGTCGAGGACCGAGCGAAATTAAAAGCCTCGAGCGATATGAGCGATTTGATGAATTTAGTACCGTCGACGTGTCGCTTATTGCTCTCAGAGTCGTCCTCTTCGTCAAAGTCACCGCTATCGAAAACGATTTCCGTCGAGGCAATCAAACCGACGGATATAATTTTGATCTTACCTGGAGATAAAATTCCAGTTGATGGTATCATCGTGAACGGCACTTCCTCTGTCGATGAAGCCGCGCTTACTGGTGAACCAATCCCCAAGGCAAAGAGGAAAGGCGATTTGGTATCTGCCGGAACGATTAACTGCGACGGGGTCCTCACAGTCGAAGTTTCAAAATTTGGTTCTGAGACGACGGTCGCTGGTATTGTGCGCATGGTTGAATCCGCTCAAAATAGACAAGCTCCAGTTCAGAGACTAGCTGACGATATTTCCGGTGTTTTTACGTATGGGGTTATGGCAACATCTGTGGCAACGTTTGCGTTCTGGTCTACGATTGGAACGAAAATTTTCCCCTCAGTTACAGCAGCGCTGGGAGCCTCAACAGCAACCGTGAATGCCCCAGTACTAATTGCAGCGCAATTAGCGGCTTCGGTTTTAGTAGTTGCCTGTCCATGTGCGCTGGGACTCGCTACTCCGACCGCAGTTTTAGTCGGGACGGCGTTAGGTGCACGCAATGGTCTCTTGATTCGAGGCGGAGATGTTTTAGAAAGAGCGAATGACTTGGACGCTATTGTTTTTGACAAAACCGGAACTCTTACTGTAGGCAAACCAACGGTTGAAAGGTTGACGACGTCGAATTGGACGAACGAAAATGAAGTTTTAGCCCTCGCCGCTGCGGTGGAGCGAAATTCAACGCACCCATTAGCGGTTGCGATGAATAAGAGAGCATCTCAAAACGGCATCAAAACATACAAGTGCGCGGAGAATTCTTTTAAACAAGAACCAGGATTAGGTGCTTTTGGAACTGTAAATGGGAAGAAAATCGTTATTGGAACGAAAGAATTCGTTGAATTCTCATTAAAATCGTCATCTTTCCCACCCGAACTCGAAGATGCTTTCACACGTTCGAACGAAAACGGATCAACCACGGTGTGCGTCTCTGTCGATGGTAAAATGGCTGGAGTTTTTGAGATTCGCGATAAACTTAGACCAAACGCCAAAACAACAATTGAGCGACTTCAAAAGTCGAAGAAGAAGAACTTTGAAATCATCATGCTATCCGGAGATCGTCAAGAAACCGCAGATACGATCGCAAAATCAGTCGGTATTGATCCCAAGAATGTCTACGGAAATGTCCGTCCGGAACAAAAAGCTGAGTTTGTCAAAAACTTGCAAAAATCTGGTAAATGCGTCGCTATGGTTGGTGATGGGATCAACGATACTGCCGCATTGGCCACATCAAATGTTGGGATAGCAATGGCTTCTGGTGTAGGCGCTGCTTCCGAAGTTGCATCGATTGTTCTTCTTGGGAATCGATTACCACAGGTTGTGGATGCTATCGATTTATCCACAAAGACGTTTGGTAAAATCAAACAAAATTTGGCGTGGGCGTTCGGCTATAATATCGTGGGTATTCCCATCGCAGCTGGTGCGCTCTTACCTGCCTATGGACTCGCACTCACTCCGAGCGTTGCTGGTGCCGTGATGGGCGTGAGCTCCATCGGCGTGATGGTGAACTCGTTGCTTCTACAACTCGAAGGACGAAAATTTTCCAAAGAAGATAAAGACAAAGATATTGATTAGAGAGAGAGAGAGAGAGGGGGCGCCATTATTGTAAACACACGCGCGACGATTAGTTTATCATGAATAGTCTAAACCGAATTGAAATTAAACTTGCTTGAAATATTCCCTGGAACGTTCTTCCACTTCCTTCAAATATTCTGCCTGCACTCTTTGGGCATAACTGCCATTCGTCAACCCCAAAACAACCTCTTCCATTCTCTGTTGGAGCTCTTTCGTAAATGCCACTTCCCCGTAGCCTTCGTTAACTAACTTTTGAAACACCACAGGCCAGTCATCTGTATTCGAACAGCCCAACAGCTCATCTAGCGGAGCCTTATTCTTGTTCAACTCCCTTGCAGCGTATAGTTGTAAAAACTTTTGCAAAATGTGTACCATTCCGTCCAGTTTATCCTCGTCTGACTTTCGAATCCACGCGTACGCCGTGTTCAACATCCCTTCATCGACTGTGCAATTCTTAACTTCCGCTTCCATTCGTTTCAACGCGTCTGCCTTCAACGGCACGTCAAACTCCATGGTTGTTTGATCCGCCGCTGCGGATATTATGCGTTGCAACTGTTCTGAGGACCGATCGATCGTCTCTTCCGCTTTCTTTAGCGTCGCTTCGATAATCTTCATGCACTTCGACATGACGTCCGTGATCGCGTCTTTCTCTTCGTCCGTGTTGACGTTATCAATTCTCGAGGCCATTCGTAACCACATCTGTTGGTCAAACGCCATGATGTTTTCTATGCACACTTTTTGCAACATATCGTCGCTCTCTCCGTGTGCGTTTAAGAGTTGATTGATTAATCCATCTAAAGCGGCCACGTCGGACATGTTATTCGCCGCGTTGCCGTCTGCTGACGCTCGGGTTCGGTGGCGGTGGCGGTGGCGGCAGTCGAGTCGTCTGTCGTCGTCGTTCGTGGTCCCGACGCTCCTCCTCCTCGTCGCCGTCATCGTCGTCGTCTTCGTCGTCGCGCGAGATTTCCAAGACTTAAAAGACGACGACGCCGTTCGGGTCGACGCCGCGTTCACCATCGCTCGCGGGGAAGACCACGTCGTCATCGCTTTCCTCCTCGAGGTTCGCGGCGTTTGTTCTTCCTCTTCCTCTTTTTTGTGCGGTTGGTCGACACGATTAGTAGTAAGTGGTAACTCAATACTAAAAGTCGTCGCGTTGCTTTTTGCCGTAAAACGCCTCTCATAAAGCTCTTTTTCTTTCAGAAGAAGTCGTAAAAGAGTGGATAAAAAAGGCCATCCAAATACTAAAACACCCACCCACACCACCTATGGAAAAACAAACACAACAAGTCTTTTTTCTTCTCTTTGATGCGAAAGGCAGGAGCAAAAATTATCATTTTTCTTTTTTGTCTCGTCACACTCAAAGTCGCCAAAGGCGCTTTTTGTGTGTTGTAACAACCAACCAACCACTTTTTATACTCTTTTATTATTATTGCTTTTTGGATAAAAAGGTGCTTGCGGGGGGGGGTCGTTGGGTGAGCGACGAACGAGACGACGAACGATGGAGAGAGAGGAGAGCATGTACAACAGAACCCGAGACGAGCCGTCGACGCGCGAGGAGAACGAATACGAACGAACGGACGAAGAAAAACTGGAGTTCGTGCGGGCGGTATGGCGGGACATCACGGAGGGTGCGCAAGAATTGGTCTCGCGAGAACCTCTTTTAGGAGGATTGATTTATAGCAAAATATTGAACCAACAGACGTTTGAGAAGTCGTTATCGTACGTGTTGAGCTCAAAAATCGCCAACGCGCAAGTATTAGCCGGCCAATGGCAAGAGTTGATGTTTGAAGCCATTCAAAAGGAACCAGTCATCTCCTATTCTGCGGCCACAGATATTCGTGCATGCGTGGAACGCGACCCAGCGTGTCCAAACCCAACACATTGCTTTCTCTTTTATAAAGGATTCCACGGGTTACAGACGCAACGAGTGAGTCATTGGTTATGGGGACACGAAAGAAAACCGTTGGCGTGTTACATGCAATCGCTAGTATCGGAGAAGTTTGGGATGGACTTGCATCCCGCCGCGATGTTTGGTCGAGGAGTGATGATTGACCACGCGACGAGCATCGTCGTCGGGGAAACCGCAGTCATTGGAGATGGGTGCACGTTGTTTCACGGAGTTACGTTAGGTGGGACTGGGAAAATCAGGGGTGATAGGCACCCAAAGTTAGGTAAACGTGTCGTGGTTGGTAGTAATGCGAGCATATTAGGAAATGTAAAAGTAGCAGATGATTGTAAAATTGGCTCAAGCGCAGTGTTGGTGCACGATGTGCCTCGAGGAACGACCATAGTAGGAACGAAAGGCAAAGTGTTGAGCGGAAAATATGGATCAGCTCTCAGGTCGAGACTTTGAGGTGAAGATGAAGGAGAAAACAGTACGAATAACGACTGTGAATGTTGTCCATTTATGTATGTATTTATTTGTCTTTCATCAAATAAAACTCTTAGCTAATTCCAAATCGTCATTTGGCATGGATGCGTCCATGGCTCCACCTTCTAAATGCTTTTGCATGTTTGCCATCTCGCTCCTCGCCTCTCTATTTGTCGGTTCAAACCTCAGAGCCTCTTCGTAATCCATCGCGGCTTCTAAAAAGCTGCCTAATATCATCCTCGCTTTCGCCCTTCGCAAATATGCCTTTACGTATTTACTGTCCATCTCCAACGCTTCCGTGCAATCCTTCTCAACTTCTTCCATCGTGCCCATTTTCAGATATACCAAAGCTCTGTTTGCGTAATAAACCGGTAACTTTTTCTTTTCAAGCGCTTTGTCGTACCACGATATCGCGTCTTCGTATTTACCTTCTGCAAATGCTTTGTTTCCTTCCAATTTCTCCTCTTCGCCTGGGACTTTCGGAGCTGGATTGCTTTTCATCAACTCCGTAAGGACGTAGTTCGGGAAGTACTCTTGCATTTGCACGGAGTATTTGAAAGCACACTCAAGAAGCATTTTATCGGTTTGGAATCCTCCAAGGAGAGAAACCGAGTGCGGCCCTTCCGCGTCAGGATAGCGTAAAGGAATGGTAACTTGCGGTAATCCACAAAAGGAAGCTATCGCTAAAAACTGGAACGTTTTCATTCTGCACGATTGTACTTCTTCCTCCGAGCGTCCTTCACGCAATGGGGCGACGCTTGGGACTGTCGGAAAGATCAAAACCGTTCCGTTATCCATGATTTGGTCCATAACTTCTCGGATTTCACCTCTCACTTTCATCAAATTTTCGTAATCCTGCTCGGTTATTTTCTTTGCATTTTCGATGCGTTGCGCGGTAAATTTTCCTAAACTTCTCGTCTTCTTCGTGATGGTAGTATTATTATCTCCATCCTGTTTTTCAAGAAACGCTAAAAATTCTTTCAATGCTTCATGAATCTCAAAACCCATTGTCGCGTGCATCTTGTCCCTGATCAGCTCTAAACCCGTCTTACCACTCGTATCCGTTCGTAAACTCGGACATAACATCTTCAATCGTTCACCTAGATCTAATTTGGAAACCTTACCGGCGTATTTATCGTCGTATCCGAACGCTTTCAAAGCACTGGCTACTGCCGCGGAACCTTGCGGATCGGCCAGTTTCATCAAATCGGTAAGAATAGCAAACTGTTTCGGTTCTTTGATGCCGTATTTTTCATCGTCCGCGGGATTTAACAGCACGTCACCGACATCTTTCAATATTTTCGAGCCTTTCGCAAACCATCCGACGGTATCGAAAGTCTTAGCAAAATCTTGACATCCCGACGTTGAAACCATCCCGTGGGATGGTCGAAAGCCAAAAACACCGCAGTACGCTGCCGGTACGCGCACAGAACCTGCACTATCAGTCCCAATGCCAAAATCGCACTCCCTCAGACTTGATGCAACGGCAACTGCAGATCCTGAGGACGAACCACCCGGTAATCTCTTATCTGCAGCTGGATTCATCGGCGCTCCGTAGTGTTCATTTTGGCCATCGATGGAGTAGGCAAGCTCGTCCATGTGGGTAATACCAACTAAGGAAGCGCCATTTTTTAGCAATATGTCCACTATCGCTGCGTTTTTCACTTTTTTGTCGTTGTTTCCGCTCCTGCTGATGTTCTTCTTCGCTTTCATAAACTCTTTCCACTTCGGTGAGCCAAACCCGCACGACGAATCCTTTTTGTCTTTCCTTCCACTCACTTCGAAGATATCTTTCAGGACAAACTTCAAATTGGCTAATTTCCGAATGGCGTGTTTATCCGGCGGCGGAGGACACGGAATGTTTACGATCTCCACGAATGCCCCACAATCTTTAATTTTCTTGTGCTGATCGTCCTTTAATCTCTTTTTCCTCCTTTTGTTTCTTATTTGATCGAAGAGTAAAGCCAGGATGAGCGTGCACGCGGAAACGGCGATTGAAATTTGGGACGAAGAGAAACTCATCGCACTTCTTTTGTTTCTGTTGTCCTTCCTCTTTTCTGTCTCAGAGGAAGAAGAAGAAGAAGAAGAAGAAGAAGAAGAAGAAGGTGAACGAGGAGTGAAGGTGATGGAACCCGTAACGTTTGGCTCCCGATCGTCGTCTTCTTCTTCTCGGTTCATCGTGAGTTTACGCGTCACCTCTCTTTTTCTTGTTTTGCTTTTTCGCGTTTTGGAGTTCTTCTTTTCTCAAAGAAGAAATTCAATGAACTATTTTTTTCACTTTTTGGCTAATCGGGCAGAAATGCTCGTGGTAAGCTTCAAATAGACCAATATTGATGTCCGTATACTATTGTCATCGATGAAACCGTGTTTGACGTGCATCCTCAGATGCATATCCTAACCACAAAAAAAAATCATTAAGGAAAAAATTCTAATTCTACCGTATACTTTGTTTTCCCGATATATTATTGTGTGTCTATTAATTAACATATATTTATTCATCATCTATTCTTTATAATTATCAGTAAATCTTGGGAATTGCGTTGCAAAATATTTTTTCTTCCAATTTATAAATAAATAAATGAATAGATGTTTGATTTTTCATCGTTTTCCACCGTATGCTCATTAGTACTATATGAATTTTATTATTTTGAATAATTACAGAAGTTATAATTTGGAATCAAAGGAAAGATTACTAGAATATGGCCGATTTTAGAAATGATTTTGGAATTAATATTTGGAAAAAATAAAATATTAATTTCTACTGTAATTCCCCGTAGTTTAATGTAGTTTAAACATGAATTATTATTTTATGTTAAATTTGTTATCTCTATGATAGAATAGATTTGAAGAAATATACCTCGTTCGGGATAAATTTTAGACAGAAACAAGAAGAAATGAAAAAAAATAAGGAAAACAAGGAAAAAGAAGAAAAGACGTGTGGCCCAAAAAGTTGAAAAAATTACACAACAGTTTTCCTTGCATCTTTTGCTAGTGAGTAAGTAATAAATTCACACACACACCTACTGTCGTCCGAAAACTCGTGCCCCGAATTCAGACAGCCACTCTCCCTCTATGACTGAGACGTTTCTCGCATACAACTTGTTCGTTCGTATTAATTCGTTGAAGATGATGTAGGAGTGAGAAATCCCGATGGCTTCTTTCAATGTCTGCTGGTTCTCTCTCGAGGAAATGTTGTGAAACATGGTCGAGCTCGGATGTACAGAAAGTCTATTACCACCAATCAAAGTCATGAACGAACTGTTACTACCGCCACCATCTGAAAATTGCTCCTTCTTTGCCGCGTTCATGAAGAATCCAGCTGTTAGCGCTTTACGTATCCGAACCGACTTGTTTTCTTTTTCTTTTTCTTCTTCGTCTTCTATGTCCTCCCAGTCTTCTATGTACCCAACGCTTCGACTCAACTGCTCTTTGATCTTCTCCGCTTTATTCATCGCTCGAAACGAAACCCCGTGGCTTTTACACCAATTTTTCTTTCCATTTCTAAAGACTTTTGAATAATCTAAGTATAAATTCAAAAGCGTCATGTGGTCTCCTGTTTTATGTTTCGCCACTTGAATTGATTTCCCTACAAACACATTTTCTGTGCTTAACATTGCTAAAATCGCAACAATCTCCTCGGTGCACTTTTGTTTTCGACTCTCGATGATACATTTACACGCCATCGGTTCTAACGGGAACTTGCTCATTTGTCTCCCAATCTTATTCAACTCGCCTTTGTCATCCAACGCACCGAGTGAATACAACAGTTCTAAACTTCTCAACAAGCCTTCCGTGCTTGGTTTGTCTATGAAAGGGAAGGTCAACACATCGTTCACTCCCATGGCTTTGAGCATCAAAACGACGCCAGCTAAGTTCGTTCGAAGAAGTTCTGGAACAACTTGTTCAGACAAAGAAAACAATGCATCTTCCGTATACAATCGATAACACTTCCCAGGTGCTTCTCTTCCGGCTCTGCCACACCTTTGGGTTGCTTGCGAACGTGCAATCGGGACAACTTTCAGCTCTTCTACGCCAGATTTCGCTTTAAACGTGCGCATTTTCGTCAACCCGGTGTCTATAACGTATCGAATACCGGGAATCGTAAGCGAAGTTTCCGCAATATTCGTTGCCAAGACGATTTTACGCGTACCTTTGGGTGTTTCTTCGAAGACTTTCATCTGTTCCTCCGGAGGCATCGCTGCGAAAAGCAAAACGACATTGAGTTGTGGATGTGTATCTTTCCCTCGTTGCATGAGAAGTTTTCCTAAACTTTCGATTTCCTCTTGACCAGTGAGAAACACCAGCACGTCACCTTTGGTATCTTTTTCATCCTCGTTTATTTGCATCACCGAGCATAACGTGGCGTCGATGTAGTCTTCCTCTGGTTCCTTCAAATAAAATGTTTCCACCGGGAACGTTCTGCCTTTGATGTATATAATCGGACAGCCTTCGAAGAAATCAGAGAACGAAGAGGCGTCGAGCGTTGCGGACATGATGATCAGTTTTAGCGGAGGTGGAGGTGGTTTCTTCTTTCTTTTTTTTCTATTGTTGTTATCGTCGTCGTCCCTGTTCTCGACGTTGTTATTAGTACTAGCAGTATCATTCGTCCTCCGTTTTTCTTGAATCGCTTTCAGCGTCCCCAACAAGAAATCCGTCTGCAGTGTTCTCTCATGCGCCTCGTCGACTAAAATTACCCCATATCTCGATAAGAGCGGATCGTTCAATGCTTCTCTTAGTAACATCCCGTCCGTGAAAAATTTGATTCTCGTTTGTTCGCTCGAACAGTCGTCGAAACGAATACCATACCCGACCAAATCGCCCAACTTCCCTCTGGCGCCTATTTCTTGACTTACTCGCTTCGCCACAGATACCGCAGCAACTCGCCGCGGTTGCGTCACGGCAACCATTGTTCCTTTCTCTTTGAAACTCGTCGTCGTCGATGATGATTTGTTGTTATTTTTATTCGTCGTCGTCACCATCCGCTCATACACAAACTGTGGTATTTGCGTCGTCTTCCCGGATCCGGTCTCGCCCAGAATAATAACCGTCTCGTTCTGTTCGATGTGCGAGACTAATTCCTCTTTGGACGCATAGATTGGAAGATTTTCGCGTTGCCTCTGAATCGTTTCTCGTTGTTGTTGTTGCTGCTGCGAAGAGAATGTCTTCATTGTCTGTTGCAATACTCCTGTGTCATTCACTCATCTCGGCGAGCTTCTCCTTCGTTTCTCTCAGCAGTTCCTCTTTCGTGGAGAGATAAAAGACGTTGCCTCTTCGTTTATACACCTGCGAAAGGAGGAAAACAAACGCAAAGCAGAAGAACGCGCGGGCGGCAAAGTGAGTCTCGCGCGTTCCAGTTTCGCGCGGCGGCGCGCGGATACAAAAGGACGAGACGACTTGAGACAAAAAAGCGATGATTTTGGTGGTGGTTAAAGTTGGCTTTACCTTTCCGTTCGCCGCCTTCGTCGAGGACGGCACGCTCTCCAGTTCTCTTTGCACGACCCTCAGAGTGCTTTTTTCCAACGTTTCTTTCGCGCTTCCGTCCTTCTCTCGTTCGTCGTCGTCGTCGTCGTCGGCGGCGGCGGTGGTATCCATTTGAATAATGCCCCCAAAACGCGCGCGATTGACTAATGAATGAATGCAACAAAACTCCTTTCTTTTTTTCTGTTATTGGATGACGACGACGACGACGAGAGTTTTTGTTGGCATTTTAAGGGGGGGGTCGCCTCCTCTCCTCCTTTTTTTTTTTTGGAGAACCCCCAAAAAAACGCCTCCAAAACGCACTCCTTCCTTCCTCCTTATTACAAAGTAGGGACACATTTTTGACATATAATTCTCTCTTCGTTGTTGCGTCTTTGCCACGATGCTGCGACGGGCGTGCGCAACTCTGATACGACAGAGGACGCGAGGAGGAGGAGGAGGAAGAAGAAGAAGAGGAGGAAGAGGAGGAAGGGTGTTTTCGGCGCAAAGCGCGAGCGAGGAGGAGGAGGAGAAGGAGGAGGAGGAGGAGGAGGCACTGGACGAAGCGCGAGAAAGGCGACACTCCGCCGCAGAATCGTCCACATCTGCGTCCACAATAACTTTACAACTGATCGCGACGGACCGAGAGAAAGCCGGACGATTGTCGGCAAATAAAGCGCGGAAAGAAGGTTTAATCCCATGCGCCGTATTTAAGCACGGAGAAATAGAAACGACGAGTCAAGTGTGCGCGGTGAACGAGAGAGAGGTGGAAAAACTTTTGCGAAAGTTTACGAAATACGGTTTGAGGACGAAACTTATCGATATCGTTCTGGACGATGGGAAACGGACCGTGAAAGCGATTCCGCAGCAAATACAAATGCATGCATATAAAAATCAGGTGAACAACATCACATTTATGCGAGTCGATCCGGAGACGATCGTAAAAATACCGATACCGGTGAAACTGATTGGCCAGGAAGATTGTCCGGGGACTAAGTTAGGCGCGTTTGTGAGTCACATGAGGAAGACGATCAAGGTAAAATGTCGAAGCGATCAGATTCCGGAGGCGTTTATTGTGGACGTGTCGAGTATGAATATCAAAGATAACATAAAGATTGCCAATTTAGAAATTCCAGAAGGGGTTGTGATTTGCGAAAACGACGTGGAAACGCCGATTGCAAAAATGGCGGGAAAATTGAAGAAATCTTAAATAGATCTATAGCGCATAAATTAGTTGTGTTTGTACCACGTATTCCAATAATACGTACGTGTAGGTAAAAAAATAAGATGTGTATTGTATCTCCCAAATTAATTGTATCTCCCAAATTAATGCTATCTATTCGTGCTGCTCTGCACTGCTAACATGTATCTCTTGGTACATAGTTTCCAGTATCTCTCTATCCCTCTTTCTTCCTCTTTTTCTATTTTCTCTCACGCAATCTCCATCGGGTCGTCCGTCGTGTTTGGTTTCACTCTCGGGGTTGACATTCCATCGGTAATTGATCCAAAACCTTTGTGAATCTGGTTGGATAAAGTTTCGAAAGATTTTTTTGTCAAACTCGTCAGTTCGCACACTTTCCTCTTGAACTCCTCGAAAGATAATCCATCTCCTCTGAAAATAATCGGTCTGTTTTCCTTACTTTGTGGAATTTGCAAACCTTTCTCTTCATTCTGCTCTTTTTGTTTATGCTCCACGCCTTTGGCGTAATCGCTTTGATCATAATTTCCGAAATCTTCGAGATCTCTCTCCATTGTCCTTGTCAGCTGTTCCAAACGATTTTCAGCTTCTCCCTGGACATATTCGTAAAACTCCTTCTCTTGTTGAACTAATTTCGGCGATCTTTTCGTAAATGGATTGTGTTTTCTCCAATCGGCGTCTACTTCCTCTTCGTTATACGCATAGTACGCGTACGCGTATGTCCACTTCAAGAGCTTTCGGCACTGGATGATTTGTTGCTGCGCTTCTACAGCAAACGTCATTTCTCCCGGGCTAGCGCCGTGGTTTCTTCCCACATCGTCCAACTTTGTCGCGATTACAGTTTCCAAGCTTTTCTTTGCTCGATTTTCTGCGTCCTCGTGCGACGCCCAGCGTTCGTGATAGTGCGTGTATCTTTCGATCGCCATGCGCGCGCGTCTCTTCTTTTCGTTTATCGCTCGTCCCTTTTCACTCATCTTCGTTGAATCCGACGAGTCCGTCGTTCGGAAAGCGTTGCACGAATAGTAGCCACCGGTAGCTTCACTATGTTTGCTCCACGGCTCTAAGCACGTCCAGCAAAAATCGTGTCGGCATTGCGAACACGTCATGTGCATGCACCCTTGATTCTTTTCAATTGGTCTTGAGCACTTTGGGCACGGTTTCGTATACGATAAAATCCAGTTCTGGTTTTCGGATTCCGAGCTATTCTTGGCAATCCACAGCTTCGCGATGTCACATCTCACGGGAGCATGCTCGTCTTCTTGACATTTCCAGCAAAAAACTTTCCCACATTCGCACTCGCACGACTGAATCTGATCGAGAGTCAAACTGTCTTTGTTCTCCAGGAGTAGGAAACGATCGCACCCAGCGGCCGGGCAGTGCTTCACCGCTGAATTTTGCTCCATAAACTGTTCCAACTCGAACACGTGGTACTTTGCGACCTTCTCCGCGTCGCCGAGAAAACGTAAAACCATCTCCGTCGATACTCTCTTCCCGCATCCGGGATCCGGGCAGCGCACGTCTAAAATCCCAGTCTTCCCTTCGTGCAACTTCGAATCGCAATAGCCTTCCCAGCACTCCACGCAGAAAGGATGCACCTTGCACGACGCAGTCGCCAACCTATCCACGGGAAAATCCTCGAAGCAAATTCCGCACCTCACCTGCGTCCCTATCTGCTTTCGTTCCTCTTGAACAACTGCTACCTTTGCCGATTTTTTTGCCGAACGCGTTGTCATTCTTCTCGTCACCACCGGCGCCGCGACGACAGGTACGGGTTCCGTTTTCTTCTCTTTCTCTTCCATCGCCAACCGTAACACGTTGTTCTTTTCTGCCTCCTTTTCCTCCTCCTCTGTTAACACACCCAACTTTCGTTTCGTCCTCTCCTCGTCGCCGAAATACGCGTCATGTATTTTATTCGTCTTGGCGTCAAAAGCGTGGAGCAAATACCGAGCCAAATCTTCTTCGCAATATAGAACGGATGTCAAGCCTTCGATAGCTTTTTTATACGACTCCTCGGCTTCTTTGCGAGTGTACACGCGGAACAGACCCTTTTGTTGACGTTTCATTGAGTAACTCATTTTGTCGTCGCTCTGTCTTCGATTGGTCGTTTCGAGTCTTCTTCTTCTTCGTCGTCGTCGTTTCAAAAAGTCTCGTCAAACTTCTTCTTCTTCTTCTTCTTTTCAAACTTTTCTCGACTCGACAATATCGAATCTCGCGAAAGGAAGAAGACCGTCGAGAACGACGAAAAGGAGGAGTTCGAGCAGAGAAGGGGCGAAGGGAGAGGGAGGGGGAGGTGGAGTGGCGCAAACGCGTTCGAAGGAGAGAGAGAGAGAGAGAGAGAGGAGGCGCGTAGCCGCTTGTTTTGAGAACAATGACGACTACAAAGAACGCAATCGATTTTTAACTGTCTCGTTTTTCTTCTTTTCATTGGATTTTTCCAAGAAGAAAGAGCAAGAGGTCAAAAAGACAGGGGAGGTAAAGCGTTTATATACTGTAAGGTTCGACTTTCATCAGGTCATTACAAACAAAATTTAAGCGCTAAACTCTATCACCGAAAGCAAAGAAAACCACATCGCGAGGAGCTAATCTCTCTCTGAATGTGCGTACTTCTACTCTTGCTTCTTTCTTTCGACGGGACCAGCTTCTTCGTCTGCACCAACGTGGCTAAAAAACAAAAGGTCGAGGTTGTTTTTAAGGCTACAATATTCAATATCACTCTCTCTCTTTTAGATCATCTTGTGATCAACCTTCACTCTACCAGCGATACGATCTAAATCTCTCATACCAGAAGCCGTGATGACTCTGCCCCCCTTGCCGTCCTTTTCAATGACCCCCACAGATTCGAGCTGCTTCAACACCGCTCTCGCCACAGAACCCGAACCAATCGCGCGGTGGTGCTTGTTGTGACCGTTGTTCTTGGAACCAGAGTACGACTTTCTCAACGCTCCAACGCCCATTCTGCCGTGAACGTAAATCTTTCTCGCAGTAGAGGCAGCTCTGATGTAAAACCAATCCGGGTCGTACGGGGCGTGCTCTTTGTAAGTGGCGGTTTTGACGATATCAACCCATTGCGGGACTTCCATCTGTTGGAGTAAAAAGAAATAAATGGGTGAGTATTATGCAAAACAAGTATCAAAGTGAAGGATTCGAGCGAGAATGAACGCGTTACGCCTTCGCGCGTTGGTGTCCGAGCGCGCGTTCGGTGAGAGAATTTTCCGCCTCTGGAGAAGAAGGGCTTCCTTCCTCGAAAACAGAGATTCTCACGCGCGCTTAAACACGCGATCTCGAACGCGCAAAGCGCACAAATTGATCACCATAGCATTTATGAACAATCAATTCATACGATTGACTCGTAAACACATCTAAAAGCGCCCAGAAAACGACACGATACGGGTTACAAATCCGCGATTTTCTCATTTTTCCCATCCCGCTTCCGAGTGTGTACGGTGAGAGAAAGGAGAGACCCCAATCATCTCTCGTTCTAAAACTCATCGAAACGCGCGGTTTCAGCGACGCACCTTGCCCGAAGATCGAAAGTATTGCGCTAAGGAGATGACGAACTCATTCGCCGGAGCATCTTTCACGGTTCTCGGCGCGTTCACCATGTTTTGCAGAGAAATAATGAGGAATTTGAACACACCCACACCACAAGGAGGGGGTGGGGAAAGGGAAAGAGAGAGGGCGCTTTTGGTTTTTTCCTCTCGTCGTCGTCGTCGTCGTCGTCGTCGAATTTTTTTGTCCGACGACATTTTTTTTTAATTCTTTGGTCAAGACAAAAACGAAAATACGACCACCGAGATTGAAGACAAAAACACACACCCACTTTTACGTTACGGAACGACGACGACGACGACGACACACACCACCACTTTTGTCATGAAGAAGGCATCCGGAAAGAAAACGACCGGCGCGAGGCGAACCAACGGCGGCGATGGCAACCCCGGCGACGCCAAGAAGAAAACGAAGAACAAGAAGACGAAAAAAGAGACGAAAACAACGGAAACGACGGAGGAGAAGGGCGCTTTGATTCCCGAAAATATTTTCAGTCTTTTTCTCACCCAAGGGACTTTGGATATACTACTATTGTTGACCAAAAAAGAAGAAGAAGAAGACGACGACGAAAAAGACGACGACGACGACGACGACGAGAGAGAAGGAAAAGAAGAAGAGAAACCCCCGTCACAGTTACTAGAGGTGAAGAAATGCGAGGTACTCAAAGACGTTCGATTCCGCGGAGCCATCTCAGATTTTTATTGTTTGAAAGAACAACTGATAAAGGAGGAGAAGAAAAACGAAACGGTTTTCAATGGAGAAACGTTTGTTTTGCGACGGAACGAGGAGGATAAGTACGGCGACGGTAACAATTTCGAACTCGCATTGACTGCGGAACTAGGCGAAATGTGGAAGGAAGAAGCCGAAGAGAAGAAGGCCGAGGAAGAAGCGAAGGAAAAGAAGACGTATATATTTGAGTACGAGCCAAAACTTTGGGTAGACCTCGGGTCGGCGTTGGAGATGGAGATGGAGAAGAAGATTGAAAATGAAGAAAACGATGATGATCATAATGATGTATATCAAGACAAAGACGATGACGATAAGGATAACGATAGCGAGACGTTTATTGCGCACGATTCCGGTATCCAAAGTACCGCAGAGTTGGAAACTAAAAGTACTCAAGTTTCGCCGACCACTCGAGTAGACCAATATTTACAATACGAGCCCAGAACGTACGAATCTGACGGGGTGGATTTAGAGCACGTTCTGAACTCTAAAAAGCTCGAGTTGTTCTTGAAATCGTGCGAACCATACGTGGAAGAATGTTTGAAGGAAAATGAATCATATGATATTCTTCGGACCGAGATCGAATCTTTAATGATCTAATCTTATTCGTTAGTTCTTGTATTAATTACTCTAAGTTATCGCTTTATGTCTGCGCGCTTCCTTCTTATTCCATCGCATCAGTGCCTCCATCTTTACTTTCGCTTTCCTTCTCTTTAACTTGTTCTTGAATAGCCTTTAAAAACGTGCGCAAGTCCGCAATCGGCGAGTTCGTCTCTGCCTTCAATCCAAACTGACCCAAATCCATTTGTCCACTTTGTAACGCCTCCGAAAACCGTTCCAATTGCGATTTAAACTGTGGCGTTTGAACCAACTCTTCTAAATCAGCCGTTTCTCTGTGCTCTTCCGGCAAATGTACCAATAAACGATCGCGCACTTCCTTGTTTCTCAAAATCGGGCCCACAATTTCAGGCTTCAAAATGTCTCTTAAACTACCACCAGTCTGTTGCTGTTGCTGCGGAGTCTTTTCTCCGAAAGCTGGAACTCGAATTCCAGACATAGTCGCAGCCATCGCGGCAGCCATTTCAGACGCAGTCGCGCTCATTCCTTCCCCACCCGAAAAAGCAGTAGTGTCTTTCTCCTTTTGCGGCGCTTTTGGCGCCGTGTTCGACGCTCCCACAAATGGCGTCTCCATGTCCATCTCTGCGTCATTTTTCTTTTCTCCTTGTTCCTGTTGTTCTTGTTCTTGTTCTTTTTCTCCTTGTTCTTGTTGTTGCTGTTCGTTTACGGGCGTATCTGGTGGCATTTGCGACGCCGCAATCGCATCTCTCAACTGTTGTTCAAAGTCTGGTTCGTCTATCGATTGTTGACCTCCTCCAATTCCTCCACTTTGCATCGGTTCCGTTTGATTCAACGTCTCGTTCAGTTTCTTCAACAAATCTTCCTTCGCTTTGTCGTCCCCTTTCTCTTGGAACCAAAAGTACATGTCTCTCGACGAGTCTTCGATAAATTTCAACGCGAAACAGTTTGGCTGTTTCATCATTTTGCTCAAACACTCTTGCGGAAATATGATGATATCCTCGCTCGGTTCAAAAGGTGTCGACGGGTTTCTCTCCCCGTATTGCAATCGAGTCAATGAATCGATCCCTCGAACGACGCGTAACTTCCCTTTCGTCGGATCTGCTTTCATTTTATTCTCGATTTTGTTTAATCGTCCGCAACGAATGACGCACAAGACTTCTTCCCCGTCCACATCCATCGTGTCTTCTGCGGACTGTTGGCCTCCCGCGTTGCCGAAGAAATTTGGCAACGCTTCCATGACGAGATTAGTAGTGCTCTTTTCTTCTTCCTCTCTCTCTCTCTCTCTCGTTACGAGCTCTCTGTTTCAGCGACGACAGACGACGTTTCGAGCTTTTGGAGATTTTTGAAAAGATCTCGTTTATTTCTCAGGTCAAAAGAGGTCAGACGAGGAGAGGTGCACATCTTACTTGTGTTTCTCGGCGTAAAACAGTACGGTCACTCTTCCAAAATTTATATATATAGTTATCTGTAAAACATACAACTTTGCTCTAAGGACTAAGTTCTCTCTCTCTCTTCTCTCTCTCTTTTTCTATGAAGCTATACACACAAGTGCGTCGTCCTTCGTGTGTGTGTGTGCGCGCGAAGGACAACGACAGCGCCTCAAAGGTACACCCTGGTACACGTATTGATGACATAGGCAATACCCTTTCGGCGACTGATTACTTCACTTTGTTGTGCTTCTTGCAGAACTTTTGGTTGCGGAGAAACTTCGGGTCCATGCCCTTCAAGGATTTCTTCGCGTGTTTCTTTGGCTTTTTGATGCCTGTTTTAGTAGTTTAGGAGAGAAGAATGAGTGTCAGTGGTGGTGTTTACAAGAAGCGAGCAGCTAAAAGGGTTAAAAAATGCAATACGAAACGCGCTGAAAGAAACCCATGGAACGATGCAACGACCAATGTAAGAACGCGCAAACGCTTTTCATTACATGCATCGCCCACTCGAGGCGAGATACTCGTCGTTTCGGTTTCGCAAGCGCGTCTATTTCCCCGAAATCACGCCACAAAATGAAAGCCCGGCAAAAGCGCTCCTCTCCCCAAGCATTTGCGATTCCGCGCAATCGACCCTGGCGAAACTTCCCACGACGCGACGCGTAAAAAGACGCGCGACTTTTCTCTTACCATTTCTGTGCGCTTTATACGACTGATTGTGTGCCGTGTGGTTCGTGGACTTGGCCATCTTGACTTTTCTATTCTCTCCCTACGTTGATACTCTACTACAGTGGCGATGATTTCCTTTCGGAGTCCGTCTTTCTCTCAAAAGACTTGACTCGGACTTCTTTTTTTCTTTTTTGGGAGTCGTCCTTTTTGTCTTTTCTTAGAGACGACGACGACGACGACGAGAGAATTGTTTGTTTTTTCTTCTTGGTTTTTAGGGCACAAGTGACAAGAGAGTGTGAGGAAGGAAAAATTTGTGTACTAACACGCGTGTATATACGAGACCACCGAAAACCACTTCACAAGGAGAGAAGAAGAAGGACGACGACGACGACGGCGCAATTAATTCGGAGGAAGAGAAAAAGAACATGAAAGGCTTCACCATCCGAGGCGTCGACGTCGCCAAGGGAAGGGGAAGAGGGGGGCAAGGCACGGGCGAGACGAAAGGTGGTGGGAAGAGGAGGAGGAAGGTCGATGTCCCATTCTCTGGCTTCTTCGCGGTCATCGATCCGACGAGACTGAACGAGCAACTCCGTCAGTTTCAGGACAAAATTCCGAAGCAATTCGTGGACAAGGACACCGGGAAATTCAAGTTGCCCGATTTCAAAGCGGCGTTAGAGGAACTCAGAGAAGAGAGACAGCACATGGAACATCATCCAGATCGGAAGAGATTATCCTCGGTGGCGGACTTTTTCAAGTACACGGAAGAGGAAGGTATGTTTATTATTGTTACGCGTTGTTCCATACCATTTCTTTTTCTTTCTACTTCTCTCTCTTTCTTTCTCTCTCTCTTTTGTGATGTGATTGAGCAACACGTGAGAAAACAAAATAAAATTCTAACAGAAGTCTTCTATTCTAAACAATAGGACTCAAATTCTTTGAGGAAGAAATAGACGTGTCACAGACTGGGAAAGTGACCTTGGACGACTTGAAGTTTGTCATGCGGAGAAGGAAACTGCCCAACTGGTATGCTAAGAAATTCTTCGACCGAGCGAAACCGAACTACTTTGCGCGGTCGTTGTCGTGGGAAGATTTCAAAGCTGTTATGAACGAACGCGAATCAAAAATGTTGAAAGCATATAACTCGTTATCAGTTGGAAGATCGGGGATGTTGAAAGAAAACGACGTGAAGTTATCCTTGGCAAAACTCGGATTACCGGCGACGGATGAAAACGCAAAGGCTATGTTGCGACACATGGCTCTGAGCGGGAACCCAAAATTTATTTCATATGGGCAGTTTAGAAACTTTATGATGTTATTGCCTCAAGATGTGGTGGCTATGGATTCCGATCCATCTAAAGTATGGTTTGAAGCCGCAACAATGGTAGAATTTGCAAAACCACAAGGTTCGGGAGGGACATTTTCGATGGCGCTGAAAGCCGCCTTAGCCGGAGGGTGTGCCTCGGCCATGTCCACGTCCACATTACATCCAATAGATACGCTTAAAACGAGACTCCAAGCTACGGTTGGAAAAGGTCCTGGAATGTTTGGGATATTAAAGTCAGTTCCAAGAAATCCAGCCGGGGTGAGAACGTTGTATCAAGGAATCGTGCCGTCTGTCACTGGGAATTTCTTTGGGCACGGCATGCGCGCAGCGACGTACGAAATGGCGAGATTAGTTTTTGGCCCATTGACACTGTTGCCGTTCGTTTCTGAGATTACGGTACAAGGTATGTCTGCCGGTGTGGGGACGTTAGTAGGTACGTGCGTGAGAATCCCGTGCGAGGTGTTGAAACAAAAGCTTCAAACGCAACAATACACGAATGTTTTCGCCGCAGTGAAAGGCGTCACAACGAATGGGCCAAGACCACTATTCTCTGGAACCGCCGCAACGCTCACGAGAGAAATTCCGTTTTATATGATTGGTATGACCGCTTATGAGCAGTTCAAAGTTCTTGCTCGGTCAGTTAAAGGGAAAGAGCTCTCTTCGCACGAGTTTATTGCCATCGGCGGCGCCGCTGGTGCGGTTGGTTCCTTGTGCACGACGCCGTTCGATGTGTTGAAAACTCGAGCGATGACTGGGCGAAGTCCCGTAGGCGAGGCGATGTTAGTTACCATAAAAAATATTCTTGCAACTGAAGGTCCAAAAGCTTTGTTTAAGGGTGCATTATTTAGAATCGCATGGATCGCGCCATTAGGCGCGATGAACTTTGCTGGATACGAACTTGCAAAGAGGGCCATGGGTGCCGAAGAAGAGTCGATGAGTGGTAGCAGCAGTAGCAGTAGAAGCAGCGGCACCGCGAAAGGCGAAGATGACTTTGTTGTTTTGACAAATGAAGACAAAAGTAACAACTACCCGAGCGAGGACGATTTTGGCGACTTTTTCGATGACGAAATTAATGATGATACTTATCGAAAGAATAAATGAAAGAAAGAATAAATAAAAACATAGCTTCTTAGCCCCCAGAGTTGTTTACCTTGACTACTAATACTACGTGTACGATATGTGTATTCTTAAAATCTAAATATCATCTAAATCTATAACATCAGGATCTTTCTCGACAGGAGGCGGGGGCGGGGGAGGCGGGGGAGGATATTGTGTACCCATCGGAGGCATTCCTTGCGTTCCTGGCGGCGGTAAAGTAAACGGCCCAGCACCCGGAACTCGATACCTCGTCATCGAAGACGATGAATACGGTTTATTCCCAGAACTATCTCCTCCCGTGTCTAACTTAAAATCTAACTCTAACATCTCCAAAATCTGAACCGTTTGCGGGTTCCTTTCGACTTTTTCCGGAGGTGGTTGTCTCGCTTTTACGCTCGCAACGTGCGGTGAAACCGTTTCCACAAACTCAGGCAATTTTATCCCCTCCATTTTATTCCTCACAAACTCCGTCGAGCTGGTTAAATCTACCGATTCCGGGACTCCATAGTCCGGAAGTTTCGCTGGCGCCTTTGTGAACGATTGAAAAGCATGGTTCGCTTTCGTAATTGCCAACCATTCCATATCTAATTGAAATCCTCCATCCGAACTTTTTTCGGGTAAATCAATGACCTGTAAGAACTGCCTATTCGGTGCGTGAGGTATACACTTATCCAAGGCTAGAAAATGCGTCGATGCTCCGTTATCATGATTTACCGTCGCTTCAAATTTTACATGCAAATGCGCCGAAAATGAATACATTGGTTTCAACTGTTTCAAAATTTCCATCGCAGGAACCGATCCTAACTGATTCTTCTGTATATCTTCCCTTAGAAACTTCTTCTTCCTCAACAAATCTTGAACATCTCCAAACTTTTCAATCCCCCTCGGCCAATCGTGAGACAAAAACACGTCAACTGGTTCCCGAATCTGTTTCAATTTGAACACATCAAACTCTCTCACGTGATACGCCGTTTTCACTTGCTTCTCCTGCGTATACGGCGGTCGTTCGTAGTGCCCTTTCCTGTAATCGTACTGTTTATATATCCCAGACAAACCAGCTATGCGCAAATCACCAAATTTAATGCATCCAGAATGTCCCAAATAGTAAATATTCGGTGCTCCAAAACCGCCGTAGTACAGTTCCCACAAGTAATTCGACGCCTCGTGATTGCCTCCGATGAACAAAGTTGGGTACGGCGCTTTCAACTCTCCGCTGTAGTACTTGTAAAAAGTCCCCATCTCGCGGTATTTAATCGGCACCGACATGCATTCCAGGTCTCGCTTGTTCCGTACGGCTTGAAAATCGCCGCAACATATCAACAAGTCGATTTTGATGTCTTCTTTTTTCTCTATTTTCTCCATGGCTGCATAAATGGTTTCCAACTCGCCGTGGCAACACCCCTCGACGGCAATCTTCATGTTCGATTCTTCTTCTTCTTCTTCTTCTTGTTAGTATTATTATTTACGACGCAATGCTATGGGATCGAACGTGTTTTGTTTGATTTGATTCAACCTATGCACTTATTATGACGAAAGAGTTTATGAATTAACGAACTTTAAGCAGAGGAGCTTTGAAAAAGGTGAGAAGAACTTACAAAAGGACACGATAAAGTCGACGGCAACAACAACACGCATAGAGACGGCTTTATATTCTTCTTCTAACAATAAGTAGTTGCAAACGCGGTTATCATTAATCACAGTATATATATAAATATATAAGTGTGTGTGTGTGTGTGTGTCTAAGTCTCGGTCAACTCAACAAAGAAGACACGAAGAAGAAGACACGAAGAAGCTCAGAAAAAGACACGCCAACCGCCAGAGGTCTTCTTCTTCTAAGCGAACTTGTTTTGAATCAATCTGTGGACGTGACAGAGAAACTCCACATAAGACATCCCTGCGACGCTTCGATCCTCGATTAAGCGGTTATAAAACAACGTTTCCATGGAGTCGTTTCGTTTCAAGATGCGCATGCGCATATATCCAGAGCGGGCTTTACGCATGGCATTGATAAAGGCGTTCATGCGTTTGTTTCTTTCGTTGGGTAAGTTTGGTGGAAGCATAGATTGTCGAGCATCGAGTTGGTCGACGGTGTCTACGCCAAAGACTTCTTTTAAGCGGTCTTGCGGGTAATTTCGTCCGACCCAAACGAGAATCTCGCTGCCATCTTCGAGAAGGTATAAGCCGTCACCGTCAAGTTTTTCAGCGGAGAGCCATTGACACGGTGGGAATGGTGGAAAGACGTCGGTATTACCAGTACCACTCGCTTCGTCGCCATCGTCATGCTTCTGCTTTTGGTTCGCTTGGAATCCATCGTCCTCCAGGATGAAGTGCAAGGGAAACAGTCGTGGATACACCGAAGGTGTCGTTTCAGACGGATCGCTTTTTAGCATTCTAAAAAGCCAATGCGCGCGATCGTCCGCGGAAGCTTCCGTTCGCAAACCGTTTGATTTGTACATGCCAATTGCATACAGCGGCAAAGTCTTCAACGCTTCTGGCAAAATGAGTTGCCCGGAGGCGTTGTTGGAGGCGCAGTATTTACGATATGCGTAAAGCGAAGATACGCATTGCGCTAAAGCGGCATCTTTTGCGGCGGCAATTGTGTGTTTCCCACCCAAAAGGGTATTCGCAGCTTTCCGAACCATGAAACAGGTTTGTGCATCTAAATCTGCATTTCTAAATAACGTGCCGAGAACAGACGTCACCGGTAATGCGAGCGTGTGAACGCGAATTCTACGCTCTCCATTCATCGTTGTGTACAACAAGGCGCACTGCACATACGCTTCGGCTCCGTCTACTAACTTGTCTTCGTATCTTAAGTTGACCATGATTGATTTTTCCCCATCCAAGACAGGTAAATCAACATCCGTCGGCGTGCGTTTGCAGAAATAGCCACCGTATTCGGCGACACCTAAACCTTGAGAAGCTCTCACACGCATAACCGCTTCCATACCTTGAGGCCGCAAAAAGTTCCATCGCAAATCGTTCAACATCTGTGCAAAATCTAACTGAACGTTAAAGTTCGGGTATCTATATAACGTGCCGCCAGTTGTTCTCGTCAAAACGCCTAAAGTTGCCAAATCTACAGGTTGCGACCCGCACACGAACACGTCGATGCCGATTTGATATTCCGCAGCTTCCACGGCGCAATCTTGATAGCACTTCTCTGCTGGTTTCATAATTTTCAGAGGCTCCTTTTCTACATTCCCAGAGTGTGTCCGAACTTCGAGTTTACCCCATCCTCCCGAACACATCGATCCGAGAAAGAGCATAATTTTCCCTCCCTTGTACTTCAAAGCGTCGATGGCAGATTTGACAGCAGCGCCGCTTGCCACCGCGGACGGGCGCGAATTCGCAAACATATCCGGAATTTGTTTCAATAGAGTCTTAATTGCGTCTTTGTTTTTGTTCAAATTCACGAGTAGATCTTTTGGCAAAGGCGCGTATGGATCGTCCACATCTGGGACGATGAGCATTTTCGGCGTTTTTGTCACACCATTCGACGTAGTTGGTTTCTCATTCTCTTGATTTTCATTGCTTGTATCGTTGTTCCCATCGTCTCCACGAATGGCGTAAAAGTGTACGGTGCCATCAAATGTGGCAATTCCCACGCTCGCGGCGTCCCCGCCTTGAATGTTATCCAAAGTTCTAGAGATGACCTCACAGGCCGATACTGTCACGCCACTTTGAACCGCCGACGGACTCGCATCGATAACAAAGAAATAGCTCGGCCGCATCGGCGCTCGAACCATGTACTCTTCCGGGGCAATATATTCTACGCTTCCACGGCATAATTCTGGACGTTGCATCCAATCTTGCCTTTTCCCATCTGATCCTAAAGCACACGCATATTCTCTGGGACATTCACTCACATGCGCACAAAAATTACACGCGAATCGGAAATGATCCACCCATCGCATTCCAGGGTTCACGTACGCTTTACATCTCAGACATCTCACGGGACCCATTCCTCCATTATCGACAATCGGAACTTGAACTTCGTCATTTTTTAACGTTGCCAATGGATTGACAAACACTGCTAATGGCATGCCAGATGTTTGTAATAAATCGGATTGATTCGGAACAACGCTCGTCGTTGCTCGAATGAACCTTGGACTCGCGTTACCTACATCTCTTGCCATATAATTTGAGGTCGCACCTGGTGGATGCATCGGCGCGCCCGTTTGTGAATTTCTAGTATCAAAAATAGTTCGTTCCGCGTGCGGGTCGTGTGGCGGTCTCGGAATCTGCGAAGGATCGATTTTAGAAGCCGCAGACTGTGGTGTTGGCTGCGGTCCATACTGTTGAAACCCTTGATTTAAACTATGCGGTGCTTGCGGAGGATTATATCCGCCACTCGGCATCCCTTGCTGATAATGTTGTGGCTGTTGTTGCGGTTGTCCTCCATACTGAGGTTGTTGCGGAGCGGTTGTCGTCTCAGGATACTGCGGATACGTCCTCGCACCAACACCACCGACATTTGCTTGTTGTTGTGATTGCTGATAGCCTTGCGTCGTCGTCGTCGTCGCTTGCGGCGTTGGATTCGGGTATCGACTGCTCTGCGATATTCCTCCCATTGCTGGTGGAGCGGACTGAAAATTCTGTTGTTGTGAAGGTGGTTGACTCATCGATGATGACATCGATGGCGGGTGTTGCTGAAGCCCAGGCTGAGGATAAGAAGAAGACGCTTGTTGTTGTTGTCCTCCTCGAAACCCAGTCGATGAAGGCTGGTGCTGTCCACCGCTCTGTGATGGTGGAGGTGGCGTCCCACCTAAATGCACGCGCGGAGGTGCCTGCGGGTGCGCGTGCAAAGGAGAGTTCCCTTGTTGTTGCATCGTTGGAGGGGCAGAGGGATGCGATCCAGCAGGTCCAGAAGGAGGAGCGTTATGTTGTTGTTGTTGCTGCTGCTGTGGGTACCCTCCATTCATCGGCGGTGGGCCCGGTTGATGATACCGAGAAGGTGGTGGTGGATTCATCTGCTAATCGTCGATCCTCGTCTTCGTGTCCGTTTGTCTCTCTCGAAAGATTCAAATCGATTCTCTCTCGCACTTTAAAAACACCACCACCAAGAACACGCGGGGGGTTTCACCTCTCTCGACGCCGCGAACAAAAAGCGCGAGAGAACAAAACCGCGCCCCGGCGGCGTTGGGGCGCGTGGCTTTTTCTCCTTTCGCGGCGTTTTGTCCGTGGTGGTGGCCACGAGAGTCTCTTTCCTAATTAATCGTTTCGAAAGGAAGAGGACGTTTTGAGACAATTTTTCTTTTCACGAGACAGAAGATTGAATTTGCGTTTTTTTTTGTCTCGTCCTTTCTTTCCTTCCTCTTGTTGTTCCTTTTCCCAACACCATTTTTTTTTTCCAAACCCATTTTTACCCTCCCCTCTTTTTGTTTTTTTTTTGGACGTGTTGGTGTTGGTAAAAATGGTAAAAATGAAATTAAAAACAAATACTAGTGTTTGTTTGGTTGTTGTTGTTAATTCACACGAGGGGGGGGAGGGGAGGGGGACCTTGACCTTGACCTTTCTGAAGATGCACCTTTCTTTTTTTGATTGAAATAATTTAATGACACGTCGTCTTTCCTCTCTCGAAAACGCGTTATTACATAAACCACCCCCACCCCCACCCCCACCACCACAGAGAGGGAGGGTACAACGCTCTCTCGCGCGTGGTCTCTCTGCGGCGAGAGAGAGAGAGAGAGAAAATAAAAGGAGAAGAGAGCGTCTTCTCTTCCTTTCTCTTGTCTTTCGGGTCGAAAAACGCAATCTCGTGATTTTTGCGAATTGCTTTTGGTCGACAGGACGGGAATACGGGAATATTCCTAAAAATAGATACACAGTTCTCCTCCTCGGCGAGATGGAGAGGAGGACGAAAATGGCGCCAATAACGAGCGTCAGAAGAGCGCGATCGAAAATGTCGCGACGGTCTAAGGAGCGGTTGAGGTGCGTTTATGTTCTTTTGATAGCGCGAAATTCTCTCTCTTTGTCGTCAAACGGTCTTTTTTTTTTCTTCTTCTTCTTCATCTTCTTCATCCAAATGTCCTCCGAGATCGAGATACGTTTACGTCGCGAAATACTCACGCACGTTTGACTCTATCGAACGATAATGTTAGGACGCGCGCATTCTTTTGGGGTTTCGCTTTGCTCGCGCTTTTAGCGACGCTCTCGGCGGTCTTCACCTCGTCTTCTTTTGACTTGGCGTCGTCGGCGCCAGGAGGAGAAGGGAGACGACGATTGTTGTCCGCAGGTGCCGGCGAATGCAAACCAACGAAAGATTGGGAAAAAATTGGAGGTTTAATCGGGTACTTTGTCGGCGTTTTGTATTTATTCCTAGGGATCGCGATAGTCTGCGACGACTACTTCGTCGCATCATTGGAGGCAATATCGGAGGCTTTGGGTTTGTCTGACGATGTCGCCGGGGCGACGTTTATGGCGGCAGGGTCTTCCGCGCCAGAACTTGCGAGTTCATTAATGTCGTTAGTAAATGCGAACGCGTCGTCTTCTATTGGCGTCGGTACGATTGTTGGCAGCGCGGTATTTAACATTTTGGTAATCATCGGTATAACGACGATTTCCGTCGGCAAAACGTTGATTTTAGATTGGAAACCGTTGGTGAGAGATTGTACGTTTTATGGTGCCGCAGTGATTGGGATTGCGACGACATTTACAGGAGGCAGGGTAGATTGGTGGGAAGGTGGGATTTACGTTGGTTTGTACGGCCTTTATATTATGTTCATGGCGCATAACGAATTTTTCATGCGCAAAATGGATTTGTTGTGGCCGGAGAGAGCAAAGACACTCATGGAGTTGAATAAAAATTTACAGGCGGAAAAAAAGGCGAGCCAGGCGGAGTCAGGGGAAGCGCCGAGCGGCGGTGGCGAGAAACGGTCGAGCGAAGACGGGGCAACGCCGAGCTTACAGGCGATTCTTGCGGCGAAAGCGGCGGCAAACATCTGGCGAAAAAAGTCGAAAACGTATCGGGAGAAAATTCTCGAAGAGACTGGGAAAGATCCAGACGATCGCGTCGGTATTAGTATTAGATCAAGCTACATTTCGAAGAGTGCAATTCGTAAGATGCGATCAGACGCGCTTGTAGTGGAACATGTTCTGAAGATGCGCGAAAAGAACGGGCTTTCCAACACTGGCGAGCGTTCGACAAATGTCGCGTCGGTACTCTCTATCGAAGACGCCAGAGAAGAAGAGGAACTGTCGCTCGCATTTCCAGAGAATAAGAAAGATATCCCGATATATTTATTATCCATACCTTGGTATCGCATATTAGCGCTGTGCATTCCAAACTGCCAGAAAGAAAAGTGGAAAAAATGGTATCCATTGTCGTTTGTTATGTCCATCCTGTTCATCGGATTCATCACTCACTTTATGGTTGAATGGTGCACAAGAATTGGTTGCATTTTAAACATTCCTCCAGTCGTCATGGGAACGACTGTCTTAGCCGCTGGAACTTCAATCCCAGACGCTTTGAGTTCCATCGCGGTCGCAAAAGATGGTTTGGCGAACATGGCGGTTGCAAACGCCGTCGGATCAAACGTGTTTGATATTTGGCTCGGATTAGGATTACCTTGGCTTTGCTATTTGTCGTGGCAAACACCAAATTATTTGACCGTAACGACGGATGAGTTAATTCCAAGCACGCTTATTTTAGCCGGAGTTTTGTTTATATATCTCGGAACGGTGGCTGGGGGTGGGTTCACGCTGTCGCCGAAGATTGGGTGGGTATACATTGCTTTGTACGTTTTGTACGCCGTGTATAACATCGTTTGTGTGTGGCTATTAGATGTTTACAAATTAAATTAATGATTGTGTTTTGAGGGAAAAAAAGAACAACCCGAATACACTGCTATATGCCATTACTACTATACATTAATCCTCTATGATTCTATTCTAATCTATTATTCCGGCCTATCTATTTGCGTTCAATCGAGCGCTTATTTCTTGAGCGCGCTTAGCGGCTCGTTCTGCCGCCGTCATACTTTTTCCAGGTTCGTCCGGTTTGCTCCTTTTTTGCGCACGAGCGCGTTCTAACAATATTTCGTCTTCAGTTTTCCCCTCCAAAACTTTCTGCATCTCAATTTGATGTCGAACGTTCGGTTTGGAATATATCGGTTTACTCTTTTCCACGGCTAATATCTCTTGTGCTCGCGCTCTTTCTCGTTCCTCTCTCATTTGTTCTCTTGCGCGTTCTTTTTCCTCTCTTTCTCTTCTCTTCTTTTGTTCTTCTCGTTCCAAAGCCAACTGTTGCTGAGGTCCGTAATGAATGACAACGTTCGTGGTCGTCCCGATTAGCCTCGATTGCTTCGCGAATTCAACTTTTAAACTTCTGCCACCTATTTCCATGCCGTTTAATCCTTTCGCCGTCCTTGCTTGTTCGTGCGATAGGAACTCAACGAACGCGTACGTTTTACCTTCGCCTCCCATTTTAGTTGCGACTACAGTTCCTACGTGCGACATGAGCTGAACTAATGCATCTTGATTCATCGCTATGGATAAATTTGCCACGTGGACAGTTCTCTTGTCGTTTTTATCATTTTCTACGGAAATACCTCCGCCTATGTCGTACGACGTCGGGCCATTGACGCCAATCGAAGGAGCGTGTGCATCGATTTGCGTTTTCGCGGTTTCCTTATTCGCGATCGTCGTCGTCGAGTCGCCTGCATTGTTGCGTTCTTTTTCACTTTCACCAGTTCCATTAACTACCCCTCCTGCATCTTCAAAATACACCGGAAATGGCGATCCTTCAATCTTAAACCGTCCGTTATTCTTTGGATTCCTCTGCTCGCTAAACACCACGTCCACGTATACGTTATACGTCCCTCTCTCCAACGGTCGATACTCTCCGTAATACAGCAAAGATTTCCCATCCATAACCTTCAACTCGAAAGTATGATACTCTTCGTTACCAGCGTTCTCTTTCGTTGTCGAAGCGAACAAGATGCGTCCTTCTACTGTCATCTTTCCGCACTTTTCCATCATCTCCTCTTCTTCTTTCTTCGGTTTCATCAATGTGTTCCCAATATCGTCTCGCATCTGCACGTACACTTTCGCCGTCTCGTTCTTCTTACATCCACTCACCAAAGTTCCTGTTGCGGTACATTTTGAGGGGTCGATCAATCCGAACGGGGATTGCAATCGAATCGGATTCGGCGGTGGATTTTTCAATTTTGCTGCTTCCGATGGTAACGCTGCTCTTTTTTGTTCCTCGCCTGCAACATCTCCTTGCATCGCGTTCTTCTTCTTAAAGTTTGCGAAAGTAGCTAAAAACGCTTCTCTCGCCGTCGTGGCTAATTTCTCCTCTTCCATTTCCGTTTGGGTGATGATTTTCTCGTCCTCGTTCGCTCTGACGAACGCAGATACCGCACGCTGTTGTCCTCCTCCTCCAAAACGTTGTTGTTGTTGTTGTTGTTGTTGCTGCTGCTGCTGCTGCGTCGCGAAATTCGGAGGCGGGGGAACGGCGACGACGTGTTTTTTTTCTTCGCGTTCCTTCGGAGCGTCGTCTTCAATCGTCGGCGGATTCCGAGACGGAGGAGGAGGAGGCACTTCTCGCATCGCAGAAGGCGTTTCGACATCCCCGGGAGGCGCGCCGCCGGCTAACGCGGCCGCAAACACCGCGTCCACTTCCTCCCCGGCTATGTCGTCCGCCATCTCTTCTTCTTCTTCTTCGTCTTCTTCAAGTCTTCTTCTTCTTCTTGTATTCGTCTCGAGAGCAAAAGTCTTCTTCAAGATTGTCTCTCCCAAATGTCTTTCTTTTTTTTTTGAAGGCGGATTGTTTTAGGGTTTAAGAAAGAAAAAAAGAAAAAAGGAAGGAGAAATTTCTTCGTCTTCTTTAAAAGAAACTCGTTTTAAGGGCGTTGGACGCGTCGTCGAACAACGAACACGACGCATGCGCGACGACGCCCGTTGACGCGTGTTCTCTCT